>Ga0193747_1000173_pt1 | contig 27823 bp, 36 predicted proteins | sample L1m2metaG_FD_143048 | JGI IMG/M metagenome (GOLD analysis project Ga0193747, IMG submission 143048) | Soil microbial communities from a riparian zone of the East river system, Colorado, United States - L1m2 | ecosystem: Environmental > Terrestrial > Soil > Riparian zone | place: USA: East River...
AGCCGCTTGGCGACGGTGTTCTCGACCACCCACCGCACGAGCAGGATCAGTGCCCGCGGCGCGATGCCGCGGCCTCGCTCCGCGCTGGCGACCCAGTAGCCGAACTCGGTGCGCTCGGCCTCGAGCCCGCGGAAGCCACAGCCGCCGAGCAGCTCGCTGGTCTGCGCGTCGAAGGCGCCGACGTTCCCCGATCCCTCGGCGTTCCGCTCGGGCTGGTGGGAGATGAACTCGCGCCCGTCCTTGTTCGTGTACGGGAACGGGATCATCGGCAGCCAGTAGTGGAGCGTCTCGTCGTTGCAGGCCTCGACGAGCGCCGGCAGGTCGTCCATGGTCCACGGTCGCAGGGTCACGACGCCGTCCGTCAACTCCTCGAACAGCTCCACCGGCTCGGCGGTCAGATCAGCCTCCGCTCGGCCGCCCAGCGCGTCAGCTCGTGCCGCGACGAGAGCTGGAGCTTCCGCAGGACGCTCGACACGTGGGCCTCGACCGTCTTCACGGACAGGTGGAGCCGCGCCGCGATCTCCTTGTAGCGGTAGCCGCGCGCGATCAGCTGCAGCACCTCGCGCTCGCGCGGCGTCAGCTCGTTGAGCTCCGCGTCGTCGCCGACCCGGTCGCCTTCGCGGAACGCGTCGAGCACGAAGCCGGCGAGCCGCGGCGAGAAGACCGCATCGCCGTCGGCGACCCGCGTCACGGCGGAGGTGAGCTCGTCGCCCGAGATCGTCTTCGTCACGTACCCGCGGGCGCCCGCGCGGATCACGCCGATCACGTCCTCCGCGGCATCCGAGACCGAGAGCGCGAGGAACTTCACGCCGGGCCGTTCCTGCGACACACCGGCGATCACCGCCTCGCCGCCGCCGTCCGGCAGGTGGACGTCCAGCAGGACGACGTCCGGATCGAGCTCGCGGATCATCGGGAGTGCTTCCGCCACCGATCCGGCCTCGCCGACGATCTCGACGGCGTCGCCGAGCTCGCCGCGTACGCCGGCACGGAAGAGCTCGTGGTCGTCGACGAGGACGACGCGGCGCTTCACGGCTTGCTCCGGGGGAGCAGGAGCTCGACCTCGGTGCCCTCGCCCGGCGACGAGGTCACCGTGGCGCTGCCTCCCGCACGCGTCATGCGGCCTTCGATCGACTCGGCGATGCCGCGACGGTCTTCGGGCACGGCGCCGCGGTCGAAGCCGGCTCCGCGGTCGCGGACGAAGACGCTCGCCCGCGCGTCGTCGGCCTCCGCATAGACGTCCACCTCGTCCGCGCCCGAGAACTTCGCCGCGTTCACCATCGCCTCGCGGGCAGCGAGCACGAGCGGACGCAGATCGTCGGTGAGCTCGCAGTCGCCGCCGCTCGCCAGCTCGACGCGCACGCCGTGCAGCTCCTCCACCTCGGAGGCCGCCGCTGCAAGCGCACCGCTCAGGGTTCCGCCGAGAGCCGTCGTCCCGTCGCCGTAGAGCCAGGAGCGGAGCTCGCGCTCCTGGCGCCGCGCGAGCGAGCCGACGCGGCGCGGCTCCTCCGCGTGCCGCTGGATCAACGCGAGCGTCTGGAGGACGGAGTCGTGCACGCGGGCGGCGACGTCCGCGCGCTCCTCCGAGCGAATCCGCGCAGTGCGCTCGGAGTCTCGCTCGACTGCGAGCCGCCAGAGCCAGGGGCCGAGGATGAGGAGGAGTGCCGCGGCGACCGCTCCCGGAGACGCGAAGCCGACGGAGGTGCCGCCGCCGGTGAGGAGTACGACGCCTCCCGCCATCGCGAGCCCGACGCCGACCGGCGGAACCGCGGCGCCCGGACGCAGGCCACCGCGTCGCCAGATCATCGCAAGGCCGACGCCGATCATCGCGATGGCGACGACCGCAGTCCAGCGCAGCCCGATCCCGCGCAGCAGAGCGACTCCGGCGAAGAGAAGCAGCACGGGCGCGAGTCGCGACCGCTCCGACGTCCACGCCCAGATGGCGAGGTAGAGGAGGATTCCTGCGCCGCCCGCGAGCGCGAGCAGCGCGAAGACGAAGCGGACGAGGTTGGCGTCGAGGCTGAGCGCGGCCGCGATCCCGCCGCAGACGCCGGCGATCAGGCGATCGTCGGCGCTGCGTGCGAGTCGCGGGACCGGCATTCCGGTCAGCCCGTCGCCCGGTCGATGTCGATCTCCCCGACGCCCACGTTCGCGTCGACGACGAGCACCGGCCCGCCGGCGGGGGTCGACGGCGCCTTCCGTCCGGACTCGACGACCTTCCAGCCGCTCTGTTCCTGGCCGAGGATCTTGAGATCGCCGACGTGGCCCTTCACGTGGTAGGCGACGACTGCGTTGCTCGGGACGACGAGGTGGACGCGGCCGAGCCCGACTCGGAGCCGGAGCGGCGTCCTGCCGGCCGGAAGCGCCGCGTGCGACATGTCGAGCTCGAGCGTGCCGATGCCGAGCTTGTACGCCTGGTTCAGCTCGGCGGGCGAGGAGATCCGGTAGGTCCGGTCGCCGACGCCGTCGCCGAGGTTCCCGATCGCGGCGACCGCGACTGCCGCGGACGCCACTGCGGCGACGATCAGCGCCGCGAGCACGCCGAGGAAGACGCGCAGGGTACGGCGTCGCCCGCGTTCGGCTCGCCGCTGACGCCAGAGGATGATCGCGCCGACGACTGCGAGCACGACCCAGACGCCGTCTCCGCTCGGCCAGAGGTCTTTGTTGCCGACCAGGATCAGGCCGGCGAGCGCCAGCAGCCCGAGGCCGATGACGGCCCACGGCCGCTCCCGACGGGTCCGCAGCACCTCCGCTGCGATCGACTCGTCCTTCCCCTCCTCGGGAAGGATGAGCCAGCCGGCGACGTAGACGAGGAGCCCGGAGCCGCCGAGCACGGTGAGGATGATGAAGCCGATCCGGAAGATGATCGGATCGAGGTCGAAGTACTGGGCCAGGCCGCCCGCGACGCCGGCGACCTTGCGATCGGTCCGGCTCCGCTCGAGGCGGCGGGCCTGCGGTGCACTGTGTGATGTGGTTTCTGTCATGGGTCGAGCCTGCCTGGGCGCGGGGCGCGTGCCTATCCGGAATGTCCCTGGTCCGACCCTACAATCGACCCGTGGCTGAGAAAGTGATCACGGACAACCGTCGTGCCCGGCACGAATACCACCTGCTCGAGCGCCACGAGGCCGGGATGGTTCTCACGGGCACCGAGGTGAAGTCGCTGCGCCAGGGCCGCATCACGCTGGGGAGCGCATACGCGGACGTGCGCGACGGCGAGCTCTGGCTGATCGGCGCCCACATCGACGAGTACGACCAGGGCAACCTCGCGAACCACGAGCCGGACCGCGACCGCAAGCTCCTGATGAGGCGGCACGAGATCGACTCCCTCTACGGCAAGGTGCGCGAGAAGGGCCTGACGCTCGTCCCGACGAGGCTCTACTTCAAGGACGGGAAGGTGAAGGTGGAGATCGCGGTCGCGCGCGGCAAGGAGCTGCGCGACAAGCGCCGCGACCTCGTCCAGCGCGACCAGCAGCGCGAGATGGAGCGCGCGCTCAAGGCCCGCCGCTAGCCACCGCGAACAGGCGCCACTCGCCGGGGACGCCCTTGAGCTTGGCCGCGCCGCGGTCGTCGAACTCGATCCCGGCGCCCGCCACGAGGTCGTGGACCGTGCCCGAGACCAGCACCTCGCCCGGCCCGGCCTTCGCAGCCACCCGTGCGCCGATGTTGACGGCGATCCCGCTCAGCTTTCCGTCCAGCAGCTCGCACTCGCCGGTGTGGACGCCTGCGCGAACGTCGAGCCCGAGTTCGCGCACCGACTCGACCACGGCGCGGGCGCAGCGGATCGCGCGCACGGGTCCGTCGAAGCTCGCGAGGAATCCGTCCCCGGCCGTGTCGAGCTCGTTGCCCCGGAAGCGCTCGAGCTCCCGACGGACGCGCTCGTGGTGGAGCTCGAGCAGGTCGCGCCAGCGTCGATCGCCGAGCTCGGCGGTGCGCGCCGTCGACCCGACGAGGTCGGTGAACAGGACGGTTGCGAGCACGCTGTCGGGCTCGGGCGCCTCGCGTACGCCGGTGAGGAACCGCCGGATCTCGCCGATCACGTCGTCGCCGCCGTCTTCGCCCCAAGGGACATGGTCGGTTCCCGGCAGCTCGACGTAGCGGGCGCCGCGGATGTGCTCAGCGAGGTACCGGGCGTTCTCGACGTGGCAGACCGGGTCGCCGACGCGGTGCACCACGAGCGTGGGGACGTTCACGGTCGGAATGACGTCGCGCACGTCGATCTCGAAGGCCATGTTCATGAACGTCACCGCCGTGCGCGGCGTCATCGCCTCGACCTGGAGTCGTGCGGCCCACTCGATCAGGCGTGGGTCGCCGGCCCGCGACGGCCAGAAGTAGTCGACCATGCGCCCTTTCCCCCAGCGCTCGTACACGGCGGCCATGGCGGCTTCGTGTTGCTCGCGGGTCGTCTCGCCCCACGGCCAGTCGTCCGTCGTCTCCTCCTTGACCTCGGCACCGACCAGCAGCAATGCGTCGGTGCGCTGAGGATAGGTGGCGGCGAACACGATCGACATCGGGCCGCCCTCGGAGACGCCGATCAGCGACGCTCGCTCGGACCCGGCCGCGTCCATGACCGCGCGGACATCGTCCATGCGTTCTTCGAGGGTGCCGATCTCGACCCGGTCGGACAGCCCCATCCCGCGCTTGTCGAACAGGATCAGCCGCGAGAACGAGGCGAGGCGCTCGCAGAAGCGACGGTACTCCGGCAGCTCCCACATCACGCGCAGGTTCGAGATCGCGCCTGCGACCCACACGATGTCCCGCGGCCCGTCGCCGACGACCATGTAGGCGATGTCGACGCCGTCGCTCCTTGCGTACCGAATCTCAGGCGTACTCACCGCGCGAGCGGTCCGCGCAGATGGATGCGGCCCGGCGCCGGGGTGTAGCCCAGCTTCTCGTTGACGCGCCGCATCGGCGCGTTCCGCACCTCGTTCGTCGTGTCGAGCAGGTCGAGCCGGTGTTCGATTGCCCAGGCGATCTGCGCCCGCTTGAGCGCGCCCGCGATCCCGCGGCCGCGCCAGGCGCGCTTGACGCCCGTCATGGCATGGATCGCGTCCCCGGGGCGGGCGGCGGAGACGCGGAGTATTGCGTAGCCGACCGGCTCAGCTTGCGCGACGGCGATCCACGTCTCCCTGCCAGGGCCGTAGAGGTGGTGTTGGACCCAGTGTTCGCGCGGCGGCAACACTTCGTCCTCGGCGCCGGGGACGTCCGGGATCGATTCGCACGCGACGTCGTAGAGAGGGTGGGCGAGATCGGGACGCTCCGCGAGCGTGACGATCTCGACGCCCTCCGGCGGCTCGACCGCGGGAGGCTCGATGCCGGCGAGCCGTAGCTCGAGGCCGGCTTCGCGCGACTCCTCGACGAAGCCGCGGCGCAGCGCGTAGTCCACGCCCTCCGGGTCCTCCTCGCGCGCGAACGTATCGAGTGTGTCTCGGCCGCGTTCGCGAGCCCACGCGGAGACGGCTTGGTAGAGCGCCGTCCCGACGCCGTGCCGCCGCGCCGCCGGAAGCACGGTAACCAGGGTGAAGACGTGGTTGGGGCGCGTCGAGCCGATTGCCGCGACGGCCGATCCGACGACCTCGCCGTCGAGCTCGCCGAGTAGCTCGAGCGTCTCGTCGTGCCCGGCTCGCCAGGCGGCGGTCTCCTCGACGCTGAAAGCGGCGCGCGGCCAGACGCGGTTGTAGATCTCGGTCGACAGGGCGAGGTCGCGGTCGCCGGCGCATTCCCGCACGCCGATCATGACAGCGCGAGCGGGCCGCGGACGAAGATCCGGCCGGACGCGGGACGGTACCCGTAGCGCTCGTTGAGCTTGCGGATCGGCGCGTTTCGCTCCTCGTTCATCGTCGACGCTTTCTCGTAGCCGTTCTCCTTCGCCCAGCGGATCTCGGCGCGCTTCAACGCCCCGGCCACGCCGCGACCGCGCCAGGCGCGCTTCACGCCCGTGAGATCGTGGTAGGCGGTCTTCGGCTGCGCATCGGTCAGCGAGAACTTGGCGTAGCCGATCACCTCGCCGTCCGCGAGCGCGACGAACGTGGCCTCGGGCTTGTCGCCTGGCGCCGTCATGTCGTGCGCGAGCCAGTCCTCGAAGGAGTCCACCGCGTCGTCCTCGGCGCCCGGGATGTCGGGACTCGCCTCGCAGGCAACCTCGTACATCCCGGCGACCAGGTCGGGCCTCTCGATCCAGCGGACGATCTCGACTCCGGCCGGAGGGTCCAGCTCAGGCGGCTCGATCGCGGTCAGGTCGAGCTCGAGGAGCGACTCGCGCCCGGTCTGCCTGAAGCCGCGCCGCTCGACCCAGCTCAGGCTCTCGTCCTCGCCTTCCTTGACCTGTCCCTCGAGCTGTTCGAGCCCGTTCGAGTGCGCCCAGTCCGAAACGGCTCGATACAGCTCGGTGCCCGTTCCTCGCCGCCGCGCGTCGGGGGCGACGACGACCTGCGACGACGCGAGTCTTCGCTCGCGGAGGCGGGGCTCGGCAACCACCCTCGACCACCCCACCAGCCGCTCCTCTTCGAGCGCTTGGAACAGCGCATGGTCGGGATACGCGCTCTGGTGCCCTCGAAACTCGGCGAGCATCAGGGCGCGCTCCGGGTAGATGCTCGCCATGAGCTGGAGAGCGCCCTGGAGGTCGTCATCGGTCTCGATGGCAGTAATTTCCAGCATTTGCGGCTACAATAAGGCGAACACACATACGGGGGCGACCTGGCTTCGACGTGGTCGGTTCTCCGGCAGAGCTGCAAGCGGAGGTGTCCGGTCGGCCTCCTAAAACAACCGGAAACCAATGCAAGTGCGGATAACGAACTCGCACTCGCCGCTTAGTTCTTAGGGACTAAGTGACGTGTCGCCCCGAGTTGGGCCCGTGGCCCGGAGGCGGCATCAACTAACGGGCTGGCGCTCAGGGAGAGTCACTCGCCCGAAGGCGTGAGATCCAAAGGAGGACTAGCCCGAACGGTTGGTCGGTCGCTCACCGGCCGCAGGGCGAAATTCAAGAGCGACCTAAGCTTGTAGATGCTCTGACCGGTGCGATTGCGGACGCGGGTTCGATTCCCGCCGCCTCCACTACTCGCCCCGAAAGTCTCGCTCCGGCTCCGCCGGAGCATGCGACTTCGGGGCGTTTCTGCGTCTAGCGGTGAGCCGCAGCCGATGCCGGCAGAGCCGCCATCGGCGGCGGAGGAGCCTGCGGTGTGCCTCGCGTGGCCTTGGAGCTGGGGACATGCTCGGCCGAAACGGGAGTTCAGGGTGAGAGAGAAGGACCCAGTAGGGTTGCCGCTCGCGGCCACTTGTTGGCTGCAAGACTTGACCCGCGCTTGCTGACACTCTCGGGCGGGTCGGGTCTAGTAGCACCCGACCTAGTCTCCAACCGAGACCTATCAAGTCACCGAGGCCGGCGCGACGGCTGGCTTCCAAGCAGTTAGATCGACGCCCACGCCCGTCCTTGACCTCAAGGTACGAGTCGACCAGACTCGAGCTGGCTCACCTCATCTGAGAGGAGCCACCGGAATGACCGGAAACAGTCGAACGAGGCGACGTCTTGCTCTCGCCGTCTTGGCGACGGCGCTCGGAGTCGCGGCGACAGTCCAGGTCGCCTCAGGCGTCGCGAAGACGGGTGCGACCATGGGGTCGCTCACCTTCGAGGCCGAGCTTGCGATGACTTCGAGGCCCGGCCCGTGCCCGCCCGGCTCGCCACCGGACGCTGACCTTTGCGCGGCGCGCACGGGCAGCGGGGCCGTCCGCGGCCTCGGCCAACTCTCGGAGACGTACACGTTCTTCGTGCAGGAAGGAGACTGTGACCGCGTGTTCGAGACGACGGTCCGTCTCGAGGTCGCCGGCAAGGGCGAGCTCCAACTTGCGGTCGACGGATACCGGGGGCAGTGCATCTCGTCGTCGTTGACCTTGAGTCGCTCGTTCACAATCACCGGCGGCTCGGGTATCTATGCAGGAGCCTCGGGAGGGGGCACGGTGAGTCATCTGGCCACTCCCTCGGCGAGCGGCTCAGTCGGGACGGACACGTGGACCGGCACGCTGAGTGTGCCTGGGCTGGAGTTCGACGTGACGCCGCCCACGCTCAGCGGAGCCGTCAACAAGACAGTTCGGGCCCGGAGGGGGTCGAAGCGCGTCCGCGTCACCTACGGGGTCACCGCCAGCGATGCCATCGACGGTTCGGTCCCGGTGTCCTGCCAGCCGAGGTCGGGCAGTCGCTTCAAAATCGGCCGCACCTTCGTCAAGTGCTCGGCGACGGACACCAGCGCGAACGCGAAGACGGGACGCTTCACGGTGACCGTGAAGCGCGGCTAGGGTTAGCCCGCCCCTAACTCGGCTTTCTCGACGGAATCTGGTTCCGGCTCGCGCGCGTGCGGGGGACCTGCCGGTCACTGTGCCAGCGCCGCGCGCAGCAGCGCCACGTCCCGCGCAAGGCGGTCCTCCGGCATCGGGCCGGGGTCCGGATCTGGGAACGGGAAGGGCCAGCCCGGGCGCGGGTCGTCGGAGTAGCGCGGAACAACGTGTGTGTGCAGGTGCGGCACCCAGTTGCCGAGCAGGTTGTAGTTCATCTTGACGGCCGAGAACGTCGTTTCCACCGTGCGGCCGACGGCCAGCACCTCGCGGCCGTACGCGGCGGCCTCCCCGTCGCTCAGCTCGGTCGGCTCCACCACATGTCGCCCGCGCCACACGACGATCGACAGTCCTCGCTGGATGTCGGCCCGCACGAGGTACGCGTCGGCCACGTCGCCCGCGAAGTACCGCACGCCCATCGGCAGCTCGTCGGGCCGGCCCTCCGCACACGACGGGCAGCCCTCACCCGCCCGCCACGAGTACCACCGCTTCGGCCACTCCATGGATCGATCGTACTCATCGGTTTTAGGATGCCCGCATGCCCGAGCACGCGCAGGACCCACGCCGGCCCGACACAGGCGGGCTGCGCACGCCGGCCGTCGAGGAGTGGGACTCCTGGCCGTTCGCCGGCGGCGTCACACCCAAGACCCTCCGCGCGCCGGAGCCCGAGCCCGACCGCGACGGCGAGGGCGCTCGCGCGTGCGCCGCGTGCGGCAAACGCGACGACGGGTACATCTGGGTCGACGAGCGCTGGCGACTTCAATCCTTGCCGCCCAGCGGCTTGCCCGTAGTCCTGATCCTGGAGCCGCGCGTGCACGTCGACGGCCCGCGCGACCTGTCGGACGACATGCTCGCCAACATGGGCATCATGTTGGCCCGCGTCGAGCGCGCGGTCCTCGCAGTCGAGGGTGTCGAGCGCGTCCACATCCTCCGCTACGGCGAGGGCTCCGCGCACCTGCACTGGTGGTTCATGGCCCGGCAGACGGGCCTGCGCCAGACGGCCAGCGGCTTCGCGATGATCTGGGACGATGTGCTGCCGCCGACGCCAGAGGACGTCCACCGTGCGAACCTCGCAACGGTCGTCGCGGCAATGGACGCGTCCGCGTCGAGCTGAGCGTCAGTCGACGTGAAGCGCGTTCTACCTCGGGTCGATTGTTGCAATGCAAGACCTGACCCCGCTGCTCCGAACGGCCCGACTCCGTCCCAGATCAAGAGTGTTGGGTGATCGGCACGCTCAGTTCGCTGTACTCGAAGCTCTACAACATCGCGACTCTGTCCGAAGAGGGAGCACCGACGGCTCTCCGTCGCGAGCCGGAGCCGGGGCAGCTGAATGAACTTATCCCGGCCGATTATTGGGATAAACCTCGACGCGGCCTCCGGCTCTGGCAGTTCACAGTCCAACCCGGATCACGCTCTGGCAGCGGGTGAGAGCTTCGCGCTTGCCGAGCGTCGGATCAATCGCTCCGGTTCGAACACTGTCCGATTAGCTCCGGCTCGACGATGAAGCTGCTCGGTGAGCGGAACTGGTACCTGCCGCGCTGGCTGGAATGGCTGCCGCGCTTCGACGCCGGGGAGCCGTCGACCGTTCCCGAGGCGCCGCCGGCTCCGTTTCGGCGTAATCCCTGGACGGATCCCGAGTCACGTGCTTCGCGCCTGTAGTCAGTCCAGTCATTGACAGCGCCGTTGAGCCGCAGTACGTTGTCGCGCATCGTTCGACGCCAAGGGCTTCTGCCGGTGCGGCAGGCGGGGGGTCGCAGTCGTTCCTGAAAGGAGCCGCGCACATGGCGGAAGAAGCGCCCACGGCGGAAGCAGCGCGGATGGGGGGCATGCCTCCAATGCTCGCCTACACGCTCCGGGCCCCTATCCAGACCAACGCGGGGTGGGCGTTGATCAGGATCGGACAAGGCTCGAGCGCGCAGGTCCTCACCCCTAACCAACCCAAAGACATGACCTACTGGATCGTCATCCTCGACGCGAACAAGCCGGCGAGCATTGTGCAGCAGTGGGTCGTCCACGACAACAAGACAGTCCCCAGCGACCTCGATAAGTACATGAGCAACCCGGCCTATCTCTTTGCCGTGGTGACGCAGGTCCTAGGCAACGGCCAGGTGCCACAAGGGCCCTTCTACGACTACCTGACGGCGCACGGCGCGGGGCGCGAGCTGCAGAAGTTGGAGCAGATCAGCTCGTACACGGCGCCGCCCTACGGCTTGTTCGCCCGCGTGAGCTACGCACTCACCGGTCAATGCGGCTCGGGGGGCATCGCGTACGAGCGCAGTTCGTTCACGGAGCCGGCGGTGCTCGAGTTGTCGCTGATGCCCCAAATGAACGGGCAGCCGCCGTACTCGATCTGCGACAGCTACACGTTCGTGCATTAGCGCTACCGCGGCTCGTGGCGGGCGGTTGATCTGATCTGTGACCGGCGAGTGGACCTTCCGACCCGGCACGCTCGACCAGATGGTCTTCGATGGCGTGGTCGCGCTCGACGAGTATCGACTGCCGGAACGTTTCGGACCCGACGACGTCGTCGTCGACGTCGGGGCACACATAGGCTCGTTCGCCTACGCCGTCGTCCTGAGAGGCGGCAGGCACGTCTGGAGCATCGAGCCGGACCGTACGAACTGCGCGTTCGCCGCCGAGCACCTGAGGCCGTACGTCGACCGGGGCTTCGTGCGGCTGATGCACGCTGCCGTCTGGCGCTCCGATCCGAACGACGACGAGCTGCGCTTCGACGGCTACCACGCCTTCCCGCAGTCGTATCCAGGCATGGAAGGGATCGTCAACACGGGAAACGGCTCGGTCGTCTGGGGGCTCGGCGAACCGGTCGCGAAGATCGCCTTCGACGACGCCGTCGACCTCGCCACGAACCGCGGAGAGCGCCGCGTCCGGCTGCTCAAGCTGGATTGCGAAGGGGCCGAATGGCCGATCGTGCTCACGTCGCGGAGGCTCCACCTGCTCGACGAGATCGTCGGGGAGTTTCACGAGCTCGGCGGGCCGTTCGTGGAGATCGGCGAGGATCGGCCGTCGAACGCGCACGTCTTCCAGTCCGATCGTGTCGCAGGGTTCACGATCGAGGAGCTCGTCCGCTTCCTTCGCGATGCGGGGTTCTGCGTGACGTACGACAGGCATGTGCGGCCCGGCGGCGCGGTCGAGGGTCTCGGCTTCTTCTCGGCGACGCGAGAGCAGGGCACCTGAGGCTCATCGCGATCGGCTACAACATCGCGGGCCTAGGCTTGACGCGGGTGATGTCGAGCGTCATGCGACGGCTGGCGGACCGGCACGAGATCCACTTCCTCGGCATTGGCTACTCCGGCGAGATCGTCCGCGACTGCGGCCTGACCATCTACCCCACCAACCCGAAGGGCGGCGACGCCTTCGCGGCCTTCCAGGCCAAGAGGTTGATCGAGGAGATTCGACCGGCGCTCGTCCTCGTCATGCACGACATCTGGATGTTCGACTACTACTTGAGCCTGTTCGGCCCGTATCGGGACCGCCTGAAGATCGTCGCCTGCATTCCTCTGGACGGCCGGATCACGAACGAAGAGGTGGCCGCGCCGCTCGCGCAGGCCGATCGAATCGTCGCCTACACCGACTTCGCCCGCGCGGAGTTCGAAGGAGCCTTCCGCAGACTGCATGAGAAGCAGGCTGATCGCGACTTCCCGGCGGTCGACGTCATTCCGCACGGCGTCGATCGGGATCGCTTCTATCCCTTCCCGGAGCTGGAGCAGGCCTCGTTCGCATCGGAGGGCCGCGCGCAGGCGAAGAGGCGCGTGTTCGGCGACCGGCCGGACGCCGACGAGTCGTTTGTCGTCCTCAACGCCAGCCGGCCCGACCAGCGCAAACGCGTCGATCTCACCGTCCGCGGGTTCGCCATATTCGCCGCCGGCAAGCCGGCGAACGTCAGGTTGTGCCTCCACCACCCCGTCATGGGGGATGCAGCCGAACGAGAGCTCGGGCCGGTGATTCGCGAGTGCGGGCTCGGCGAGCGGCTGTCGGTGAACCCGCTCGGTAGCCGGATCGTCGGCGACGACGAGCTCAACCTGCTGTACAACGCCTGCGACGTCGGGATCAACACCGCGATGGGCGAGGGCTGGGGGCTCGTCAGCTGTGAGCACGGCGCCGCCGGCGCCGCCCAGATCGTTCCGGACCACACAGCATGTGCCGAGCTGTGGCGCGGCCGCGCCGAGCTGGTTCCGCCGGCGAGAAGCTACGTACCGGAGTTCTCGCCGCTCGAGATGGGGGAGGTGTCTCCGGAGGACGTCGCGCAGGCGCTGGAAGCGCTCTATCGCGATCCGGTACGTCGACAAGAGCTGGCTCGTGCCGCCGTTTCCGTCGCGCAGAACCCCGCGCACTCCTGGGATGTGATCACGCGGCAGTTCGACGAGCTCGTCGTGAGGCTCGCGGACGGTACGGAGGTGGAGGCGCCGTAGGCCCAGCCGGCGAGGAAGGTACCGATGAAGCGTTCGGCTTTGCCGTTCGTCTGTAGGCGGCGCGCGCGCGCGTTCCGCTCGATCGTGGTTGCGGTCAAGGCGATCGTGCTCAATCTCCTCTCGGTCGCCGCCGCGTACGGCGTGCTGGCGCTCGTCTTCCAGCACGGCGTCGGCAAGGGCCTGCTCGGCTTCAGCTCCACTGCGGGCATCTCGCCCGTCGTGCCGGGATCCGGGAGACGTTCGATCGTGTCGGCGACTTCGCCGCCGACAGGCCCGGGAACACGACCCATCCCATGAGTTCACTGAGACCCGTGCCAATCCCTCAGCTGACCCGAGGAGGACGAATGCCCGTAGACGAAGCAAGCTCGCAAGAAACGCCGTACGGCCGCTACATCACGTCGGACGGCTGGTTCGTCCTCAACCTTTCGAACGCGCTCGCGGTGCGGAACGAGGAGAAGGGTGGCGCGACGTACCCGCTCGAGGCGCGCGAGTGGCCGTTTCGCGACGTCGGGGTCAGGGTCACGGTCCTCTGGCCGGGCGCGCCGAACGCCCTCTACCACTCGGAAGGCGTACAGGAAGGGTTCTTGGTGCTCTCGGGCGAGTGCACGCTGATCGTCGAAGAGGAGGAACGGCCGCTGCGGCAGTGGGACTACTTCCACTGTCCGGCCGACACGCGCCACGTGATCGTCGGCGCCGGCAACGGACCGTGCGCGATTCTCATGATCGGTGCGCGGCCGGAAGTCGAGACATTGCATTACCCGCTGAGCGAGGTCGCCGCGAAATACGGCGCGTCCGCCGCGAAGGACACCGGCGAACCGGACGAGGCGTACGCTGACTGGCCGGGCGAGTACCTGCCGGTGCGGCTGCCGTGGCCGCTCGATTCGGACGCAAAGGAGTAGCGCGGGCTCCGTCGTTTAGTCAGACATGGGCAAGCACCAGCTCGAGCGGCCGAGGTGCCTGGGTGAGGTCGAGCGCGTCGACGAGCAAACGCGCGTAACGGATCTTTCGTCTGCCCCCGCTGCCCATGAAGCGCCGAAGCTGTTCCTCAGGCGTTCGCCCTCGCCACGCGGCCTGTTTCTGGAGCGTGCGGAACGAGCCCAGGTCTCCCTGCGCCTCGACGATCTGCTCGACCGTGGCGGCGCCCAGGGAGCGGATCAGCTCGTCCTCCAGGTCTTCGACGCATACGTAGAAGCCGAGTGCTTCCATCTCGGCTCGTCGGGTGAGGTCGGAGCCCAGGCCGGCCCGCTCCAAGGCTCGCTGGAAGTCGAGCTCCTCGCCTGAGTCGCACAGACCGGCGAGCTTGACGTCGAGCCCTTCCGGGCCGAAGCGGCTCAGGAACCTGCCGATCGCCTGCGCACCGCCGATCGGCACAACTGAAACACCCTCTGCGTCGAGATTGCGGCCGCGGCGCGCCGCGAGCGCTTCGAGCGCGTGCTGGTCGCTGATCCCTTCGACGAGCACGACGGCGCGTGGGTGTCCTGGCTCCTCGATGCATGAGACGGTACTGATCGCGATGCAGATTCCGGCGGTGCCAGTCTCGATCCCCTTTCCGTTGCGCGTGGCGGGTCCCGGAGTAGATTCGGGTCGTGGCAGACCCGCTGCTCGACAATCCTCGAGCGCTCGCCGAGAAGTTCGCCGAGGTCCTCGGAGGCACCGCGGTGCAGCGGGCAGGGTTGAGTGGGTTTCTGAACTCGGAGTTCGACCCGTTCCTGAATCATCTCTTCGCATCGGAAAGCTTCGCCCCTCGACACGCCACCGAAGCTCTGGCCGGCCGACCCGGTTTCGTCTGGCTTGTCGAGGAGCCGGACGGAGACGAGGCCGGCACGGAGCGGTTGCGGTCGGTCGAGATGCTGGGGATGACCGCGGCGACCGCGCTGCGAAGCGGCCGGCCTGGGCATGACGGGGAGATCGGCGAGGTGCAATCGCACGCCGATCTCGACGGCTGGCACGAGGTTTACTGTGAAGTTTTCCGGGGCGATCCGAGTGGGCGCGACGAGTGGCGGCGGATTCAGGACGTGCTCTGCCGATCCGGGGACGGTGCCTTGTTGCTCCTGCTGGCGCGGGTGGATGGCTTGCCCGCTGCAACGGCCGCAGTGTTCTTCCAGCACGACGTGGCAGGGCTCTACTGCTTCACCACGCGCGAGCGAATGCGCGGCCGCGGGCTCGCGTCGGCGCTTGTCCATGCCTGCCACGAGGCGGCCCGAGCCAGGGGCATCGAGCGCGCGCTCCTACACGCCACGGTCCTCGGCAGATCCGTCTATGCGAAAGCCGGGTACCGGGCGGAGCGGTCGCTCGCGCTCCTGGTTTCACGCTAGACGCGTCAGAGCAGGAGCCCCATGTCGAGGGCGTCCCAGAGCTCGCCGTTCGCGCGCCGGAACTGCTTGACGCGGCGCCCCTCCTCGACGAAGCCGAACTTCCGGTAGAGCGCGATCGCAGCGGCGTTGTGCGGGAAGACGCTGAGGCTCAGCTTGTGCATGTCTTGCTCACGTGCCCACTCGATGGCGGCGGCGAGGAGAGCAGAGCCCACGCCGCGCCCGCGCCACTCGCGCGCGACCGACATCCCCAGCTCGCCGAACCCGAACCGGCTCCGCTCGACATGCAGCGAGGCGACAATCTCGCCGCCGACGACCGCGACGAGCGTCCCGTCGAGCGTCCAGCTCGCCGCGCGCGCCTCGATATCGACCGGCGGCTCCGTTGCGATCCCATCGCGCTCCTCGGCCACGGCTGCGAAGAGAACCGCAAGCGGGAGGCGGTCGTCGTCATGCGCGGGGCGGATCTGGAACGGCGCGTCGGACACGCGGGCAACGCTATCGAGCATGCTTCGTGCGGTAATGCGTCAGGCCGTCGTAGGCCCGCTGCGTGTCGGCGCTGTGGCGATGCGGCGCGCGCAGCACGTCGGTGAAGGCGGCGATGTCGGAGAGGTCCCACCTCAGACGGAAGAAGTCGACGGCGGCCTGATCGATCTCGCGGCCCGTCGCGGCGTCCGCCAGCATCCACAGATCTCGCTCGGGCGGAGCCAGCAAGACCGTGTCCCAGTCGACGAGCACGTAGGTCTCACCGGCCCGCATCACGTTGCCGGCGTGCGGCTCGCCGTGGGTGACGACCCAGTCGTTGCTTCTCCCGACCTCGGCTGCGAGTCGGTCGTACAGGGCTATGAGCTCGGTCACATATGACGGGCGTCCCGCGAGCGCTTCCCGTGCCGGTTCGGACAGCGGCCCGCCGGACCAGGGCCCGTCCAGGTCTTGGAGCGCTTTCTCGAGTCGGCGCCGACCGGGCAGCTCGAGGTCGATTCGACGTGCGATCGAGCCCACGGCGGGTGTTGCTCGATGGATCTCGACGAGCATCGTGAGGATCGCGTCTCGTTCGGCCGTGTCGTACTGGCCAAACCGGCCCGCTTGCCCCTCGACGAACGGGAACAGGGCGACGGTGTAGCGCGGCCCGGCGCGACGCAGTGCCTGGCCGTGGCTCGCCGGAATCGGTGCAACCACGAACTCGAGGCCGGCGCCTCGTAGAGCAACCGCGGTCTCGAAGGCGCGGCCCAGCCCGTCGAACACCGAGTCCCGCTCATCCCCGAGCCAGGGCTTCCGGTCGAGGTCGTCCACGGTCGCAAAGCGCCGCATCCCCTCAGGGTCAGTGACCACCCAGTGGTAGCTGCCACCCCCGACGGCGGCGTACTCAGCCGTCTCGACGTGGAATCCCCAGCCGTCGGCGAGGAGGCCGGTCAGCTCGCCGGCCTCGAAGTCCTCCGGCAAGGCCCTCACGAGGGCACGATTGCGCCCCACGACTCGGGATCGACGTCGGCGATCGACTGGGAGAACGTCCAGCGATGGCCTCCCGGGTCTTCGGCGCTGTACTGCCGTTCCCCGTATGGATAGTCCGTGGGCGGATTGAGGATCCGGGCGCCCGCGCCTGCCGCTCGCTCGTGATGGGCGTCAGCGTTCTCGACACGCACCTGCACCGTCGAGGGTCCCGAGTGCTCGCCTAGCTCGGTCACGATCACCGCGCCGTCGCCGAAGACGAGCTGTGCGCGGTGGTCGGCGATGCGGAGACGTTCCGTGAAGCCGAACGCTTCGCAGAGCCAATCGCTCGCTTCGGCCACGTCCGCGTATCCGAGCACTGGAATGACTGTTGCTGCAGGAGCCGATCGATTTGCAATCACGTGGCGGATCCTACGCCGGGTAGGGTTGACCGATGGAGCAGCGTCGCGTGCTCGGGATCGTCTCCGGCGCGTTCGTTCTGGCGGGCGCGGGCCTGGTAGCGCGGCCTTCCGAGGCGGTCGTCACAGCGACGTGCCCGCCGAGCGCCGCCGGAACGCTCAGAAACGTCTCCCGGTCGATCGTGCCGATCGGGGTGACCGTGATCCGCCGGTTCGCGGTGGATCCAGCGGACGGCACGACAGTCTCGGGCATCCAGCTCTCGGCGCCTCCGGAGTACAAGCCCCAGCAGGTCTCGGGGAGCCAGGCAGCCGTACTTCGCCTCACAGCGCCCCGCGCGGGCTCGTTCCCCGTTGAGGCGAGCTGGACCGTTCAGCTCGACGGAGGGACGTGTAGCGCCTCGGGCAGCGCGACCCTGATCGCAGCCGCGGGCACACCGGTCATCCTGAAGCCGCCTCCCAACCGCAAGTTCCCCGGCGTGAAGACGATCCAGTACGACACGCCCATGGTCTGGACCTGGGCCTGCACGGCCGACACGGACGCCACGCCGATGGCGGCGACGATCCGCTGGGAGGTCGATTACCGGCAGCTCCCATTGTTCTCGAAGGGCGGGAAGCCGCCGTTCAAGTTCACGAAGCGTTCGAAGTCGTTCGTCGTGCGAGCCGGCGATTCGTGCGACGCGCGGCAGGTGGGAGTGGTGCGGAAGACGCTCGCGAAGGGTTCGACGCTCCTGGTCGGGCTCGGCGCGGGCGCATTCCAGGTCAAACTGCGGGGCGGCTTCCGCAACCCGAACGGCAACAAGGCGCCGTTTCACCTCGGCATCACGCTCAAGCAGGGCTCACGCACGCTCCTCGATCGCAAGCTCTGCGCGTGGTACCAGTCGAGCTTCCTCGTCGCCGACCGCGCGGGGATCAGCTGCTGGTGGTGAGCTCCCGGCGCGGGGTGGCGCGGAAGAGGATGATCGAGGTCGCAATCATCCAGACCCAGATGCCGGGAACGGGCAGGCTCGTCAGCGCACCGCCGACGTCGTGAACGGTGCCGCTCGAGCCGAGGCCGGCCGCACCGAGGACACTGCCCACCGCGAGCAGGCCACCGGCGACCAGGCCCAGCCAGGACAGCCACTTCGGAAATGGGTCCGAGAGGAGCATCGCCAGGGAGCCCGCGAGGACCGACATGGCGATCGGCCCCCAGACCATCTGAAACATCGTCGATCCCGCGGAGTCGAGAGCCACGACCGTGTCCGCCGTCCCGTGCGCGTCGACGAGCCAGGCCGCTGCAGCCACGAGCGCGAACGACCCGACCTCCAGAACGACGCTGGCGCCCATTGCCAGGAGCGAGAGGTCTGCGAACAGCAGCTCGCGCCGCATCCCGTAGAACGCGTTCCGGAGCGCTGCGCAGAAGACGACGCGTCCGAGCAGGAAGAAGCTGAACCAGCCCGCGGCGAACGCGATCCGCTGAGGGTGCGTGTACGTCGCGACGATCGCGGCGGGGTCGACGCCGAGCTTGTCGGTCGGTACGTTCGGGATGAACGCGATCGCGATCCATTCGCAGAAGTACAGGGCCGTGCCGAGCAGTGCGATTCGATTGCCGACGAGCTGGCCGCGTCTGGGCGTCATTCGTTCCTCCCCAAGGGATGTTTCTGCGAACGTAACGTGTCATGTACGCCGCTGCAGACGAGCGTTACGAGCGGATGCAGTACCGGCGCTCCGGCCGCAGCGGCCTGAAGCTTCCGGCGATCTCGCTCGGGCTCTGGCACAACTTCGGGCACGACCGGGCGCTCGACTCGAGCCGTGCGATCGTCCGGCGCGCATTCGATCTCGGGATCACGCACTTCGACCTCGCGAACAACTACGGCCCTCCCTACGGCTCGGCGGAGGAGAACTTCGACCGGCTCATCACCACGGACCTCGCTCCTTACCGCGACGAGCTCGTGATCTCGACGAAGGCCGGCTACGACATGTGGCCGGGCCCCTACGGGGAGTGGGGGTCGCGCAAGTACCTCCTCTCCTCGCTCGACCAGTCTCTCGGGCGGATGGGCCTCGACTACGTCGACGTCTTCTACTCGCACCGCTTCGATCCCGAGACGCCGCTCGAGGAGACGATGGGCGCGCTCCACACCGCTGTCCAGCAGGGCAAGGCTCTGTACGTCGGGATCTCGTCCTACTCGGCCGCGAAGACTCGCGAGGCGGCCGCGATCCTGCGCGCACTCGGCACGCCGCTGCTCATCCACCAGCCGTCGTACTCGATGCTGAACCGCTGGATCGAGGAGGACCTGCTGGACGTCCTCGCCGACGAAGGCGTGGGCTGCATCGGCTTCTCCCCGCTGGCGCAGGGCATGCTCACCGACAAGTACCTGCACGGCATTCCGGACGGTTCGCGCGCAGCGCAGGGCAACTCGCTCTCAGCCGATCTGATCACCGACGAGACGCTCGAGAAGATCCGCGCGCTCAACGAGCTCGCCTCGCGGCGCGGCCAGACGCTCGCGCAGATGGCGCTTGCGTGGACGCTGCGCGACCCGCGCATGACCTCGACGCTCGTCGGCGCGAGCAGCGTCCGCCAACTCGAGGCGAACGTCGATGCGCTCGACAAGCTCGACTTCACCGCCGAGGAGCTCGCGGAGATCGACCGTTACGCGACCGAGAGCGGGATCAACATCTGGGCCCGCTCGAGCAGCGGGTGATCAGGAGCAGGGGCGGCCGAGGCCGAAGCGGACGATCCGGCTTCGTCCGGCGACGCTGATGCGAAGCGGCACGCACGCCGAACGCGTGCGGAGGTAGAAGCCGCCCGCGTAGGCGTTCCAGACCGTCTTGGCCCCTCGGCAGGACGCAATCCGCAGTGCGCTGCCGGTGCCGGGGCGATTTCCCCACGTGATCGCGGCACGACGACGCCAGGCTGCCGGCACACTGACCGTGACGGGCGGCGAGCCGGCGCGGACCGCGAGGCCCGCCTTGCGCCAGTAGGCCCAAGGCCGGTCATGCGTCGGCACGATCTGGATCAGGCGTGCGGGCGGCACAGAGACGACGCCGAGCACGATCCGGTAGCCGCCCGCGTGGCCTGACCTGATCCGCAGGATGATCTGGTCGCACGGCACAATCGGGACGGTGATGGGCCGCGCCTCTACCGCCGTCGTCGCAGTGAGCCCGAGCAGGATGGCCGCGGCCGCGATTCGCATGCCGTCCCAAGTACAGCGCACCGCGGCTTAGGGTTCCACCGTGACCGATCTGTACGTCGAAGAAGCCGAGGGACGGGAGCCGCCCATCGTGCTCCTCCACCACGGCGCGAACTCGCTGCGCTCGTGGGATCCGTTCCTGCCTGAGATCGCCGGAGGGCGGCGGGTCATCGCCTACGACCGGCGCGGCTTCGGGAGCTCGCCGCGTGACGCCGTCTTCGACGCCGGGCTCTTCGATCGCGACGCCGACGAGCTGGCCGAGCTGCTGCGCGAGCGTGACGCGGCGCCCGCGCACCTCGTGGGCTTCAGCGACGGGGCCACGGTCGCCCTCCTCACGGCGGTCCGCCATCCGGAGCTCGTCGTGAGCGTCACGGCGATCGGAAATCACATCCGTCTCGACCAAGCGACGTACGAGCTGCTCCTCGAGGGCGGGCCGGAGGTTCCGGCTAGTCGACACGCGGAGTACCGCGAGCGGCACGGAGCGGACTGGGAGGAGGTCGTCCGCAGCTGGTACGACCTCTGGACACGGGCGCTCGTCGGCTGGGACATCGAGGAGTCGCTCGAGGCGATCCGCGCACCGGTGCTCGTCGTCCACGACCGGAACGACCCGCTCTCGCCGCGGGAGCATGCGGAGGGCGTGCTCCGCAGCGTCCCGCACGCAAGGTTGTCGTGGTACGACACCGGCCGGCACGGCCCGCACCAGGTCGAGCGCGAGCGCTTCGACCGAGAGCTGGCGGAGCACCTCCGCGAATCGGAGACCGCGTGAGCGTGGTTCGGCGCTGCGAATGGGTGCCGGAGGACAACCCGCTCTACGTCGCCTACCACGACGAGGAGTGGGGCGTGCCTGTGCACGACGACCGCGAGCTGTTCGAGCTCCTCACGCTCGAAGGCGCGCAGGCGGGGCTCGCCTGGATCACGATCCTGCGCAAGCGTCAGGGCTACCGCGAGGCGTTCGCCGGCTGCGACCCCGCTGCGGTGGCGCGGTTCACGCCCGGCGACGTCGAGCGGCTGATGGCCGACGAGGGCATCGTCCGAAACCGGCTCAAGATCGAATCGGCGGTGAACAACGCGGCGCGCGTCCTGGAGGTTCAGGAGGAGCTCGGCAGCTTCGACGCCTATCTCTGGGGCTTCGTCGAGGGAGCGCCGATCGTCGGCAACTGGCACACGAGCGCGGAGATCCCGTCCGAGACCGCCGAGTCGAAGGCGTTGAGCAAGGATCTGAAGCGCCGCGGCTTCCGGTTCGTCGGGCCGACGGTCTGCTACGCGTTCATGCAGGCGGTCGGGCTCGTCGACGACCACACCTTGGGCTGCTTCAAGCGGACGGATCCAGTCCGAGCCGCTCTTTGAGCCAGTCGAGCTGCCACGCCCGCGCGTCGTCGAATCCGGCCTGATACGCGGATGTGTCGCCGGTGCGCTGGGCGGCCGCGCTTCCCGCTGCGTGAGCGGTCACGAAGCCGAGATTCGCGGCCGTGGCCGAGGGACTCTGTGGAGGCAATCCCGGTACTTCCGTCCACATTTCGGGACGGCGCCCGGCGGCGAGCGCCACCGCGTCAGCGGCAAACGCCGCCGTCTGGGCCGGAGCCGCCGCCGGCTCGCCGTCGACACGGGCCCGCCGCGCGCACATGTCGGCGAACTCGAGCGCGACCGCATCGTCCCACGCGTCGATTCGCCGGGTCAGGCGGCCGCGCGGTGCCACGACGAGCGACGGGTGCTTCTGGACCGGCCCGTCGAGCTCGATCTCCCAGAGCTCGTCGTCGATCCAGCCCAGAAGGTCGGAAAGCCGGCAAGCGTGGATCCCGTTGCGGCAGTTCTCCAGATCGCCTTCGGCCGCGACCCACGTCCCCGGGCGGTCGTCGGCCGGCGTCGGCCAGCGAAACTGGCTGAAGCGGCCGACCGCTCCAGTGCGGAGGAACTTGTAGGCGATCACCGGATGTCCTTGCGCCAATCGCGGAAGACGTCGACGAGCGCGTCGCGCACGTCGGGCGGCAATTCGTCCTCCTCGATCTTCTTGCCGAGCTCGACGGTCTGGCGGAATTGGTCGAAGTAGTTGCGGCAGGGCGGGCAAATTGCGACGTGCTCCTCGAACCCGAGTCTGCGCCCCGGCTGCATTGATCCTTCCAGGTACTCGGTGACGAGCTCGACGATTTCGCTGCAGCTGAGGGGCTCGGATTGGATCATTCGGCCTGGCTCCCAAAGTACTCGACGAGACTCGAGCGAATGCGCGCGCGGGCGCGATGGAGCAGCACACGCTGGTTCTCGGCGCTGATGTCGAGGAGCGTGCAGACCTCATCCGCCGACCAGTCCTCGATGTCACGCAGCGTGATCACGACGGCGTAGCGCGCCGGCAGCTCGGCGATCGCCGCCCGGAACGCAGCGGTCGCCTGGGCAGACGCGAGATGATCCTGCGGGAGCGTGCGCCAGTCCTCCACGATCGTGGACCAGGCGCCCGGCCAACGCGGGTGGGTCGCCGGGAAGAAATGGTCGGGATCGACGGACGCATCGAGAGATGGTTCGTGCGGATCGGCGAAAGGGATCGTTCGCTGCTCCCGCTGAGCACGGCGCCGCGCGCAGTTGCCGAGGATCACGAAGATCCAGGTCCTGAGGGAAGAGCGGCCCTCGAAACGATCGAGCCCGCGGAGGACGTTCACCCATGCGTCCTGCACGATCTCCTGCGCCAGCGAGCGGTCGCGTACGTACAGCGTGGCCACACGGAGCATGGCCGGCCCATAGCGGTCGACGACCTCGCCGAATGCCTCCTCGCTGCCATCCCGCAGGCGTTCGAGCAGCGCGCTGTCCGCCGACATCTCGACTTCGCCCGAACTCAATGGCCGACTCATTGCTGCGTCAAAGGAGAGCCCCGTGTCCGGCAATTTTCCAGCAGCTGTAACGCCGAAACCTCGGGGCGTATCGGTCACTGTAGATGGCGATTTTCACCCCAGCGACCACCGACGAAGAGCTGATCGCTCGGATGACGGCTGGCGAGGAACCGGCGCTCGCCGAGTTGCACGCTCGTCACCACCGTGCGGCCTTTGGGATCGCCCTCCGCGCGCTCGCCGATCGTGCTCTCGCCGAAGACGCCGTCCAGGAGGCGTTTCTCGATCTCTGGCGCGGCGGGGGCAGGTGGAATCCGGCGCGAGCCAAGCTCTCCACCTGGATCTGCGTGCTCGCTCACCGGCGCGCCGTCGACATCGCGCGCCGCGAGGCGCGGCGGGAGACAGCTCCGGAGGAGGCGGCTTCGTGGGCCGTCGATTCCTACACGACGGAGGAGCTCGTCGTGCTTCGCGAGGATAGGCGCGATGTCCAGAGTGCGATCGAGCAGCTCACCGCCACGCAGCGCACCGTCATCGAGCTCGCCTACTACGGTGGATTAACGCAGGTCGAGATTGCCGGGAGGCTCGAGATTCCACTCGGCACCGTGAAGAGCCGCGTCTTCGACGCACTTCGCACCCTTGGAGATCTTCTCCCCGCCCAGCGAGCCCAGTCCGCCTTCGAATGAGCCCAACAAGGAGTCCATCTTGCACACAGTCCTAGGTTCTCCACAGCCCATTTTGCGGGACGCTGCCCGGATGCCCGCGGACGTCGCGGCCACGATGGTCGCCGACAGCCTCAGCGCTCTCGGAGCCGACGCCGGCTTTGTCGCCACGCCCGCCCCTGACCTCGGGACACTCGAGATCGCGCGCGTGACGCCGTACGCGCGCCATCCCGTCCGTTTCACGTTGGCGCTGGAGGCGCCGTACCCGCTCGCGGAGACGATCCGCACGCGCGAGCCGTTGTTCATCGAGAACAACGAGCAGTTGGCGTGCGACAACCCCGGACTGATCCGGATCCGCTCCGAAGATCACTCCTGCGCGACGATCCCGCTGCTCGATGAGTCGGGGGCGCTGCTCGGAGCTCTCAATCTCGGCTTCGACGAGCCGCGCACATTTACGGAACGCGACTTCGAGCGCATCCGTCTGCTCGCAAGCTACTGCGCGCAGGCGATGAGCCTTGCGCTCGGGCTCGAAGCCGGGCTTGGCGGGAACGACTAGCTGCTCGAGCCGCGGCTCGGCGTCACAGCGGAGCTGATGCGTCCCCAACTACGGAACGTCTTTGCGGCCGCGCCGAGACCGCCGAGCCGGCGGAACGCGAGGAACGCAAAGAGGTAGAACGCAAGTGGGGTTATCCACCAGGGCATAGGCCCTCCTTCTGCGAGCGATTGTAGCTGCCGGCGAGGCTTGACAGGCCGAACGGCAGCGGTCAGCCTCGACGCGAAGTGGCGGAAACAAGCGCAGCCGGCACGGACATCTCCGTCGAGGAGCTTCAGCTCGCGGCTCGAAACCACGCGTTGCCGCTGGAGGCGCTTCGCCGGCAAATCACGCCTGTGGGGCTGCACTACCTGCTGATCCACTTCGACATCCCGTTCGTGGACGAGTCGGAGTGGAAGCTCGAGGTCGGAGGTCGCGTCGCGACACCGCTCGAGCTCGATCTCGCGGCGTTGAAGTCGCGGCCCGCCCGGACCGTCGCGGTGACGATGGAGTGCGCGGGCAACGGCCGCGCCCTGCAAACGCCGCGCGCGCTCAGCCAGCCGTGGCTGATGGAGGCGGTCGGCACGGCGGAATGGACGGGCACGCCGCTCGCGCCGCTCCTCGAGGAGGCCGGCCTGCTCCCGGAAGCCGTCGAGGTGGTCTTCACCGGGCTCGATCGCGGCATCCAGGGCGACGTCGAGCACGCGTACGAGCGCAGCCTGCCGGTGGCCGAGGCTCGACGGGACGACCTGCTCCTGGCCTACGAGATCAACGGGCAGCCGCTACCGCCGCAGCACGGCTTCCCGCTGAGACTGATCGTGCCCGGCTGGTACGGGATGACGCATGTGAAGTGGCTCCGCTCGATCACGGTGGTCGACGAGCCCTTCCGCGGCTGGCAGCAGGACGTCGCGTACCACCTGCGCGAGTCGAACGAGGAGCAGGGCACGCCGGTGACGAGGATGCTGCCGCGCTCGCTCATGGTGCCGCCGGGCATTCCGGAGTTCCTTTCGCGCAGTCGGTTCGTGCCCGCGGGTCCCTGCCGCCTCGAAGGGCGTGCGTGGTCCGGTTGGGGGCCGATCGAGCGAGTCGAGGTTAGCGTCGACGGCGGAACGACCTGGGCGGATGCGACCCTCGGCGCTGCGCCCTCCAAATTCGCGTGGCGCGCGTGGGAGCTCGACTGGGAGGCCGGACCCGGCGAGCACGAGCTCTGCTGCCGGGCGACCGACGCAGCCGGGAACACGCAGCCGCTCAGCCACGAATGGAACTACGACGGCTTCTGCAACAACGCCGTCCAGCGCGTCCGCGTCTCGGTCGAGTAGGCATGGCCGACCGGGAGAGAGCGCTCGAGAAGCTCCGCGAGATCTGCCTGGGATTGCCCGAGACGAGCGAGCGCCTCTCGCACGGCGCGCCGAGCTTCTTCGTGCGGGAAAAGCGCTGCTTCCTGATGGTGCTCACGAATCATCACGGCGACGGGCGGCTCGCGATCTGGTGCGCGGCCGGCGACGGCGTCCAGCGCATGCTCGTCGACGCCGACCCCGAGCGGTTCTTCGTCCCGCCCTACGTCGGCCACCGCGGCTGGCTCGGCGTGCGGCTCGACCGAGAGCTCGACTGGAACGAGCTCGCGGGGATCGCCGAGGACGCGTACGCCGAGGTCGCGCCCGCGAAGCTCGTCGAGGCCGCGCGCCTGCAGGCCGGCTGAGCAGGAGGAATCCCTCGATTGAGGGACGGCTCGGCCGCGAAACGGCTCGATCCTCCTAGCGAGATGCTCACCGCCACCCCCTCGCGCCGATTCTTCGCCGTTGCCTCGGCAGCGGTCTTCGTCGCCGTCTTCGTCGTGTTCGCGCTCTACGAGCGGCCGTGGCTCGGTCTCGGGCACTTCTACTACTTTGCGATCGCCCTCGCGGCGCTCGCCGGAGGGCGTCGGGTCGGCGCCGGTGCCGGGTTCCTGGCAGCGGGTCTCTACGCAGCCGGCGTGCTGCTGAACCCTCACGTCCCTTCGTCCGAGGTCCCGACGCTGCCGACCGTGATCCGGGCGATCACCTTCGTCGCGATGGGCGCGCTGATCGGCTGGTTCGCCGAGACGCACCGCCGGATGGTGGCCGAGCTCAGCGTTCTCGCCGAGCGCGATGCGGTCACCGGCCTGCCGAACACACGCGCTTTCGAGATCGCCGTCGACCGGCGGCTCAAGTCCGCTCGCGCGTTCACCCTTCTGGTCGGCGACATCGACGCGCTCGAGGGGTCGGGTCCGGAGATCGGCCCGGACGAGTCCCTCCGCGCGCTGGGCGACCTCCTTTCCCGTTCGCTCGAGCCCGACGACGACATCGCGCGGATCGGCGGCGCCGAGTTCGCCGTGCTGACGACGCGCCGTGTGGCCAAGGATGCGAGCGACCTGGCCCTGCAACTCGAGCGAGTCGCCCGCAACGGCGGCTACCAGGTCACGTTCGGATGGGCCTCGTTCCCGCACGACGGGGAGAACGCGCTCTCGCTCTACCGCGCCGCGGACGAGCGTCTGTATGCCCGCAAGCTCGTCGCGGGATCGGCGCGGCGCGGCACGCTCGCCGCGGTATCCGGTAGCTCGGGCCGCCGCTCCGTGCGCGACCTGATGCCCTAGGAAACGCGCTCGATCAGCGTCCGCAGCGGCAGGTTCGCGAGCGAGTCGAGGACGAGATCGGCCTCGTCGAACCCGAGCGCAGCGGTGACGCCGTTCGGGATGGCGACGCAAAAGATGCCGGCGGCCTTCGCGGCCTTGATCCCGTTCGGGGAGTCCTCGAACGCGATCGCCTCCTCAGGATCCAGCTCGAGCCGGTCGAGCGCTTCCAGGTAGAGCGTCGGCGCGGGCTTCGCGCGGGCCGTGTCGTGGTCGGCGGCGACGATCGCGTCGAAGTGCTCCGCACGCTCCAGCCGGGCCAGATGCCGGTTGATCCAGTCCTGCGTCGAGCTGGAGACGATCGCAGCCTTCAGCCCGAGAGCTCGTGCATCCTCGAGGTACTCCAGGATGCCCGGCCGCAGATCCTCGACGTCCGTCAGCGAGAGCTCGTGGTCGCGCCTGCGCTGGAGCACAGCCTCACGATCGAGCGGGCCGGCCAGCTCCTCGAGGTGCGCGTACGGGTCGAACGGCGCGCCGATCGTGCCGACGAGCGTCATCCACTGCTCCAGCGGCAGCTCGTGGCCATGCTCGCGGTACAGCTCCTGCCAGGAGGCCATCGACGGCGTCTCGGTGTCGACGATCAGGCCGTCGAAGTCGAAGAGGAGTCCCCGGACGGCCACCGCCCGAGGGTATCGGCCGCGCGCCACTTGGTAGGAGGGCTTGACGAAATGACGTCTGTGTCGCCGCGCCGCGCTGCTCGCCCCGAGGCGGCGTCCTCAGTCGCCCCGATAGCGCTGCTATCGAGGCTCCCTGCGTCCTTGCCTCGGAACGACCATCGCACCGCGGAGACGAGCGACATTCCCGCCAAGCCCTCCTAGGACTGGTAGGTCGGCACGATCGAGACCTCGGCCGACGCTGCGTTTGCGAACGGGATCGCGCGGAGGCCGTTCGAGATCTTGTAGAACTCGCGCGCTCCCGGAGGCAGGGCGGCGAACGTGAAGCCCGTTCCGCCGCCGAGCACGTTGCCCGCGGCGTCGAAGACGACGCACGAGAGCTCGACGCTCTGCAGCGTGCGGGCGGCCTGGTCGTTCTGGATCTCCCCTTCGACCGAGCCCGTCCAGCCGACGTCGTACGGATCCATGACCACCCGCGTGTTCGCG
>Ga0193747_1000174_pt1 | contig 27778 bp, 28 predicted proteins | sample L1m2metaG_FD_143048 | JGI IMG/M metagenome (GOLD analysis project Ga0193747, IMG submission 143048) | Soil microbial communities from a riparian zone of the East river system, Colorado, United States - L1m2 | ecosystem: Environmental > Terrestrial > Soil > Riparian zone | place: USA: East River...
CATTTATGCCTGTAACGTATGCAAGAATTGCTGGAACAATTGCCACTTCTGCTATCCCTATGGATGAGGGTGGGCAGTGTTCAGTCTGAGATCCATAAGTCCGACCTGTAGCCCAGATTGGGCGCGAAAGAATGAAGAAAACGAGGTGTCTGGAATGAGCATACCCGGATTTTTTGCCGAAGCATCGCTACCCGTGGTGGGAGGACGGCGATACCGAAATACCACCACGGCGGGTGGCAAGTCGGCCACGCATGACAAGATCGAACCGGCCCTTTTGTCTGTTCGTGACTATTGCTTCAATTTATTTGAAACGACCCGGGACTGTTCTACTAATCCCTATACGGGCGACCTCTTTTGTACTTGTATTACGAAACAGCTTTGCACGTACGGTAAGCGATTCGTCCGTTGGTACATTTGCTGAACCAAACCAAGAAACTGTCATAATCGAGAAGTTAAGAGGGACCGATCGGGATTGCCAGACGCATTCCCCCAATCACGAAATGCGCATTGCTGATCGCAAATGATCGTTGAGGTTAACGCACAGTCATGGGTGTGGCTCTTTTCATGCATCAACCGCAACGCGGACGGTCGTCGAGAAGTTCTTTACACGAGTCGACGTAACAGAGAAGTTTCCGTTCATGATCACCAAGATGTTGCCTGTATTTTGACCGTTGAGATCTAAGCACATTCATGAAAGAAGAGAAGGAGAATGAACATGCCAGGAAAAGAACCGGTGAATAGACATCATGGCAAGAGATTGCCGGGTTTTGCTGCAGAAGCATCACTCTATGATACGGATGAGCGTTATCAGAAGGCCAAGGTCTTCGATGCTCAAGCAAGTCGCACGGAGGTTCGTCCACAGGGCTTCGGGTGCTTTCTCAATTGCATCGCCTGGGGTAACGATCCTGTGGATTGCGCGCGTGGCTGCGGCATTAAACTTTAACTGGCGGCAGGCCGAGTAAGAACAACGAATGTCGTAAAGATGCGAATGCGTGGCAAACGCAAATACGTTCGTTGCCACCAGCTTTGGGAGGGTCGCCGGACGAGCTTTGTCTTGGGTGCATAGATCGCCAGAAGGTTTTTCTCGGCAGGAAAATGTCGTACATGCGCCTAGGCAGTATTCCGTAAGCCTGCCTTGAAGAGTGTAGTGTAACCTTAGCCGTGTAGGTGCTGGCACCGAGGTCTCTTGAATGATCAACTTGACCAATCGGTGAAGTACGAAGCTGAAAGGAGGAGTCAAAATGAGAATGCCGGGGTTTACTGCGGAAGCGACGCTATGCGAAAGAACCGAGCATTACGCCATGGTCGCGACTAATGATCAACCCGTCTCTCGAGTTGTGCCTCAGTATTCGTGTGGGTACTGCACATGCTTACCCAATGAGTGCTGTTCATATACGATCCGGGGAGGGCATCTAGGTTGCAGTTGCCATCCCTGTCAGATACTGCCGCTGTGACTCTTAACAACCGCTGAAGCGGTTCGTGACCTGTCGGTAACGGTATCGCTCACGCCCGAACGGGTGACATCAGGGCGTTCTGACAAATCGTCGTTTGCTAGTGTTGCGAAACCATGAGACTCGTAGACAAGAGAAAAGGAGGATGTTAAATGAGGATCCCAGAATTTACCGCGGAAGCGGCATTAGATCAGAAGCGCAGTGAGCATTACCGGCAGAATTACGCTGCTTTTGATATACAATTGCGTGAAGGGAATCGCGTAACACCAACCATCGTGTTAGACAATGACTTCTTTGCGTGCTTCCATGCCTGCTGCCCACCAGGATATTGTCGGGGCAGGGCTCAAGGGCAGGCCTGTATACAGCAGTGTTTGAATGCTTAGGGCACGTCCACCGAGGCTTGCTGGGGAACTTTGCGCCCTCGTGGCAGAGCGTTCGGTATCGGTCGATCGATTTTCTGCAAAGTCAGCGACTCAAGACCAATAAGGTCAGAAAGGATTTGAGGAAAATGAAACAGAAGCCCCATCTCCCCGGATTTGCGGCAAACGCCTCGCTCTGTACAAAACGAGCGTGCCCTATGGTCATGGCGTTGCTCTTGCCCTCAGTGGTCGCAGCCAGGCAGTTCTCGCCCAGCTTGTGAATGCTCAGACTGCTACCTCCCCGGGGGCGGTGGCGGCCATCATTATCCGCCAGCGGCTTGAACCCGACGGTAGACGTAGACCTGAAGCATTCGACGGCGCACCGAAAGTATTCGGCGCGCACCTCGGTATTGTCTTGATTCAAGGCTTGGCGTTGGGTCATTGCGGTTGGATCTGTGTCTAGATTACCTCTTCTGCTGCCACCTTCTCGGCATCATCGCTGGGTTGAACTGACCACCACCCAAGAAACGCCTGTTACTCTTCAACGTGCGGTCAGCCATAGCGAGAATTCTGGCGATAGATAAGCCTATCTTTTGGAGCGCTGCGTTGCTGGCCGTGCACAAGGTCCTGCGTGACTGCGAATTATCCGAACCTCGGCGCGTGCTCTACCCTTTTGAGAATCAAAATCTTTTGAGCACGTTCGATAGCCGCGTTCACTAACGCGATGGTGTTCAAGCGTTTATGCTGAGGCGTCGTGATGGTTGCATCTGACGTTGCAAAAGCTTATCCTACGCGACGCTTTCAGAGATTCCCGGCATCGAAGGAACTCTCAAAACAGAAGGCACACTAAAACTCTGTTGCCGACGAAAGATCGTTGGCAACTTAGAGGTTCGCTGAGATCGAGCCGGCCCTAGAAGATCGACAACGCGTTTAGGAGCACATCAAGCGTGGCCACGGAGATTTCGATCGCGCTGGAAGTGGATGATTCGCTTGGTTCTGCTGAAGCTTCGCCCGGTGTTATCTGAGCATCGAAACACGGTGGGGTCTGCGTTTCGCCCGGTATCGGGCAATCAGCGAAAGCTGCAAACGCGAGCGCGAACGTCAGAGCAATCGCGGCAACTAGTTTCTTTAGTGTATTCATGGTGTTCTCCTTTGGTGAATTGTGGTTGCGAGTTTGTCGAGAGAAGGCACACCACAACTTTGCTGCCATGGAACTCTCGATGGCAACCAAGTAAGTCTTGGTAACATCAAGCGGCTGCTAAAAGATCGACAGCGCGCTTAGGAGCACATCGAGCGTGGTCACGGAAATTTCGATCACGTTTGGTGCGCTGGAATTGGATGACACACTCGGTTCTGCTGAGACCGCCGGGTCGTCCGGTGTTATCTGAGCAGAGCCGCATGGCGGCGTGTTCATTTCGCCCGGCGCGGGTGGTTGGCAATCAGCAAAAGCTGCAAACGCGAAAACGAATGTCAAAGCGATGGCCGCACCCAGTCTCTTTAGGGTCTTCATGGTTTTCTCCATTAGTTAGTGAATTGTGGTTGCGAGTTTCTCTAAACGATCAAGACCAAGCGACCTTCAGAACCGGCGATTGGCTCTCGTCGGAGGCGCCAACGCGTGGCCCAGATCGTCGCAGAGTAAAAGATTGTATCACCCGAATAGAAAGGTAACCCCCATATGAAGTTAACATCTCAATTGACTGCGCTACGCGAGGAGACTCGCGGTCTAACAGCCGTCGAGCGGGCGAGACGCTGCGGCGATCTTGCCAAGCAACTGGAAAAAGCCGGTGAGTACGAGGCGGCTTGCGAAGCGCTAAGTGAGTTTTGGCCCAAGCGAGACGGCTCCCCAAACCTAAATGATCTTGACGAAACCACACGGGCCGAAGTGCTATTACGCGTCGGCGCTCTGGCGGGATGGCTCGGCAGCACAGATCAGACTGAAGGCAGCCAGGAGACGGCAAAGAATCTGATAACTCAGAGCATTGATCTTTTTCAGCATCTTGGATTGTCTGAGCGGATCGCCGAAGCACGTGGCGATCTCGCGTTATGTTATTGGCGCGAAGGTTCGTATGACGAGGCTAGGATCGCTCTAGTTGACGCACTCAATTGCTTGAGAGAGAAGGACAATGACTTGAGAGCACTTCTTCTAATTCGCTCCGGCATTATCGAAGAGCGAACTCAGCAACTTCATGAAGCAATGCGCTTTTATAACGAGGCTGCGCCTTTACTGGATCGAAGCGACGATGAGGCACTCAAGGGGACATTTCATAATGAGTACGGGTTAGTCTTCCGGCAGTTGGCCGCCCCCGAAAACCGAGAAGACTATTTGGACCGCGCATTGATGGAATACACGGCCGCGAGTTTTCATTTTGAGCGGGCCGGCAACACACACTTTCTCGCCCGGGTTGAAAACAATCTGGGCTATCTGTTCTTCACGATCGGGAAATATGACGAGGGACACAAGCATCTCGACCGCGCTCGTCACCTGTTCTTTGCACAGAACGATGCTGGCGCAGTGGCCCAAGTTGACGACACTCGCGCGCGAACCTTGTTGGCCGAAGGTCGCGTTGCCGAAGCAGAACGCGTGGCGCGAAACGCTGTACGCACTTTGGAGAAAGGTGACGAGCAGGCGGTGTTGGCTGAAGCGTTGACTACTCATGGAGTCGCGTTCGCGCGGCTGGGTGATTATCCATCTGCGAAAAGGTTGCTTCAGCGCGCGATTGAAGTTGCGGAAACGACGGGCGATGCGGAAGGCGCGGGCCGCGCCAAGCTCAGCATCATTGAAGAACTGTCGGGTCAAACGCCGGCGCCGCAATTGGTTTCGATCTATCAATCCGCTGTCGAACTCTTGAAGCAGTCTCAGGACCCTTCGACCAGCAAGCGCTTGATCGCGTGCGCTCAGAAAGTGATTGAGGGGCTGGGAACTCCTGAGTTTCAAGGTTACGAAGCAAAGGATCTCTCCTGGGCTGCCTTCAAGCGAGAGATTAGGAAGGCTGAAAAAGCTTTACTCGCGCGCGCTCTTCAGCAGGCTGAAGGTTCGGTGACGAAGGCCGCACACTTGCTCGGCTTCAAACATCATCAAAGCCTGATTTCGATAATAAACATCCGGCACAAAGAACTGCTCCAGACGCGATCGAAGATCCGAAAACGCCGGCGCCACATTTTCTCGCAGACTAGAAAGACTAGAAAGAGCCCGCCCAAGCTGATCGAGCTTTGCCACGACGGAGACAGCGCGCTGCGAAAACTTACGGGTGAAGAGCACTACGATTTACTACTGGTCGATAACGATCTTCCCGAATTGAACGGCTTGGAATTGATTCGCCGCGCCCGCCGGATAACCCGTCGCCGTCGCACCCCAATCATCATGCTCTCAGCCAGCGATTGCGAACGGGACGCCTGGCGCGCCGGCGTCAACGCTTTTCTCAAGAAGCCCGAGCATCTTGACGAGTTGCCAACTACGGTCGCCAGACTTTTGACAGATAAATCGAATGATGTCTAGCGCACGGGGATTGGAAGAGCATCAATGAAGGACCGCGATCTGATGCTTGTTATGCAGCCTGGTTCAGCAAACGTTCATTCAACCAGGAGTTGACGAGTTCCTCCAGCGATAGGTTGCGGGTTCTCGCTTCCGCAACGAGGCGCTGGTAGATTTCGGGGTCGATCGTGATTCGCCGCGGAGCCCGCACTTCGAATTCGACTTCATGAGCCTGCTCCCAGTGGTTCGCGAGACTGTGAGTGTCCCAATAGTCGGCGATCTCTTCGAGAGTCCGACCTTTTGAAATGCTGCTTAGCTTAATATCTCTATTTTCTCTCATGTCTTCTGGGCTCGATCAAACGCCTTCCTGACCGGGTTTGCCCACGTTCAATCATAGATTCCGGCGTCGATTAGTCTCTGTCGTTCTTCCACTCGCTCGTCGTCATTCAAGCGTAAAATCTTAACCGTCACTCGCGCTTCAGGAGTAAGAGGGCGAATAATCGCTCCCTCCATCTCAAAGTGAGCAAACCAATCCTGCGTACGCGGATTGTAGGACGCGACAAGTTGATCTGTTTCCGAGTCGAGCGATCCGATATTTGGTCCTTTGTAGCGATTGCATCGCAAGCAAGCCAAGGCCAGATTGCCCTCCTCAGTTTGCCCTCCATGTTGACGAGGAACGATATGGTCCGGCTCGTTTTTATGCAACAATGCGGCTTGAGGAGTGAGGCAGTATTCACAACGGTCATTGGCTCTTATTGATACCAAACGGCGCAACTCAGCTGGGACGTCGCCTGCCAATACTAATTCTTCCTCATCTTATTGCGCTTCTCTTGATACGCGAGCCTTGAGCATGGTTATGACGTGGTCAATCCGCTGTAGTTCGTCAAGTTCCCGCTCTTCCGTTTCCGAAAGCAAGCCCGCCTCATTCAAACTCAGAAGTCGTCGCAAACGCGCCTGGGCTTCGTCAGAAGCGTGATACTCAAGCACTTCGCGCGGATTTGGATTCTTTGAGAGGAATTCAACCACGTCAGCCGCTGTGGCCGTCGCCCCCGTCTTCAAACCTATGAGACCCAGTTCGATGATAGTTGGCAACCACGCGCTCATTGGCTGAATCCGCTTCGCCAACTCGTCCGGCACTCGCATCGTCATTTGGATCATTGCGTTTTCCGAGTTCATTACTAAAACAATTGAAACTTAATCGTCAGATATTTCTTCGGGTTCTGGCGGAAGTCGTAGATTAGTTTTACGCCTTCGGACGAGAGGTTGTTGACGTTGTTGTAGAGCTGTTCGTCGGTGATTAGTTTGCCGAGCGTGCCTTCGCCGCGTTGGGCGCCGGCGACGACGCTGTCGATTCGCGTGGTGGTGGTGTTGAAGCGGGCGATTGCGGTGCGCGCTTCGTTGTAGATGGCTTCATCCTTCAGCAACTTACCTATGGTGCCGCGTCCGGCGTTGACATCGGCGACGATCGCATCGATTTGATCCATCGAATGATTCACGCGATCGGCGATGCGATTGATCTTGTTGTACATCTCGTCGCTCTCGAGCAGTTTGCCGGCGGTGCCGCGGCCCGCGCTCAGATCGTCGGAGAGTTTTTTCAGATTCGCGGCGATCTCGTTGGCGTTGTTATAGAGCGCCTCGTCGTAAATGAATTTGCCCGCCGTGCCTTTGCCGCTCTTGATTTGCTGCGCCAAATCTTCCGCATCGTGGATCGTCGCATTCAAGTTGTTGTAGAGCGACTCGTCATTGAACAAACGTCCCACAGTGCCTTTGCCCTCGCGCACGTTCTTGACCACTTCGTTGAGTTGATCGGAAAGTTTGCTGAGTCTTTGCGCCAGATCAGTTCCCGAAGTAGCCAGATCGGCCATGGTGCTCCCGGAAGTCGAAGGCAGCAGGAAATTCTCGGTGACCGGCTGGCCCAAAGAAGTTCCGGGCGTGATGTTGACCAACATCTCGCTGCCCAGGATGCTCGGCGACGCTTGTTGCGCGGTCGAATCGGTGCGAATGCGTTCTATCGCGGGAATGCCGTCGATCTTAGTATCCACGCTCAAATAGACCTGCACTTTTTGTGGATTGGGTTGGTTGCCCAGATCGCTCGGCTTCAGCAATTCGATGCGATCGACTTTGCCGATCCGAACGCCTGCCAGCCGCACCTCAGAGCCTTCCCGCAGGCCATTGGCGTCGTTGAAGCGCGCCCGCAGATGCAAGTGACTGGCGAAAGGATTGAGCGTGCCCGAAGCGTTCAGAATCAGAATTACCAGAATGGCGATCGCGATCAGAACCAGTAAGCCGACTCTTAGCTCGCTAAGGCCTATGTTTCGAGTTGTTTTTGGCATAACTTCACCTGGAAATTTGCGATTTTAGATTTCCGATTCGCGATTTGAAGAACTTTCTGCAACCGCAGCCTGGGTACGCGGGCGTCCCGCCTGCTTCTTCGATAGCCGAGGCCGCGTCAAATGCAGGCGGGACGCCTGCGTACCCACCGATTCAAGTCGAAAATTACTTTAGTGTCCGCGCAGAAACTTTTGAATGTAGGTATCCTCAGCCTTGCGCAGCGTTTCATCCGTGCCGCTAAAGATTACCTGGCCGTCGCGCATCATCAAGACCTTACAATTGATCAGGCAAAGCTTCTCGCCTTCCGTTTCGAAAACTACTTCGCCGGCTTCGTTGACGACCGCGTATTCGGAAGTCAGATAATCGAGATTGTTCATTTCGTGCGTGACGAAGATCGACGATACGTCTTCCAGGTCTCGGAGCTTCATTGCCAGCTCGCAGATGGTGCGCGCCGTCGGCGGATCCAAGCCCGCGGTCGGCTCGTCAAACATCACAATCTTCGGATCGCCCACCAGGGCGCGGGCGATGCCGACGCGCCGGCGCATGCCGCCGGAAAGTTCCGCCGGCATCTTATCGATCGCCTGTTCCAAATTCACGAACCGGAGCATGCGGCGCACTTCGTTTTCGACCTGATCTTCCGGCACGCCCTGTTCGTGTAGCTTGAAGGCAACGTTTTCATAAACCGAAAGCGAGTCGAACAGCGCTCCTTCCTGAAAGATCATGCCGATCTTTTTTCGCACGCGCATCATTTCGATTTCCGAGTAATTCGTAATGTCCTCGCCGTCGACCAGTATCTGTCCGCTGTCCGGCTTGAGCAGGCCGAGCACCAACTTGATCGTCGTCGATTTACCGCAGCCCGAGCCGCCCAGAATGATCTTCGTCTCACCCTTCATCACTTTGAAGCTGAGGCTGTCGAGCACTTTGCGGTCATCGAAAACGATCGTCACGTCGCGAAATTCAATCGAGGGAATCGCCCGATCGGTATCGTCAACTTCGCGAAACGTCGATTCAGCGGCGCTTTCGCTGACGCGATTGTCCGGCGGTTGTGCGCCGGGCCGGTAAATTGGAGTTTCAGCCATCATGTCGTAGTACCTAGAATAACCTGAAGTGCTTTGGCAAGGAAGAAGTCCGCGATAATTACAATGATTGAAGCTGTGACCACCGCCGTAGTCGTCGAGCGTCCCACGCCGACGGTGCCGCCTTCAGTCTTTAATCCCTTGTGACAGGCAATCGTGCCCATCAGAAACGCGAAGACCAGCGGTTTGATAATCCCACCGATGATGTCGTCAGTCGTAATGCCGTCTCGCACTGAATTAACAAACATGGACGACGGTAGATCGTAGAGAAAAGTCGACACCGCCCAACCGCCGGTAATTCCCATTACGTCGGCAACCAGGGTCAGCAGCGGCAGCGTAACAATCAGCGCGATGAGACGCGGCGCCACCAACTTGCGGTTTGGATCCGTTCCCAGGGCCCGCATCGCATCGATTTGCTCTGAGACGACCATCGACCCCAGCTCTGCCGAGATTGCCGAAACCACGCGACCGGTAACCATCAATGCAGTCAACACTGGGCCCAATTCCCGGACCAGCGAAATTGAAACCAGGTAACCGAGTTGATCGGTGGCTCCGTATGACGCGAGCGTCTGATAGGTTTGCAGCGTTAGAACGCCGCCGGTAAAAAATCCGGTGAGAATAATGATCGTCAGCGACCCTACGCCGATGCCGTCCATCTGGGCGATCGTTTCTGGAATGTAACGAGGTTTTTTGAAGACTCCGAGTACAACCCGCGCCGAGAGCAAGGACATTTCCTGCAATTCGAGCAGAAGACGCGTGACGATGTTCATGCGAGACTTAGCGAGAACCGAATGCCGCTCTGTACGCCGCGGCTGCCGATGGTTCTTTCGAGGTAAATAGCCGTACTGGCAGAGGGCGCGTCAGTGATTTCCAAAAAATTGATTACCGCTACTGCCGAAGCGAGCAATTTCAATAGAGCGGCTTATCATGCGCAAAACCAACTGTGCGCGTCAAGGGTTGATAGCGGTGAGAGTGCGCTAAGACATTAAGATGAGAGTGCGCTAAGACATTTATAAGTAGCTCCCGTTCCCAATTGGGACAGGGTTTGGGTGAGGGCCGTAGCTGAGAAAGATTAAAGAACGACCCGCTTTCTTACCATCAGGCATCCGCCGGGCTGTACAAAGCAAGTGATTGGTTTGGGCCGCGCTACCTCACCCCGGCCCGCTCCCAAAGGGAGAGGGAGATTCAACAGAGCCTAAGGTTTCTGCTGCTGTTTCATGAGCTTCCGCTGGTTCGGCTTCAACGTCTGAGGCGCGTTTGTATTACGCGGCAAACCGTTCTGCCGTCCGAGCGTGTTGCGCGGACCTTGCTGATTGCGGGCTCGCTGGTTAGCCTGCGCTCGTTGACGCATCTCTCTCAGTCGCACACGCTGTTCGGGTGTCAGCACCTCATGGAGAATCCTTGCTTCCGTCAATGACCTTAGCCGGGCAGCATCGGCTCTGGCATCGGCAAGCTCACGCGAGCGTTGTTCGATTAGGGACTCGTTTGGAGTTGAAGATTCTATTGCCCCAGCCAGAGAGCGTTGCGCTTGACGAACCCTAAGGTTCACCGCTTGTCTCTGATCTTTCGTGTCGGCGTAGATGATCTTAATTTTCTGAACCTGGTCTGGGGTCAGGTTAAGTGGTCCAAGATCAGGAATCTGGTTCGTCTGGTTGGTTTGCGCCTGATTCTGAGTTTGCGTATCAGCCGGGCTGGTCTGGGGATTCTGGGTTTGTGCCTGTAGCAGTAACTCGGCCACTGAAAACAGCAGCACCAAGCCCAGGCATCTGGCTACTATCTTTAATCGTTGATTCATGATTGCACCTTGTTTCCTCTCGGCAGCCATCATTGATTAGGCTCTTCGGAAAATACTAATGGCAGATCGGCCTCGTCTCTGCTGGGAATCAATAGCAGGTCCGCCGCCAATTGTTCGCGCTCCGCGCGCGTAAAGCCACGCAAGCGCTGAGAGCGTTGGGGCGAGTAATTACGCGCTAACTCTGGACGAGACATGTTCTGTTGCTTTGACGGCTTAGCTTCGACATCGTTGTCAGCGACATTCGACGCCGGCGGCGTGACTCGCGATTCCTTGAGTTTTTCGCTGACCGCCTGGTTCACGGCCGCCTCGAACTGCGTCTTCGTATAAACCTTCTCGTCATTGTTCGAGACCTGTGCCGGAAGTCCCGATGAGCGCGAGATTATAACTAAAGCGAGTGTGCAAAGAAGCAAGGCCGCAAACGCTGTCGCGCCACGCAGCCATAGCGGGGAGACGCTGAAGAATTCGCGCAGCGCCTGAAGAGCCGACAGCTTTCGCTCATGCTCAACGAGCTTAACCGAACTCGTTGCCCGGGCGAGGTCTGCCGCTTCGGAAACCGGACTGAATGTGCCCAGAGCTTCATTGCGCCATACCAATATCGACTCGTGCACCTGGCGAAAGACTGCCAGTTCCGATCGGCAAGCATCGCACTGTTCTGCATGATCGGCAAAGTCTTGTGCGTCCGTCTCGCTCGCTTCGTTGTAGAGATAGGCAACCAGGTCTTCCGCCCGGTGGCAAATTGGTCTTTCGTTATTTTTCGTCATATCAACCTCGCATTGGCGCGGACCGCTCATCTCGCGGGTTCACCGAACTTTTCTAAACGCATCTGCAATTGCCTAAGCGCGGTGTACAGCCGGCTTTTAACTGTGCTCAACGGCAATTGCAACGCTTCTGATATTTCCTGGAACGTGAGTTCCTCGAACTCTTTCATCACCACCACCTGCCGCAGGTCCGGCGGCAACGCGCCGACTGCTATTCTCACAGCGACGCTTCTTTGTTTGCCTTCCGCCGCACGCGCCGGCGAAATCTCGGACGGCAAAGCAAAGACGGCGGCGTTCTTTTCGGCTTCGTCTTCGAGGCCTGTCTCGTTGCGGACCTTCGCGCGCCTTTGCCGCGTGATGCACTGATTGACCGCAATGCGGTGCAGCCACGAGGAAACTTTGGCTTCGCCGCGAAAGCCCCGCAGGTTACGAAAGGCCGCCAGGAACGTTTCCTGCGTCGCATCGCGCGCATCTTCCTCCCGCCCCAGCATTCCAAAGGCCAGCGCGAAGATGCGGCGCTCCCACCGACGCACTATCTCCCCGAACGCCTCCGGGTCGCCGGTCAAGGCGCGTTCAACCATCTGTTCATCGCTGGTGGCCGTCTCCATTCGGTTCGTGCTCGCGTCCGGCCGCGAGGCCGCATCCAAATGTCGCGCGCAACAACTCGCGCGGTCAATCCTTTAGACGCAAGTTTTCGGGCAGAAGTCGGCAAAAGTATCGCACAGACGTTCGACAAACTTCAGTTTGTAGGTTTTGTTAGTGTGGGTTCGCGCCGTTTTCGCGTTATTTTTGTGGGGAACTAGTTTGCCAGTGTGGATAAGGTAGTTGAACGCAAGGAGTCGAATTCAGGACTGTTCATGGCGAAACCCATCATCTCGTTTCGTTCTTCGCCGGTCTTCATAATAAGTTCCAGAGCACGTTCTTTGCGACCCAGCCCGGCATAGATGAGAGCCAATGCATGTGACGAAACGTAGATTCTTTCAGATCGTTTCTCTAATTCGCCAAGGACTCGCAAAGCTTGTCGCTGTCTTCCCGAAACCCCATAAGCATGGCCCAGGTAACCTAGCGCCCACGGGACATCTGCGAACGAAGTGGCTCTTTCCAATTCCTTGATGGCCTTGGTCAGTCGGCCTTGTTGAATATGAGCCATGCCTAAGAGAACACGAGCCGGAAAGAACTCGGGTTCTGTATCAAGCGCAATTTGCGCCTGCACAGTGGCTTCGTCATAGCGACGCGCGAGATGAAGGATTATTCCCAGGCCAGTCCGAATATCCGGCGATCGAGGGTCAACATCGAGAGCCTTATTAAGCTCACTAATGCCTTCATCGAAGCGCCCCAAGAGTCCGAGCGCCCAACCATAACGCTTGTAAGGCAAAGAGGAATCCGGGTCTAACTCAATCGCTCGCTTGAATTCCCGTTCTGCAGCTGGCCAATCGCGATCATAAAAGATCCTGATCAGTCCTAGTAAAGCATGCGATTCGGCGATGGCGTCGTCCATCCTTAGGGCCTTGATTACGGCGGCTTTGGCTTTGCACATTACCTTTGCGGGAGGCAGATTTATGTTAGCGAGCCGGTAATAGCAATCAGCCAGTCCTGTGTAAGCGAGGCAATAATCGGGATCAACTCTTATCGCTCGACGAAAGTAATCGATGGCCTTATTCAATCCGTCCACTGTGTACTTCTTCCAGTAGTGGCGGCCTCTCATATAGAGATGATGTACTTCGTCGCCTCCATCGGAAGGCCGGCGTAGCGTAGATTTTAGTTTGCGTGGCTGCGATTCTTCGTTCTCCACGCTCACTGCGGCGATGAAACGATAACCTCGACGGTGAACAGTCTGGATATACTCAGGTCGCTCGCGACTGTCGCCGAGGATTCGTCTCAGTTCGCAAACGGCCTGGGTCAGGTTGTCATCTTCGACAACAGCATCGTGCCAAACCTGTCGCATCAATTCGTCCTTCTCCACGACATGTTCGGCGTTTTGGACGAGCACCCGCAGCACCGCGAAGGCTTTCAACGTCAAGTGAACCGGCTTGTCCATGCAAAACAATACCTTTTCGCTCGTGTCGAGGCGAAAGCGGCCGAAATCGTAGACTCGTTCTGGGACGTTCATCGGATCTTTCTCGGAACTATTTTAGAACTTTCTCAGGACTTTGCATCGGTTCCTAATGTATAGGCCTAGAGCAGTTTATGAAACGCTTTAACCGGAGTTGAGATCGCGGAATTCTACCGCCAATTAGCGGTTAATGCAACGGAAGTCGGAGCTATTGGGAGAAAGCGGCCGTCCAGTGGAAGCGATAGTGAATGCAGCTTCTGACCGCATAGGCCGCAGCACCACCGAATTAACCTTTGGCCCTAGGAAGGGCTGTTGAACCATACAGCCTCTGCCGCGATTTGGGTAAGCGATGCATCAACATACAAATAAGCATTCCAGTCCACGGCACGACAGGGTCTGAACCTTAACCTGAGAAACACTTGCCAATGGTGTGAAGGCCTCCGCTTTCTCAGCGGGCAAAGGCGTTGACTCCCGACAGTGTACTCAATGAATTGAAAGGAGAAAACCAGATGAGTAGAAGGAGAATCAAGGTGAGTCTCGTATTCTCTGTTTTGATAGCTTTTAGCTGCGCAGTTTTGTGGCTGACTAAGAGTCCCTCCGTCCAAGGGCATGCTCCGTCAGTTCCACAGGATACTCAGAGTGGCAACCCTTTGGCTGGACTTAATCGGAAAGCCAAAGCTTCAAAAGGTACTGAGCCAACCACTGTCTACGACTTAACACGTGACGTCATTGCCACGTTTGCCCCAACGGACGTGCCGCTTTTCACGCAAGAATCAATGAAAGAACGCGTCGGACAAGCCGAGGTGAACTATCGACAAGGTGCGGACAAAGGCATTTCTGAGGTCAACGTGGCTAAGACCGTTAATGCACTCGCTGACAAGTTCGCGCTTCCTGATTATGCGAGAGTCAGCGTAGCCATGGTTCGCACAACCCGCATGGTTCTCATGTTGCAATTGCCTGGCTTAATTGGCCAAGACAATCCGGCTGACAAGACACACAAGAAGAAGATTGGCTCGTCAATCAATCGGGCTATGTCTCCCCTTGAGGCGACTGCCCTAACACTGTTCTTGTTACAGCAGAAGACACTCAACGAGGCGTTTCAGGCCTCGCACAAAGAGTTCTATGCGAACCTGCATCAAAAGCAAATGGAAAAATGGACGGCGTTACGTGCCCAAAGAGATGGCGCCGCACAAGATCAGGAAGCCGGTCCGTCACTGCAGGTGCGATCAAACAGCAAGGCCGAGGACACAGCGCAAGCGATAAAGCGGGCTGCCGCCGGCATGAGCTCCGATGATTTGCTCAATCTTGCGGACTCGTCGTTGGATACTCTCGGCATTAAACGCGAAAGGAGCCAGCCATGAAAAAAAACATAGTCCTGTTCGCGATCACGATATTGCTGACAGTCGTCTCCAGTTGCGATCAACCTCCGTCGTTGGGCTTCAGGATCCACACGACTCTTACGCACTTTGTAGTCGGATCTCCTATGCCAGTCACTGATACCGCTACCGGAGTTGGCGTCGCTGGAAATTTTGACTCCGTCATTAACAACGCCACGCCAACTAGGGGAAGCGTCGCCGGCTTTAGTGGATTCACTAACGGCTCTGGCAATCTGGATATCAACAACGCGAAATTGCCGGCGAATTGGCATATCGGTGAGACCAATGGCTTTTGCGCCGGTCAGGGCGGAAATGTCGCGATTCTAGGACAAGGCGTGACCATTCCCCTGGATTGCAGACAAGTACCGTTCAGGTTTTTCTCATTTGTGCCGGAAACGATCCAACGCGATAGCCCGCCCGCATCCATCACCATCGAGGGTACCGACATATCGTCTGAGGGTGGCATGCCAACCGTTGAGTATTACGACCTGAATGGAACTCTCATTGCTCAAGACACGGCCACCGATGTCGCATACGATGGAAGTTCTCTAACTGCGCCAGCGCCTAACCTTTCATTGTTTGCCAGCGGTTCGTACGTAGCAGTAGTGAGAAATGCCGACGGTAATAGTCCTGGGGATGGGGTGGTGGTTATATTCGATTACGTTGAGCCTCCTCCGGACGACCCGCCACCAGATCCGGACAGCTGTGGGGGAGGAAGGGAATGTCAGATATACTGACCGAACGTTAGGACTTGCGAAAATTTCGCGCAGCGCGCTTAGTGCGCGGTGACGTCTGAACCAGGAAGCAAAGCGATGACAGAAGAGCACAACCTGACCGCAAAGGCTCGGGATGTGCTCTTCTACGCTAAACACTACTCGCGTCCCGACAAATCCAGGCCAGCGAAGAACAAACATATCCTGCGGGCGCTAGTGGAGCCTTTTTGTTTTGTCAGTAGGGCTTTCCACCGAGTCAGAGCGCTATTCGCGATTCTACTCATACTAGGTTGGGCGACACCTGCGCAATTCATAGTGTTGTCCAGGATCGGTCAGAGAACGCTAATGGAGTCGAGCACGCGAGGTGACCCGTTGACGTACCTCGCACTTGGTGATTCAACAGGCCTCGGTCTGGGAGCGCAAAACGGTTACGGCTATGTTGAGCAGTTGATGACCCGGATAAAAACCGAACACCCAGGATCGCGACTAATGAAACTCTGCCGGCTTGGCGAGACAACCAGCAGCCTGCGTCAGAGACTCGCTGAGGGGTTCTCAGCCAAGCCGACTCTTGTGACACTAAGTATTGGTATGAACGACGTCTTGCAACGAACAAATGAGCCAGAGTTTGGCGCGAACTACGAAGCGATAGTTGAAGAGCTCAAGCGTCTTGCGGTACCGATTGTTATCACAAATCTGCCCGACATCTCTTTCGCGCCAAGGTTACCGAATTCCATGCGTGAAGAAATGCACGTCAAAGTACTACACTTCAACAAGCAGATCGAAGCCATTGCTAAACGCTATCATCTTTTCTTCGTCAACCTGGGCGCAGCGAGCGCTTCGGTGCTTGCTAAGCACCAAGAGTTCTTCGCTATAGATGGATTTCATCCGTCCGATGCCGGTTATAGATTCTGGACCCGAACCATGTGGCCGGTCGTGAAGAGAGCCATCAAGGAATCGCTAAGAGTCGCGGCGGCGAAATCACCCCTATTCTTTTTATCCAATTCGAGGAATTGCAAGAATGCAATTAGCGCGACGCGTGCCCAACCGTTCGCTTGAGTCATCGTCTGGAGCCGTGGACCGCTTAGCGGATTGGGGCAATTTTCACCACTCAATCGGTGGACTGAACAGAACGAGTCTTAATCATTGGTGACTTTGACTCGGCCTTCCTTCCAACAGATTCTCTCCCGCGTTCAGTTTTCAATCCCCAGCAGTTCGAGGGACCTGTTGGTTAGCGCAACCACATCGCCCGCCTTCATTGTGTAAGCACGACGAAACACGTCCTGCATCTCTTTGTATCTTGATGAGGGAATGCCGACAACCAGATATGCTGCGGCTTGATTCTTCGGCCGTTCGCTTGACTGCTCGGCTCGAGCTGCCAATTCTTCGGCGCCCAGTTGAGGCTTTTCAGGATGTATAGTCTGTTCGATCAAAGCCGTCACCACTTCACCACGCTGGCGCGTCGTCAGCCGGGACCCTGCCTCCGCGAGCTGCTTGATTCTGATCTTGATATCCGCTCTCTCGGCAGGGGTAATCTGGGAGAACTCATTGGTTTCCTTCTGCATGATCAGAAAATGTGTAACAAACACAGCTTCCAGAGGGGACATAGTAGGACTAACTGTGTACGGCAGCCCGATAGCTGACTGTTCCCTTGCGCCGAGAGATTGAGCAACAATTAAATGCGGAATCATTTGAGAGATTGCCAAGCGAGTCTGCCGCACCTCATCTTCATCGGTTCTTGCGTAGTCCGGGGCGCTCAGCGCTTGTGCAAGTTCATTGAGAACGCGAACGATATTGCCCTCGCCAATGCCTGCCTCTTGTTCCTTCCTGTAACTGATCTCAGCGCGTACTAGCCGTTCCCTGTATGGGCTGACAAGCACACTGGGCACCTTGTTTCCCATGACTGACAGTAAGACAGCATCCGCCAGTTCACGAATGGCTCCCTCATCTGCTCCTTGTATAGCGCTGGCCTTTTCATCAAGTTGGGAGTATGGCTTTAGACGCAGGGAAACATCTGCATCCTTTTGTGATTGAGCACGGACGAGCCAACGTGGGGTCAGCCTCATAGTCAGACTGCCCAAGACGAAGAGAAACAAGATTGAGACAATCATCAGGTTCTTATTCATGAGTGTGTACCTCATAGGTTAATACAATAAGTCTCACGGCGGCTGATCGATTATGTAACAACTCGAATCCATCAATCAAGTAAAACCAAGCGGTTACAGATAACTAAGCACCTCTTAATCGTCTTTTGTCCGTTCGGACTCAATTCACATGGATTGATTCGCCAGCATTATTAAGCGGAAATACATCGCAGGCTAGTGTAGTGTCTCTCAAATACATTGACGGTTGGACATGCACTAGACTCCATCAATAATGGGCCATAGAGCGACGCGCCACTGTAAAGCTTTTTCTGAGACACTACACTAGTTAAGGACGCTTCAGACAAGGCTCGACTGAGAGATTACCTTCGAGAATGGAATCTTCTGATGAAACTTCAGCACGCCTTAAGGTTGCGTTCGCTTCGGAAAACGTTAGACGCAACTACGGAATTGTTCGCAACATCATTAACCACGTCAATGCTTAATTCCAACATTCGTCACTCTCTGAAGTGTGCTCAAATCGGCGGGCGGGCCTAACCTTTTATTGACACAGAGCGCGTGACCAACTAGTCTAATCTAGGCTGCCATCTTAGGTCAGCCAACGCGCGCCAGTTATCTTCGCGTTTCTTACCCTTTTTGACTCCGGCGCATTCCCGAAAGAATTCTTTCGTGTTCGAACGTTTTAGCAAAATCCGCCTACTGTACGTGGTGCTGGCTGTGTTGCTGCTGGTGGGCCTCTTGCCGTTGGCGCTCACCGGCACTCTTCTCTCGAAGCGAAGCGCGGATGCCCTGCGCGCCATCGAGGGCCGCTATCAGGCGCAGCTCGTGCAGGACAAGGCGCGGCAGATCGAACTTTACGGCCAGCGTTATCGCGATGTCGTCAGCGGCGTCGCACGCGCTTTCGAAATTGCCGGCGGCATTCGCTCGCGTGACGATACCGGCTACGACGAGCGCTTACAAAAGACACTTCAGGATGATCCGAACCTGATCGCGCTGGCGATCTGTCCGGTAAGGGGCGGAGTGCATCGCGCATTTCAACCCGACCTGATCAAGAGCGAAGAGGTCGATCAACGAATCGGCGACGTGCTGGCGCGTATGAGTGGACGCGGAGTCATCATTAGCCGGCCGCAAATTATTCGTTCCGGCCAGGAGATGGCCCTGACGATCGCCGCTCCGGTCTTAAATGGCGACGAGATCGTTGCGGCCGTGGTGGCCGTAGTTTCTTTTCAAGAAGTCTTCAAAGCCGTACAGCAATCCTCGTCAAAGAGCGAGCGCGAATTGCTCGACGCCGGCCTGCCCGTAGTCTTTGTGGTAGATCAAAATGGAAAGGCCGTCGCCCATCCTGATGCCGCGGTAGCTTTTTCGGAACGGCCTATGACCGATCTCAAAGTAGTGCAGGACTGGCTCGAAACCGGCGCGCAAGTTCAATCGGCTCTGGCGCCGTTCACGATCGAGCGCGATGGCCGCGTCGCCAGCATGCTCGGTTCCTACGCCACGGCCGAGCTCGATCGAAATTCGCTGCTGGGCGTGATCGCGATTCAGGACGAGTCGGCGGCGCTGGCATCGGTTCGCGATATGCGCAATCAAACTCTGTTTATCAGCTTGCTGGCCGCGGCGCTGACTTTGATCATCGGTTTTTATTTCGCGAACACCTTAACGCGGCCCGTAAGTGAGCTGGCCGCGGGCGCGGGGCGTATTGCCGCCGGTGACTTCTCGCAGCGCGTGCGGGTTCTGGGCCGGACCGAACTCGGTGAACTCGGCTCTTCATTTAATCAGATGACCGATCAGATCGAGCGCTTCATCGGCGACCTCCAGCGTTCGGCGGCTGAAAATCGTGAACTGTTTCTGGGCACGGTCAAGGCTTTGGCGGCGGCGATAGACGGCAAAGACCCTTACACCCGTGGCCATTCTGAGCGGGTGTCGCGATTTTCGATCGCCACGGCGCAAGGCCTGGGCTTGGCCGACGAAGAGATCGAACAAATCCGAATCAGCGCGCTGCTGCATGACGTTGGCAAAATCGGCATCGACGATCGGGTGTTGAAAAAGCCTTCAGCTTTGACCGACGAAGAGTTCGAGATTATGAAGACGCATCCCCAGAAGGGGTTCAAAATCATGTCGCAGATTCCCGCCATGCGCGATTTTCTGCCGGGCATGTACATGCATCACGAAATGATCAACGGCCAGGGTTACCCGCGTGGTTTGCAAGGCGACGAGATTCCGATGCAGGCACGCATCGTATCAGTCGCCGATACGTTCGACGCGATGACGACCGAGCGGCCTTATCAACGCGCGATGGACTTGGAAGCCGCGCTTACCAGACTGAAGAGTTTTGTGGGCACGCGTTACGACGCGAAGGTGGTCGCTGCCTTTATCGCCGCCTGCGAGGCCGGCAAGATCCGTCCGGGCGTGACGCGAGTTCTGCGAAAGCAAAGCGACTTTCAGAACCTCCAACCCGTATCTATCTCGCCAACACCTGATGCTGTCCTGGCGGTTAGCTAGCAAGCGACGAAAGCTGGGAGTGAAGACTGAGAGGGCCGCACGCTGTTCACACACGTGCCCGCTTGCGATCTAGAAACCTTTGAGACGAACGCGCCCGGAATCTACACCGCCGCCATCGAAGTCCCGCACCGCATTGCCATCGATCGCCCAAAGCTTGAGGGTGGACGAGGCGCCGTAACATCGGGGTATCCATATTCTGTCCTAGAGCAATCGTGGTATGATGCAGCCTGTGCGAGCTATTGAAGCCCAATTTGAAGACGGCTTGCTTAAACCCATGCAACCCCTTCCGCTGCGTCCGGGCGAACGCGTGAATTTGATAGTGCTCCGCAAGGCCGATCCAAATCGTTGGGATCTCAATAAACTTGCAGCGATGCCGCGCGAAGACATCGAGCTCGCCGAAACCGGACTCGATCAGTGGACCGAGCGTCTTCATTTGGAGGACACGGTTGAAGCGAGGTGATCTCTGGTGGGCCAGCCTGGGAGCATATAGGCCGCAAGAGCAGACTGGTCGACGGCCAGTAATAATCTGGCAAAGCAATGCCCTGACGAGAGTCCTTCAATCAGTTCTGGTAATCCCGCTCACGACCAATCCGCAACGTGCGCACCTTGCCGGAACTGCGGTAATCGAAGCGTCTAAAAGCGGCCTCTCGCAAAATTCAGTTGCACTCGCATTTCAGCTCGGGCAATTCCAAAGACAGCTCTTAAGTCGAAGATTAGGTCACTTACTGATTCAGAGATGTCAGAAGTCGAGCTGGCAGTTGACGAGGCTCTAGGTCGGCTTGAACCCGAGACACTGTGAAGCTTAGTTATAAGAGAGAGCGTGTGTCCCAAGATGTTAAGAAAGTATATGCTCGGCAAGGTGTTTATCTCCCATTCCTGGAGAGACAAAGCTTTTGTCCGCAGACTTGCGAAGACTCTGTGGGAAGAAGATTACCAAGTTTGATTAGATGAAAAGGAACTCGTGCCGGGTGACGGTCTCGCGACACGCCTCAGCGATGCCTTGAGTCAGAGCAGGGTTGTTATCGTCGTAGTAACACCAAACTCTATAGATTTTCGCTGGTTTCGTTTTGAGTTGAACAAAGCTACGGAGCGGATGGTTCAAGGCAACTGCAGAATCATTCCCGCGCTGAAGGGTAAAGTCGAACCACCTTCGGAGTTAAAGGGTTTGGTCTACGCGGACTTTCGCCGCTCATTCAAGAAGGGACTTGAGGCTGTTTTGGCCGCTCTTTCAAAAGAGGCGGACGCTGTAGTAATCGGCAGTTGGAGAGAACTGGAATGTTTTGTTGAGGAGACCTTCGATAATCATGGCTTTGCGAGCGTTAGTGTGGTTTCGGTTTTCTGCATGAGGCGCTTCATTTCCCGCACTATTTATTCGAAATGGAAACTCCGCTGACTCCGCTCGATTTTGCGCGCCGCGCTCGCAAGCTCTATGGAGAGCGTGAAGCCGTCGTTGATGGCAATTTGCGGCTGACTTACGCACAGTTCTTCGATCGTTGCGATCGTTGGTCCGCGACGCTGCAAAAACTCGGCGTGGGCCAGACTGATCGCGTTGCTTACATCGCGCCGAATACTCACGCGCAACTCGAATCGTTTTACGCGGTCCCACAAATCGGCGCCGTGCTGGTGCCGATCAACTATCGCCTGACATCTGATGATTTTGTTTATCTGATCAATCACAGTGGCGCGAAGATTGTCTGCGCACACTCTGATTACCTTGCAGCGATCGAAGGCATTCGCCCGCGACTGCCGCGAGTCGAGCAATTCATTGCGCTGGAAGGTTCGCATCCCGGCTGGCTTGATTATGAAGAGTTGCTGGCTGAAGGCACGAACGAGTTTGTGCGTCCGCGAATTAACGAAAGCGATTTGCTCACGATCAATTACACCAGTGGAACCACGTCGCGGCCCAAGGGCGTAATGATTACGCACCGCAATGCCTACATGAACACAGTGGGCACGCTCGTGCACGAGCATTTGACGTGCGCGGATCGATATCTTTGGACCCTGCCGATGTTTCATGCGAATGGCTGGACGTTCGTCTGGACGGTCACGGCCGCCGGCGCGACGCATGTGTGTTTGCCGAAGATTAATCCCGCGGTCGTGTTCGACTTGATTGAGAGTGAACGAATCACGATGCTTTGCGCGGCGCCGACGGTGTTGATAAGTCTGGCGAATGCCGACGAAGAGCTGCGTCGCAAGACCCTTCGTGGAGTACGCGTGCTGACCGCCGGAGCGCCGCCCGCGGCTTCGACGATCGAGCGGCTGGAAGGTGAACTTGGCTGGACCGTGACTCAGGTTTACGGGCTGACTGAAACTACGCCCTTCATCACCGTTTGCGAACCGCGCGCCGAGCACGAACAGCTTTCAATCGCCGAGCGCGCGATCATCAAAGCCCGTCAGGGCGTCGAACTGATCACCTCAGGCGAGACTACGGTAGTCGATGAAAATGGCGCCGAAGTGCCACGCGATGGCGAAACGGTCGGCGAAATTGTGGTGCGCGGCAACGTGGTGATGGCAGGCTATTACAACGATCCGGAAGCTACCGCGCAGGCTATGCGCGAAGGTTGGTTTCATACCGGCGACGCCGCGGTTGTTCATCCGGACGGCTACATTGAAATTCGCGATCGCTTGAAGGACGTCATCATCAGTGGTGGAGAAAACATTTCTTCAGTGGAAGTTGAAGGAGTGCTGTTGCGCCACCCCGCAGTGCAGGAGGTCGCGATTGTCGGCTTACCTGACGAGCGTTGGGGAGAAGCGCCGCATGCATTCGTCGTATTGAGAGACGGCGCGGTAGCATCCGCAGACGAATTGCGCGAGTTTGCGCGCTCGCATCTGGCGCACTTCAAAGCGCCGCACAGTGTTATGTTTATTGAAGCGCTCCCTAAAACTGCGACCGGAAAAATTCAAAAGTACGTTTTGCGCGGTGGCCGAAGCGCGATAGCGAAACAGTGAGAAATTCAGGGATTCTTGTTGACTTTGTGAGTTGAGCGCACGCGCCCGGGTGATTGTTCGCCGCGATTGTCGTCAACGACGACGCGATTCTCGCGACGATACATCGTCAGGCGATTGCCGTCGGTGGTTCCTTGCTCAACGTCTTCGACGTGCGCGGGATTGCCTTTCAGGACCGCGACTTCATCGGAGTTTGTGTATTGACACCAGTCTCCGGTGCCGCGTTTGCCAGGTTGGATGATCACGACGTTGTGCTGCGCGATTGTGCGCTCGACTTCGTTCGCGTCTTTTTGCAAGTACACGTCGGCAATTCCCGAAGTCAGGCGATCGGTTCCCTGCTTGATGTCGACGTTGGTTTCGTAATGCAGCAGACGATCCGGATCGGAGTAGCGCATGAATTCAGCCGTGGCGAAGACCGGAACCACCGTGGTTGAGTTTCCGGTCTTTTGTTTCGCCTGATAAAGCGCACTCTGCACGTGGCCGCGCGCGTCCATCCGCTTTTCTTCACGGAACAAAGTTATCGTGTCGGCGCGCACGAAGTTGTCGTCTTGCCACATGCGCGAGTTGCCGGTGTAGATGGCCACGCCAGAATCGTGATTAACTTCCGCGCGATCGGCGAGCAGATAAACCGGACTCTTCACTTTGCGAAAGGGCGCCGCGCCGTTGGTCTGTTCCTGACTGTAATAGGTAGTCTGCACTTTGCCGCGGCAGTAGGAAATGTCCGTTGAATTATTTGAATCGATCTCGATCGCTTTCGTGCGGGCCCGCGAATCCCAAACGGTCGGCTCGCCGCCACGCAGCCGCACGGTTTCATCCGCCGCCGTGTAAGCGATGCTGTTGGCGATGCCGTTGCGATCCATTTCATTGAACTTCGCGTCGCCGGTGGCATCGACTCTATCGACATCCTGCGTCTCGCGGACAAACAGCGCGGCCATCTTTTGCGAGGTCAAGGTGCGCGTTCCTCGTTTGGCGCTCGGCTGAAATGGATCGAAAACGGCTTTCGCGCCACCAGTGGCCGTGCAGTTGTGCACAATGTTTCCACTCTCGAAGAAATCACAGTCGAAACGCGACGCGGTCAACGTCTTGCGATCCGTCTTCGCAGTTTGCTGCACCGGCTCGACGTACAACTCACCATTGCCGACGGCTTCGGCCTTTTCGAGATCCTTGCCGGTTGAGCGCCAGGTCATCTTGATCGAATCGGCAGTCAAACGCTTACTGGCAGCGCGCGGATCGTTGGCTCTCGATTTTGGAGCGGACAGCGTCACGACCGAGCGGCCTTCAGTGCGCATCTCTTTCAACAGACTCCGATCGCCCTGTGCCTGAAAATCGATGTTGAGCGCACTTGCGCCGCTGAGTTGCATGTCCGAATCGGCGTTGAGCGTTTGCGCGCGAATGTCGCGCGCGCCGTAAGCGCGCTGTAAACGCTGATCGCCATCGAAAGAAAAATCCATATCGACGGAATGTGCTTCGGCCGCGTGTCCTTCATCCATCGAACGCAGGTACGAGTTGCCGCGCATCTCGATCTTCTCCAGCTTCTTCTTATCGTTGAGAATCGCGGTGAGCGTGTCGCCGCTCATGACGTCCTGTTCCTGTTCTGCGGTCGCGCCGCCCGAGAAAGTCAGGCGCATCGTCGTTTGTTCGAAGACTGCCTGCGCCGAATGAATTGTGACCGGCTTCGCGCGCGCGCCTTTCAAGGGCTTGGTATCTTTCTTATTCGGATCCTTGAATGCTTCGGGCGCCACGGTGACCTCGACGTCGTTGCGCAACTCAAGCCGCTTGTTCTTATCGTCGACCAACGCTCCGGTCGCTTTGCCCGAAACGTTTTCGCGTTCAAAGGTGATCGGCGACGAGGTCTCGGCGACATCGTTATCCTGATGATAGACCAGCGAATCGGTTTTCACTTTCAAGGCTTCGTGAGTTTCGATCTGCACGTTGCCGGTGAATTGTCCCGCTCCATTCTTCTCGTCATAGATGGCCCGATCTGAAATGATCTCATCCGGCTTGTCACCCTTCGGCGGAAACACCTGAAGGTTTACCTGTTCGAGTTCATGATGGCCGTCGGCATAAGAAATATCGCGAGCCGCACGCAACCATAGATACAGACGATCGCCTTTCGTCATGCGCCGCTCATAGCCTTCGATGATGCCGGTAATCTCTTTCGAGAGCGCAGGCGTTTCCGAGCGCATGCGAAACGGCGTGTTATGGCGCATCTTGTAATAGGAGATGCCGACAAAAATCACGCCGCCGACCAATAGAAACAGCGCCAAGCCGCGCGCGATCGCTGGAACTCTCGCCCGCAGGTCAACGGCACTGATTCGTTTTCTTCGAGTTACGACTTGCATCTGGTGAATCGTGAATCGTAAATCGTGAATGGAACCGGCGCGTCCATTCGTTCACCATTTTACGATTCACGATTTACGATTTACGATTTACGCTTCATGTCCTTTACATTCAACTGCAATTTGATATTGCCATTCCACCGATTAGCTTCCAGTTCATACGCGAGATCGATACGCTGATTCACTGCCGGCGTTTGCTCCGTCTCTTCAACTCCACGCCACCAGATTGCTTCGAATGGCCGGTTGTCGTCCCCGGCCACGCGGAGTTTCAGATGCTGCTCTTTGATGATCTGCGGCTCGCTCAATACGCGGAGGCCGCGCGTCACAAACACCGGCCGCGGGTTACCGGCGCCAAATGGCTCCAGCGCGCGCAGTTCCTGCGAAAGCTGAAAGCCGAGGGCGCGCGCCGAAACTTCCGCATCGATGTTAAGCGCCGGCATCAAGTCTTCTTCAGTCAAACACGTGGCCGCGTGTTCATTCAAGCGACGCCGGAACTCAGGGATGCATTCGCGTCGAATCGCCAGACCGGCAGCGTGCGAATGGCCGCCGAATTTGTCCAACAAATCGCGGCACGTCGTTAGTCCGTCGAACAGGTGATAGGCTTCGATGCTTCGCGCGGAACCATGGCCGACGTCGCCATCAAACGAGATAACGACGCAGGGGCGATGCAAGCGCTCGGCGATCTTTGACGCTGCTAATCCAATCACACCGCGATGCCAACCGTCCCCGGCAATCACGACCGCATGACATAGACCTAAGTCTGTGCCACTAGCTTCAAACTCTTCGATGGCGCGATTAAATATCTCGCGTTGTGCGTCCATGCGCTCGCGATTGCGCGTGTCAAGGTGCTCTGCCAATTGTCGCGCAGCTTCCTTGTCGCCGGCACTGAAGAGTTCCACCACCGCACTCGCCGCATCCATGCGGCCCGCCGCGTTGATCCTTGGCCCGATGCGAAAGCCAAGATCGTAGGCATTCATCTCCGCGCCATCGCCACAGCCGGCGATGTCGATCAGCGCCCGCAAACCTGGATTCACGGCGTGCGGCAGATCGGAAAGACCCAACGCCACGATCGCGCGATTCTCGCCAACCAGCTTCGCGACGTCGGCAACCGTCCCGATTGCCACCATTTTCAGAAATCCGGGTACGACTGATTCTTTTCCGCGCTCACGGAATAATGCGTGAACCAACTTGAAAGCGACGCCCACGCCGGCAAGATTTTTGTCCGGATAATCGCAGCCGTGCTGATTTGGATTGAGCACCGCGAGGGCCGGCGGCGATCCTTCGTCGTCATCGGGAAGATGATGATCCGTGATAATTACATCGAGCCCATTCGCGCGCGCCCAATGCAACGGTTCATGCGCGCGTATCCCACAATCGACGCTGACGACCAACTTGTAACCTTCGCTGGCGGCTTTCTCCAGCGCCGCTTGCTGAATGCCGTAGCCTTCGGTGAAGCGATGGGGCACGTGATAACCGGCGGTTGCTCCCAACATTCTGAATGCGCGTAAGAGCACTGCTGTTCCGGTGGTCCCATCTACATCGTAATCGCCGTAAATCAGGATCGGTTCTTGATTGTCAATCGCGCTGAGAACACGCTTTACCGCGTCGGACATTCCCCGCATTAGAAATGGATCGTGAAGCTGTCCGAGGCTGGGTTTTAGAAACGATTGCGCCGAGCCAAGGTCTTGATAGCCGCGCGCGACCAGCAACCCGGCGACGATCCTCGAGACACCGAGCGCGGCAGCCAATTCTAACGTACGAGTTTCATCAGGCGGACGGACTATCCATCTTTTAGGCAAGCGCTTAGCCGTCATGAAGTGAAGTGTACTTGTTGTTTCGTGGAAGAGCTAATAAAAGGGTGCCGAGAATTTGTAAGTGAAGCTCTGATCAAGTTTCGAACTCGAAGAGAGGTGCTGCCCGGCCCTTTCACAGTCCGCCGAATTTCGCGTTCTGACAGTCCCTACGGGACTGCGGCAGCACTCTTCGAGCTTCTTCGAACGAAGGATCACTACCACTTGATCAGAGCTTCCTATTCGCATCGCAGCGTAAAGCAGATTCCAGTACTCCGCAGAGACTGGAACGCGAACTGAAGTCTGTATATGCAAATTGTTGGCATTTTTCGTAATGACATTCCCTCGGGCCTTATGTTAGATTCCGCGCCGTGCGCGTTCTCGGAATCGATCCTGGCAGTGAAACTACCGGCTGGGGAGTTGTCGAAGGCGATGGTGACGGCCGCAAGTACCATCTCGTCGAGTTCGGCGCCATAAGATTATCGACGGCGGCAAGCTTCTCTTCGCGCCTTTTGAAAATCAGTCAGGGTTTGGAAGAAATAATTGACCGGCTCAAGCCTGATGGCTGCGCGATTGAGGAGGTCTTCTACGCCACGAATCCCAAGGTAACTCTGAAGTTGGGCCAGGTGCGCGGTGTCGCCTTGCTGATGGCCGAACGTGCAGCTCTCGAAATCAGCGAATACTCGCCTCGGCTGGTCAAGCAAACCATTGCCGGTTACGG
>Ga0193747_1000175_pt1 | contig 27690 bp, 22 predicted proteins | sample L1m2metaG_FD_143048 | JGI IMG/M metagenome (GOLD analysis project Ga0193747, IMG submission 143048) | Soil microbial communities from a riparian zone of the East river system, Colorado, United States - L1m2 | ecosystem: Environmental > Terrestrial > Soil > Riparian zone | place: USA: East River...
ATCGTCTGTCATCCCTATCCCTTGCGCCGCATGGGCGTCGTCACCTAAGGCAAGAGCCGGATGCGGTAGTGCCGCTCGTCCGGATCCGTGGAGGGGGTTGTGAGCAATCATGATCCCTACTCCGACTTGTCACGTTCACGGTTTGGGCCGCGTCGTCTTCTCCTTCTTTTCCTTTTCGTTGGTGTTGACTGATCCATCCGGTCGAGGTGGCGTTCGAGAGCATCTACGTGAGCGGACCAGAACCGACGGAACGGAGCCAGCCAGGCATCCACCTCCTGAAGTGATTCAGGTTTCAGTCGGTAGAGACGGCGCTGTGCGTCCACCGTGGATTCCACGAAACCGGCCTCGCGCAGCACTCGCAGGTGCTTTGACACGGTCGGCTGCGTCATACGAAGTTGACGCTCGATCTCTCCAACCGACTGCTGAGACGAGACCAGGAGGCTCAATATCGCGCGGCGGTTCGGCTCCGCAATGATTTCGAACACAGATTCCATGCTCTTCGTATACTCCACAGAGCATATACGTGTCAAGGTATATTTAGGATCCGTGAGAAGATTGCCTCCGGGTCTTATAACTCTGCCAGCGAGGTCGTCCGTGAAGCGTTGCGCCTCTTGGAGCAAGCAGATCAATTTCGAGCCCTGAAAATGCAAAAGCTGCGCGAGGATATACGCGAAAGCTTGGACAGCGGACCTTCCACGATGTTTGACCCCAAGAAATCAAACGTGTCGCCCGCCAGAAGAAGTCGGCAAAGAGTACGAAATAGGTGTCCCAACTCCGCTTCAGCCCCCGCGCAAGCGCCGATTTAATCGAGATTTGGAGCTACATTGCGGATGATAGCGTGGCGAATGCCGACGCGTTTATCGACAACCTCACGGTCCAGAAACGATGGGAGCACGAGCGCCGTTGAGCAGCTTCACACTTCCTCAAACTGGCCAGCGAAGAGAGACGGCAGTTGTCTGAACAGGCCGTAATACCCCGATCGGAACTCTGCAACTTGGATAGGTCTACACTAAGCCGACTTCACAGGACTAATGCCACCGTGGAAGCCGACTTGAACGAAGCCGCCCGGTGGCAGACGCTACGCGTGAGGTGAACGGAGCGATGGTTGCCTGTTGGTTGAGATAAGTTGTCGGGTCATAGGAGGTCCCCATGACCCGACTTCGCAAAATGATGCTCGAAGAACTCGAGCGTCGTAATTATTCTGAGGCTACCACACGCTGTTACATCCGCACAGTCGAAGATTTCTCAAGACGATTCAATGCTGCGGTCTGGCGTGTCGAACCGATACCCATAGCTCTGCATCGCGTGTTTTGTCGCGAACGCGGTGACGGTAACGTTTGCGTCTTTATAGATCACCCCCGGCCTGATTTCGTGGGCGTTCACTTTCCAGCCATCTGCTATAGCACGCTGGTTTCCCTCTGGGTTTGTGCGGGTCTCGATGTCGATGCGATAGGCCTGCAGAATGTGCTCGGTCATCGAGTTCAGTCCGGCCGGACCATATACTTCGAGCGGCGTGCTCCGACCCGAAGTCCATCCAGTAAAGATCAGATCAGAATAACCAGCCGTGTGGTCGGAATGAAGGTGCGTCACAAAGGCCACCTTCAGGTTGCCTGGTTCCAGTTGCGTGATGCCTCTGTCAAGAACAGCGGCCTCGGCTCGACGCACAACGCCCGGTCCGAAATCGACAAGATAGGCACTATCGCCAACCACGATGGCGGTCGCAGGACCGGAACGGTCAGGATCGCGCACAGGCGTGCCGGTGCCGAGAAGTACCACCTTCATGCGCGTTGGGCGTTCCTTTGGTGCTTGGCTCTTCGGCTCTTGGGGGTTGGCATCGATTGCCAACAACATCAGAAAAGATAGCAACACAGAGCGCGTGAGTTTCATGGAATCCTCCATTGGTTGACGTGATAACGCACCTCACTATACTTCAGCAGTGCATGCTCTTCCTCGGGGAACGTTCTGCTGGGGTCACCAATCAAAGTGGATCGTGTTCACGACCAATCATGTGGTCTCTCGGGATTGCGCCCGAGTCACGGCCTACTGTCCTATCCAAAGGAATGCGTGTGCTCAAGCGGCAGAGCGACGGTTCATGGAAAGTTGGTCTCGTCGGCTTGAAATAACTGGAGAGAGTGGTGGGCAGGGCGGTCCGGAAAATCAGCCCGGTCAATTTCTCGTCGAGTCAACGTCAACGCTTGACGCATTCATCGAGAAATTTGAAGACATCGGGCTCCCATTGCACGATGCCCAAGTAGAGGAAATTGTGGCCATCGTCCGGGGAATGACCGATAGCTGGATAGATCTTCAGGAGATTGGGTTTGTGCATACGGTCGAGTTCGGCAGCGAGAGCGCTGCTGGGAGTCGTATCGTAATCGTTGGCGGCGTTGATGAGCATGATCGGAGCGGAGGTCTTGCGGACCGTCGCTAACAGACGCTCGCGGAGTTCGGCCGAGCGTTGCCATGAATTTGCCCCGGCGCCGAAAGTAACTTCCGCACGCACGGAAGGGTCGCGCTCGGTGGTGAGCAGCGTGAGTACTCCACCGAAGGAGTGCCCCACGATTGCGATGCCCCTGGCATCAATTCCGGGTGTAGCTTTTAAGACAGCTAAGCCTGCGGCGGTGTCATCGAGTTGCTCCGTGGTCACCAGAATGAAGTGCAAATGCTGGCGGGCTTCTTTTCCGTGGGCCGCTTCTTCGCGTTTGAGGAGGTCTTGTAGGAAGGGCGCCTGGTCCGCGGAAAGGCCTTGGCCGCGGCGACAAAGGTAGAAGAAGGCGTAGCCGTGTTTGAGAAAGAGCGGCGCGAGACTTGCGGCCGCTTCGGCCATCGTTTGTTCAGCGGTGTGCTGGGCGTCTTCGGCACCCGAGCCGTGATTGAACAGGACGGCAGGAAAGGGCCCGGGCCCGGCGGGTTTCCAGAGGTAGGCTTTCAAATGGAGATTGCCGCTAGGAACCTCAATGATTTGCGGAGAGATGGTTTGCAGTGACTCTCCAGACGGCGTGGCGGAAAGCAGCAAAGCTAGCGCGAAGAAGGATAGCGCTCCCATAGGTGTTGGAATACCTCAAGTTGGCCAACTATAGACTGAACATGAAGACCTGACAAGGAATCGCGAGTCATTGTGCCTACTTCCGTTGTAGGAAATCACAGCTCTGTTGATGGCCTCGTCCACGATGGCTGATTTGAGCTAACGCCTGTTCGGTGCCGTACCGAATGCTCTTTTGCATACAAGCTGTTGAGAACTTGATCGTCCGCGTGATCTGCGGGCATCATTCTCCTCGTTACAAATCATGTCCCCATGCGACCCTCCTCTTGAAAAGGCCGCACAACTATCACAGAATGAAGGTGTTCCCCGGTAGCTCAACGGTAGAGCATTCGGCTGTTAACCGAAGGGTTGCTAGTTCGAATCTAGCCCGGGGAGCCAACTTCTCCTTCTTCTTCAGCCGGGGCTGATCGTAGTTGCTCCATCGGAAAGATCCCTTCACCCTTCGATTCATTCCTCCTAAGATTCAATCGACCTTGCTTGTTCCTTTAGGAAACTCTCGATTCGATTTGTAGTCCACACCTCGACGCCGGTACCGAAGAAATCCGCGTCTTCGGTCCACAATGCACATGCCAGTCCGAGTGCTGTGGCGAGTATTGGCCAATCACTTTCGTCTCGACCGCGTAATCGCTGTCGGGCTTCGCTTTCAAAGACGGCGTAAAGTTCGTGAGTAACCGGCTCGATGATGTTTCGCAAGTATTCGGGCGTTGCCGAAACGTCGGCGGGGGCTTGCCCTGGGCTTCCCCCGCTTTTTCAAGAGGGAAGGTAAATATTTTTCTGCGTCATCGAAGGCAACGTCAGGTCCGAAGAAGCGGACACTTTGGTCCGCGTAGGTGTCGATGAGCTGCCGAGCACGACGCCCCAGGACGGCGCGAATAAGAATGTTCGCGTCGAGAACGATCATCTCAGCGGGATGTGCCCTTCCCGCGGTGACGCAGCTCCTTGTACTCGGCCACTATACATGTGCGCATAAATAAAGGGACATAGTGGGCTCGCACTATGGCATACTTGCATCGGAGGACCGCCATGCTCCCTCGATTGCTGCACCTGCGCCCGAATACTTCTCGCCGTTTGATCCGATTGAGTAAAGAGGCGGAACGGGATGGTGCTTACCGCGTTGCCAAACGACTTAGAGCGGTAGTCCTAAACTCGCAAGGTCGCACCAGCAGTGAACTAGCCAACATTCTCCAAGCGCCGCGGTCCAAAGTTTCCGAGTGGCTCGCTCGCTATGAAGTCCACGGAGTCGACGGTTTGCTCGAAGGCTATCGATCGGGCCGCCCCGCAAGCTTGAGTCCGCAACAACGGGAACAATTGAGCGACATTCTGGACAGCGGCCCGGTGGCTTATGGGTTGGACAGCGGAATCTGGACTTCACCCATGATCGCGTGGGTTATCGAGGAGGAGTTCGGGGTTCATTATCATCCCGGACACGTCCGCAAGTTGCTCCATGAGTTGCATTTTTCTGTGCAACGACCTCATCGGGTGCTGATGCGGGCCAATCCCACCGAGCAGGACCGCTGGCATCGCTACACCTATCCCAGGCTAAAAAAAAGCCCAAGAGAAAAACTGCGCGCTAATTTTCACGGATGAAGCCAGCTTCCGCCAGGATTCCACCCTGCACGCCACCTGGAGCCGCGTCGGCCATCCTCCGGAGATCCCCGTTACCGGGCAACGAAAGAGCGTCAAGATCCTCGGCGCCATCGAGTTGTGGAAGGTACGGTTTCATTATCTGCGGGACTGCGTATTCAATGCCGAAACCTACTTGACCTTTCTGCAGAGTTTAGCGCGGCGCTATCGGCGGCAAGGTGCGATTCTCGTGCACGATAACGCCTCCTATCACACAAAGCCGCTAGTACAGAGCTGGCTGGATGTAAACAGAGACTGGCTGGAAGTAAAGTCGTTGCCCAAGTATTCTCCCGAGCTGAATCCTACGGAACGACTTTGGCAATATACCCGAAAGAACGGCACACATAACCGATACTTTGAGAACGAACGTGCGCTGGTGAATACTCTGACACGAACTTTCGGAGAAATGCAGACTTACCCCCAGCTGATTCGCCCGTCAATACTTCCTTTCTTGTGACCATTATGTCCCTTTATTTATGCGCACCTGTATAGTTCTTCCTCATCAACATCCGCGAGTGCACTGGCAAGACGGTCCGCTGCTGCCTTCAGTTCGGAAATATGGGCTGTCTTAGGGCGTTTTCGACGTGTGGGAACGTAGACACCGAGAGTTTCGCCGCGCCGCGTGACAGCAACTGGAGTGTCCGATTCCAGGAAACTGGCGATCCGTTCGCGGAACTCGCGCACGCCGACTTTGATCGTAGTCATAGGGATGCTCCTCGAAGTTAGTGTACACTCATGTGTACGCATACGCAACAGCAGACTTGATGAGGAGAGAGGGTTCCGAGTGTTCGGAACTCTGCGCAGACCACTTCGGAAACAGTTTCGACCGGACGCCGCCTGAGGGGCTTTTACCTACCGCGAGGGAAAATTAGCCCATTGCACCAAGCCAGCGAAAGAACAAGCAATCCAAGGGCGACCAGCCAGACGTGACGGCTCCACGCTCCCCAGGCCATCGGGACAAGGCTTAGAAATCGAACGACTTCGACTATGGGTATCACGTACTTAGAAATGTAGTTGCCCAACGCCGAATTCTTCATCCCTCCTAGATCAGGCGGCCAAATCATCATCCAGGTGGAAACAACGACACAAGTGGTGGCTGCTGCGCGCCGAAAGGCTGCTGGAACAACGTTGGAGCAACACAAGGATGGCTCGAGCTCGCAAGCAACCGGAGCAATGACTTAGACTAGATTTACCTCAGAAGGCAGAAGGGCCGGGTTCAGTTTCGGCAGGAATGAGCGGGGGCAAGATCACTCGGGTGTCACACAGGGAACCACTTGCCGGCTATGGCGACGGTAAACTCGGAAATCTTGGTCGGTCGTGAGGATGATGGGATCGGCAAGCGTTTCGGTCAAGCGAACGAGGCAAGCATCGGCGAAGCCCATGGGAACATTGGAATACTTCTCGATCAGCTTCACAACTGGCTCCACGTTCTCGCTAAGTGTGAAGGCCACCAGCAGAGCGCCGCGGCGAAGTAGTGCGCCGAGATTGGGGGTACCAAGCTTTCCGAGAAGGTGGAAAGCCTCGGACAGAACGGCTTCGCACGTGGACCAAGGCGGAGGCAGTTCGGAGGCTTGCGTCACGGCCCATTGGTGGTGAGCGTCGCGACTGCTAAGCAATGCTACAAGAAATCCAGCGTCAACGAGGACGTTTCTGGCCATAACCAGTGGCTTGCAAATATTCCTTCTTCCGCGCAGTTAGGTCGGTCGGTAGGCCATCCAGCGATCCGATAAGGTCGGCGATGGCAGTGAGGGAGGCAGTGCGGCGCCGCTGGCGGGGCGCACGCTCGAGCCGTTCGCGAACTACATCCGACTTCGAGATCTTCCGTCCGCGCGATTCCGCCTCAATGTCCGCCACCAGTGGCTCGGGCAATCGTACGGTGAGACTCTTCATGAAGTAATTGTATTACATCTCCGGCGGGTGTGCAAGACAAGCTAAGGTAAAGGCAAAGCCTGGCGACAGGTCAGAACGAATAGGCTTCTCGCATAAGCCGATAGAGTCCACACTTTTACGGTGTAGTTCTCAATCTGGACGAGAATGCCAAGATGACTCCGTGAGGATTCTCATCCAGCGAGGAATACACACCATAAGTGTCTCGGGAGTTCCCTGTGGGTCAGCCCTTCGATATTTGACTGCATCACAGTGGAATGACACCAAAAGCCCAGCCGCAAAAAGCGGTTGCTCGGAACCCTCAAAGGCAAGACTCAAGTGCTCGAACCGGAATGGTGGAAGCCCATGTCGGACGACGAAGTCGACACCTTCGTCGAAAGACGAGACTAGGTGCGGTTGTTCCTGGGCCCGATTCGCTCCGCAACTTCCCTGCGGAATTTCGTGTCCTTGGCCACCTTGACGTACCCCATCCGTGATGGTGGTACTCACCACCTCACCGTCGCTCGCATTCGCGGTCCCGTGAACGGTTCAGGACACCAGGGCAGGCGCAGGGTGCACCTGACGATCTATCGCGGAGATCTTGCCAGAACGCCTTGTGACTTCCAGATCAAAGAAATTTTGGAGGTTTAGCCAGAACTCGGCGTTCGTGTTGAAGTATCGTGCCAGGCGCAGCGCGGTCTCCGCCGTGATGCGTCGCCGCTCGTGCACTATTTCACCGATGCGAGTGGCAGGCACGTGCAGTTCGAGTGCAAGCCTGTTGACTGTCAGGCCGAGCGGCTTCATAAAGTCCTCCCGGAGGACTTCACCCGGATGCACAGGAGGCATTAATCCTTCCGACTTGCTCATATTTATCTCTTCTTTCCGCTAGTGATAGTCGACAATTTCCACATCGTAGCAATGGCCCTCACGCCAGACAAAACAGATTCGCCATTGATCATTGATCCGAATCGAGTGCTGCCCTTTCCGATTGCCTCGCAATGCTTCCAACTGATTTCCAGGCGGCGAAGCCAAGACGCGCAGCTCCGTCGCAGCGTGAAGTTGGAGCAATTTCCGCAAGGCCACCCGCTCAATGGAGCGGAACCGCCTGCTGTGGTGATAGTGAAAGAGCTCCTCAGTTTCCTTCGAGCCAAAGCCCTGAATCACACGCACAGAATACTACGCCACGCGTTATACGTCAAGCAGCAGATGACCGCTGACCGGCCCGCAGAAGGCTCGTGTTCTGATTTCCCTCGATTTGTCTCGGCTCCGGCAAGTTGTGATGAATTTGGTCTCGCGGCTGTTACTATACAGCTGAACACCATATGCCCTTAGTTCTGGCGTCGCTTAGCGGCCAACGCAATCCTCTAGTTGGCCCCAGTCATGCCCCGCCAGTTTTGAACAATCGATTTAAGGGAAACGAAAGAATATCGACTGCAACTGGTTGACATAAATAGGTTTAGCTACGTAGAAAGCACTATATACTTGTATTCATGCGGCACAATTGACTTGTAGTCTCGCAGCATCATATACTTGTATTTACATGTCATAATAAACTTGTAATGACCTTTGAGGTTGGGAGGCTTCATGCCCTCGCCAAACGAAAAACTGGCTGAATCTCTCGACGTGCTCGAGGCACTCCAGCAAGACAACCAACGTGTGTTCCGGTCCGACGACCTGAGCCGGGTTCACCGCGAACGCCTGGTGGAGAACGGCTTCCTGCAAGAAGTCATGAAGGGTTGGCTGATCTCTTCAAGCCCCGAAGCACGGGCCGGCGAGAGCACCCCATGGCATGCGTCGTTCTGGGAATTCTGCGCACGCTATTGCGACGAGCGCTTTGGCGAACAATGGCACTTGTCGCCGGAGCAGTCCCTTTTTTTGCACGGCGAGAGAACGGTGATCCCGGATCAACTGGTTGTGCACAGTCCGAAAGCGACGAATAACGATATCAACCTTCTGTTCGGCACAACGCTTTACGATCTGAAAGTTGTGGAGATGCCTGCGACCGCGGCTCTCATGGTGAGGGACGGATTGCGTCTGTTTTCGCCGCCGGCGGCGTTGGTTCGCGTGCCGGAATCATTTTTTCAGCTGTATCCCATCGAGACGCAAGTGGTGATGGCGAGCCTTGTTGACGCCTCGGACCTGCTTCGGCTTCTCCTGAACGGCGGCCATTCTGCGAAAGCCGGTTATCTCGCCAAAGCCTTCCGCCAAACCGGGCGCGGCGACTTCGCGGACGAGATTCTCCGCGCGATGAAGGGCGCCGGATACGATGTGCGAGAGAGCAGTCCATTTGAAGCCGGACACATATTCCGCAGCCTTCGCCGTCCCGCCGCTCCAATCGTGGGTCGCATTGAGATGCTTTGGGAATCGATGCGTGGCAGGGTCCTCGCGGTGTTCCCCAAAGCGCCGGGACTTCCGACAGGCAATGAAGCGTATCTTCGCTACGTCAACGAAATCTATCGGACCGATGCCTACCACTCGTTGTCCATAGAAGGCTACTCAGTCACACATGCCCTGGTTGAGAGAGTGCGGCAGGGCGGCTGGGACCCCGAGCATCACGCTGGTGATCGCAGAAATCGCGACGCCCTCGCGGCGCGGGGATACTGGCAAGCCTTCCAGCTCGTGAAAAAAGAAGTAGAGAGAGTGATCGCCGGTGAGAACCCCGCCGCGCTCGCGCGCGCTGTGCACAACGACTGGTATCGCGAATTATTCCAGCCCTCCGTCACAGCCGGCCTGATCGAAGCAGGGTCATTGGCCGGATACAGGAACATACCTGTGTATCTTCGCGGGTCGCGCTACGTTCCGCCGAGGTGGGAGGCGGTGCGCGACGCCATGCCGGCGTTTTTCGACCTTCTGGAAAAAGAACCCGAGCCTTCGGTGCGCGCGGTATTGGGACACTGGCTCTTCGGTTATGTCCACCCGTACCCGGACGGGAACGGACGCATGGCACGCTTTCTGATGAATGTTATGCTCGCTTCGGGCGGCTATCCTTGGACGGTGATTCGCATCAGGGATCGCAAGTCTTATCTGAGCGTCCTGGATCGGGCCAGCGTCGAGATGGACATCCATCCGTTCACAGCCTTTATTGTCCGCCGCGTTCAATGGCACCTTGAGCTGCACGACCTGACATTTCCTGCGCCCAAAGAGAGTTTTGCTTTCGAGCGCGACATTGTCTTTTTCTACGCGCAAGATGGCGAAGCGTGCGTGCGGTGCGCCATCAGCAGGGAAGCACTGGACGATCACTTCCAGGGAGATGGTAAGGATAAACTCGAGGTGTTCAGAACGAACCGCCAGGACATCGAGCAGGAGGTACGGCGGAAATATATTGCTGGCGACACCGAAGTGGATGGGTCTATTCTCATTCACTCGGACGATCTACCTTATTGACGACCGGCGGGTCTGAGACGGGAGTCGTCCCCACCAATAACTCCGTTCTTGTTACGCCGTGCATGGTTTAGGCATGCGCGTTGGGATGATCAGCGGTGATTCACAAGCTGTTGTCCTCAGAAGTCGACAGCCCGGAGTGTCATGCCAGTGTCATGCGAATGGTGGTGAATGGCGGCAAATAGTAATGAACACTGAAAAGAGAAGGCGAATCTCAGCAGGACCATTCAAAATGGCGTTGTAATCAGCGCCGGCGAGTTGCCGATGATTAGCCGAGTTTAGAGCGAGGATTTTGGCGTGCGGGTATCTTGCCTTGAGCCAATCAACCATTTCTGTTCTGGTTTGTTCCGGCGCTGCGTGGCCGACGATAAAGAGATCGCTATGTTGCGTCGAGCTTAGAACAATTTTTGCGGCTTCATTGCCAACCACCGAGACGACTTGATAACCGTTCTGTCTCAACAGTTCAGTTCTGGTGACAAGTCGGTGCTCGTCGTACACGATCTGAAACACAACGCGTTTCCCATGTAACTGACCAGCCTGGGCTATATTCAGGAGAGCAACAATCTGTCGGGTTGGTGTGTATATTGCGAAGCACTCGTTGGTTGTTCTTTTCGCGAGTTCTTGGAGCTTGCGACGAGCGTTCTCTAAACCTAGAACAGAACCGCGTCAAATCAGTGAGCTGTCCTGCGAGCGCTCGAACAAGTCATAAGTCTCTCTCCATCGGAATCCTCGATCTGGGGCTCGGGGATAGCAAACTATAACAGCAATCCAGACGTTGGAACAGAGCGCGCGAGGATCGAGCAAAAGCAGGCCGCTTTCTTCCTTTAGATGCTGCCTCGTATTTTTAAGAGTTCTCCTTTTGCATCTTCCAGTAGTGCGGTGGTTGCGGCACGAGAACCTGCGCAATTCTCCATTCCCATTGACACGGAAAACGGCGTGCCGGGAGAGGCCGCGACCGGGAAAGAACAATGAATGGAGAAGTCTCTTGCCCAACCAATGGCCGAGCGAGATGCTGAAAGAGAACAGGGTTGCACGGGGAGAACCGACAAATGACTGGAATGGTGAAGAAAATTGACGTGCAAGGGTTTGGAATTATTGATGGCGCGGACGGTTCCAAGGTTCCCTTCATTTCGTCCGACGTTAGGAACCGTCGCGTTCTCGAACCGGGACAAAAAGTGATTTTCTCTGTCCGTAGAGTCAAGGACCAGGCGTTTGCCGAGAACGTCATGGTGATGGGAGAACGACAAAACTGGTGTGGCGGTGCGTGACAAACAGTTTCGGACACGAAAGCCCTAGGGCATAATTCCTGGGCGCTCAGACTCGCTTCTTTTCAATGCGCAATTTCAGAGCTTCAAGTTCCTGCTTGGTCATGCCTTGCAGCGCCATCGCAGTGGCCAGATGCAAGGCGGGAACGTGTTTCATTCTGTTGCCGAGTTCTACCTTGCGACGGAGTTTCTCTACTTCTGGGTCAGCGCTCACTTTCAAGAACACTTCATACGCATCGGAAATAGACAGGGTTTTTTCAATCAGGTCATGCTTAACCAGAATGCGATGATACGAAGGTACCGCCGATGCAGATGGATGAGTCTGGGGGGCGCGCCTGGTTTGTCCTGAGTGTTTCATTGCACTATGCTGACACGTTTTGTCAGTCCGGTCATTTCTTTGATGCGACTCCCACCGGGGGTTTGAATCAGGGTTTGAATCCCCCATCTCAGCCGGAATCTTCCCTCGCACAGGCTTCGATCATGCCGCTGCCTAAATCCTTCGCCGAGAGTACCGTCAGCATGTCGGTAATTCCAGTATTCGCTCAACGGATCGTGGGTGCAGGTGGAGGTGCAACTACAGAAGAAAAAATGGCTCCCAATTTGTCGTAAGCGACTCCAGATAGGACACTTAGATTTTTGATCCTCTCGGCCGTTAACCGTCAGGCTGTAGGTTCGAATCCTACCCGGGGAGCCAAATTAATTCCTTAAATCTAGACGATTAAGAGGGTAGTGAAATACCCTGCTCACTGAGTGATCCGAACTGCCCGGTCGTAGCCGGTCATTTCCAGGTAGCCGGCGCCGCTGAGCGGCTGTGAATTGCGTCGACCGGTGAGAACAACGGCGCCTTCCCAATAGGTCGGAGAAATTTTTGTCTTGCCGGTCAGCTCCTGCGATACCAGCGGTGTTTTGGCTTCGAGTTCGACGCCTAATTTTGGAATCGCTATCTTCCAGTGGATGGGATACGCCGCGCCGGTAAGAGGGCTCGTCCATTTTTCTCCAACGGGCTGCAGCTTGAAATCGCTTGAGCGCAGGTGTGTCGTCTTTCCTTCTGCATCAACGTAAGTCCCAGCCGAGTACGGATCAATAGAATCATCCTTGCGGCGAATGTGAAAGAGCATCACCTCCGTGTGATCCTCGAGTTGGAGGCTCAGCCAGTCCCAGCCGGTTTGGCTGGGCGCAAGCTGATGCGTGAAGAACTCGTGGTCCATCCAACTCGTACCGCTCACTTCAAATCTCCTGGTACCTAGCTCGATGACACCCAAGGTCGCCAGGCGCGTGAGAGAAACATAGTGTGAGGCGCGGCCCGGCCCCTCCGCCTTTTGGCTGACACCGTTTTCACCGTGAGTAACAGGAGGTTTTTCCGCGTGCAGTGTCAAGTGCAGTTGAAAGCGCTCATCGACCGCTTTCAGCTCCTGGTCGCCGCAATGCCATTGAATCTGCCAATTGCCGTTCCAGATGCGGCCGAGGGATTCGTTCGCGGCAGCGATGCCCGGGCCGGATCGATTGGTGCGCTCCGCGTGATAAAACTTCCCACCATCCAGATCGCTCAAAGCCAGATGCGCGAGGTAAAGATCCCGCACGTCCCAGGCGGAGTTCCTGGGGGGATCGCGGCTGATGGCTTGCCGGAAGAAAGTCAGTTCGAATCCGAACCGCCGGCCATCAGCTGATTTCAGATTTCCCGTGTAGTACCACCATTCCGTTTGAAAATCCGGATGATTGAAATGATCGCGCGGGAATTCGTACCGGTATCCCGGTAAGGCAGTGCGGTATTGCGCTGCAAGAGGCTGCAGGAAAAGCAAGGCGGCCGCGATGCACGCAAGCCTACTCTTCATGCACCACCTCGAGCGAATTCAAACGCACCGCGACCTGCGCCGGGTAGAAGCCGGCAAGCACGGTCGCCCCATAGACGACCGTCAGCGCGCCAAGAAGAACTTCCACCGGCCAGTGAAACCGGATGGTCCAGCCGAACGACTGCTTATTGATCACATAGATGAGGATGAGCGACAGCGCAAAGCCCAGGGCCAGACCGGCAAGATTGGCCAGAAGTCCGAGCAAACCGGCCTCAACGAGTATCAGCTTTCGAACCTGACCGGTGGCCGCGCCAAGAAATCGAAGCAGGCCAAATTCGCGCCGGCGGTCAATCACCAAAGCGAGAAGCGCTCCGGCTATCCCCATAACCGCGACGATGACCGCGACCGCTTCCAGGCCGTAGGTGATAGCAAACGTGCGGTCAAAGATGCGGATGGCTTCGGCGCGCAAGTCTCGATTCGAAAACATAAGGACGCGGTGGCCGGCGGCGGCCTTTTCAATTTCGACGCGCACGGTTTCCACTTGTGTTCCTGGAGCGACGTAGACCGCAAGATTGGAGGGGGTGGGGTCGGGCAGGTAGCGGAGCATGGTGCTGCGAGACATGACGATGTTCCCGCGCTCGCTCGAATAGTCATAGTAAATGTCGGCAATGCGGAAAGTGGCCTGCGCCGCTCCAAGCGAAAGCGTAATGGAATCACCCGCCCTTACGTGATGCTTGTATGTGAAGGGCTCGCTGATGATGACAGCGTTCGAATCGCGCAGCTCGGCAAATACCTGCTCGATAGGACGGCCCGAGAAAAAATCCGAGCGGCGGGACTTGCGAAGCGCTTGCGGATCAATGGACGCCAGAGTGACGGGCATGCCGTCATAGCTGATCTCATAGGCCCGGAGACGGGCGACGGCCTCGACACCTGGAAGCGCCTCGATTTTCTGAGTCAGGTCGAGAGAGATCGTGGGGTGGCGGTCTGCCGCAGGGCTGCCGGCGGGGCGCAAATAGAGATCAGCGGGCAATCGATCGTTCATCCAGAGCATGACTGTTTCACGGAAACTCCCGACCATGATGCCGACCGAAGTCATCATGGCGATGGCTGTCGAGAGCGCACCGACGAGGACGGAAGTTCGGCGCAGTGAAGCCGCAAGACTCCGCGAGGCAAGCATGCCCTCAATGCCTAGCAGTTTGCCGATGAACCTCGAAAAGAGCGAAGTGAGCGCAGCGGCAAATGCAGGGATTGCCAAAGCGGAAGCTGCAACCAGCAAAATCGCCGCCAGGTAACCAAAGAGCGGCTTGCCAGCGACCGCGGGCGCGCGCGCGGCAGCAGTTGCCAGGAGACCGAGCGCAAGAGCCAGCCACAAATCGCGGGTCTTGTGGACGCGCGCGTCATATTCGCGGCGGCCACGCGCCATGGCCTCAACAGGAGAAACGAGAGAAGCTTCGCGGGCAGGGGAACAGGCTGACAGAACGGCGACTCCAACGCCAATGGCGAGCGCTAAAAGCAGGGATGCGGCATTCAGTTCGATGGGCCCGGGCCTGCTGCTGACGTAAAGCGATTCGACCGTAGTGGACATCAACCGCACAGCGCCGGTGGCCATGAAACTGCCGAGCGGAAGACCGATGAGAGCGCCTGCAAGGCCGAAGCAAGCGGCTTCACCGACAAAGGCAGCGAGAATTGTGGCGCGCCCTGCGCCAAGCGCGCGGACAATGCCGATGTCCGGGCGACGGCGGACGACCGAAACAGAGATCGCGTTGTAGATGAGAAATGCACCGACAACCAGAGAGATGTAACTGAGCAAACGCAAATTCCAACGGAACGCTGCGAGCATGCGGCGATTCTCGTTCGTGCCGGTGCCTTGCGGACGAACTTCCACACCGGCAGGAAGCACGGTCCGTAAGCGCTGCTGCCAGTCTTCCAGACGGGGAGTCTTAGGCACTTTCAAAAGGATGCGGTCGACGCGGCCATAGCGCGCCAGTGCATGTTGGGCGACGGCGAGGTCCATCACGATGGCGGATTCGTTGCCGTTCGAATCGGCGTAGACGCCGCGCACCGTGTATTCGCGGACGTGATCGTTGATGAGGAGCTGAAGGCGATCGTCTGGTTTACGGCCGAGGCTGGCGCCCACCCAGATGGCGTCGCTATCGCCGAGATGCTCGAAAGTTTCCGGGGAAGTCCTCGGCGGCCGGGACAGGTTAGCACCGGCGGTTGAGTTTTCTTCGAAGGCGCCGGCTTCGGCGACCAGATCCAGGCCAATCAACGGAAGTGATTTCTTGGTATCGGCGATAACCGCGAAGTCCTCGAGGCGCGGGGAGATGCGAATCGGATACGGCAAGGAGGCGAGCGTTGCCACCACATCTTCCGGCACGCCGCCGGAGGCGATGATTTCCAAATTACTGTCGCCCGCGAGAGTTTCCATGGAGGAGCGGAAGGAACCGGCGGCGGCGTCGCCCGCGAGGTCGATGGCGAGAACGACGGCAACGCCCAAAGCGACGGCAAGGACAATCAGTGCGGCGCGCAGGGGCTCGCGGAAGAGCGGGCGGACCATCAATCGGTAAAAAAGGAGAAGACGTGGCATTTCAGCGCCGGACTATCTCTTCGATTTTACCGTCGCGCAGCCGGACCAGCGTATCCGCGAGGGCGGCGGCTTCGATGCTGTGAGTCGCGATTATGGTGGCGGTGTGCTGCTCGCGCGTGAGGCGTTGGAGCAATTCGAGAATGACGTTTCCGGTGGTGGTGTCGAGATTTCCGGTCGGCTCGTCGGCAAGAAGAAGGCGCGGGGAATGGATCAGTGCGCGGGCAATCGCAACCCGCTGCATCTGGCCCCCGGAAAGCTGGTGAGGAAAGCGATTGCCAAGACCATCGAGTTCTACCCACGCGAGGCGCTGGCGTGCCGCTTCGCGTGCGCCCGGTTTTCCCGCCAGAAGGAGGGGCAATTCCACGTTTTCGAAAACCGTGAGGGTGTGAAGCAATTGAAAGGACTGAAAAATGAAACCGACTTTTTCGCGGCGTAGCTGGGTCAGACCCGTATCTTTCAGCAAAGACGTTGAAATCCCATCCAGAAATACTTCACCCGACGTCGGGAAATCCATGGCGCCTGCAAGGTTGAGCAGCGTGGACTTACCGCAGCCGCTGCGCCCAACCAAGGCCACAAATTCACCGGTTTCCACGTGGAGGGAAAGACCATGGAGAGCACGAACGGGCTGGCCGTCGGTCAAGTAGTCCTTCGAAACGTCCTGCAACGACAATATGGGCATGTGGATTGGCGAGCCGGCAATATTCGCCGATGCGAGAATACCGCGCAACTCACCTATTCCCTATTGCGTCCGATCCTCCGCGAACCGGACGGGGCCGGTGGGCTTCGCTCAGGATTTGAGCGAGGCAAGGGCCTCTTCAATCGCGGAGGTCACCGGCGGCGAATCCGGCGTGATTTCGGGTTCGAAGCGAGCGATGACGCGGCCGTCCGGGCTGATGAGGAACTTGGTGAAATTCCACTTAATCTCGCCGCCGAATTGCGGGTGCGAGGATTTATCGGTCAGGAACTGGTAGAGCGGCGTGATGTCGTCGCCCTTGACGGAGACCTTGGCCATCATGGGAAAAGTGACGTGAAACTTGGAGGAGCAGAACGTCTTAATTTCCTGATTCGAACCCGGCTCCTGGGCGGCAAAGTTATTCGCCGGGATGCCCACGATGACGAAGCCGCGGTCTTTGTACTTTTCATAGGTGGACTCAAGCGCGGAGTATTGCGGAGTGTAGCCGCACTTGCTGGCGACGTTGACGAGCAGCACGACTTTGCCTTTGTAGGCCGCGAGAGGCGCGGGCTGACCATCGATCGAATTCAATGTGAAGTCATACACCGTCTTATCCGCAGCCATTACCGCGGCGGCGCAGAAAAGCATGCAAAGCAGTAGTTTCATTTTTCCCCCTGTTCTTTTTTACCCTGTTCCGTGCCCCCAGGCAAATGGGAGCAACAATCGGACTGGCGTACTTCCGGAAACTGGCCGCGCTGCTCACCTATTCCAGGGTGCAGGAAAAAGGGCTGGGGCGCGGGGGAAAATGCGAAGCGGCGATCCTGGTTGGCGGAAATTCAAACGGGCATTGAGACTGGAATAAGCCTGTTATAGACTTCGCAATCACCATCCTTCACGACGCATACGTCAGGGGCATTGCCGAGAGGGTAGAGCTATAGCGTTGCAGCAGGGGCAGCCGCGAACTCTTTGTAGCTGTGGCTGAAGATTCCGTTATGGCGGTAAGCCGGGGCTGGCTCAACGGCCGCGGCCTCAAGGAGGCCTGGATGGTGTACGCATCTTCGGTTGCGGTTACCCACCGGACGCTCGAAGCAGTGGACCTGGTCATCATCGGAATCTACTTCGCCATCGTGTTCGGGATCGGTTTCTATTTTTCGCGAAAGGAACGGACTTCCGAAGATTACTTCCTCGCTAGCCGCAATATCGGATGGTTCGCGATCGGCGCGTCGCTTTTCGTCTCCAACATTTCGACGGAGCATTTCATCGGGCTGGCGGGATCAGGTGCGACGTCGGGGCTGGCCGTTGGCCACTTCGAATGGCTGGCGTGCCTGATGCTGCTCCTGCTCGGCTGGGTTTTCGTGCCGTTCTACCTGCGTTCGAACGTTTTCACCATGCCGGAGTTTCTGGAACGGCGCTTCAATCGCGACTGTGCGACCTATCTCGCAAGCATCTCCGTCATCGCGTATATCTTTACGAAGATCTCGGTGCATCTGTACGCGGCTGCCATTGTGCTGGAGCGCGTGGTGGGCTGGAGCCCATTGACCGCCGCGGTCATCCTGGTTGTGGCGACGGGAATCTATACGATCGCGGGCGGCCTCGCCGCAGTGATCTACACGGATCTTGTGCAGACCTTGATCCTGCTTGCCGGCGCGATTGCGCTGACCATCATTGGCCTGGACAAGGTGGGTGGGTTTGCTGGTTTGCGCGCAGCAGTCCCCACGGACTATTTCCACATGATCAAGCCGGCTACGGACGGCGAGTTCCCCTGGACGGGTATTTTCTTCGGCGCCCCCATTCTGGGTATCTGGTATTGGTGTACGGACCAGGTGATCGTGCAGCGGGTTCTCTCTGCGAAAGACGAAGGGCACGCTAAGGCAGGCACGATCTTCGCCGGCTTCCTCAAGGTGCTGCCTGTGTTCGTGCTCGTTCTGCCGGGTCTGATCGCTTTCGCGCTTTACCCCCAACTGTTCCACGTTGTGGACGGAAGAGTCACAAACGGCGATATCGCCTATCCGACCATGATCGTGAACTTGCTTCCTCCCGGACTTGTCGGATTGATGATTGCCGCGCTTCTTGCGGCTCTGATGGGTGCGATGAGCTCGGTCTTCAATTCCGCGTCGACGATGGTAACGCTCGACTTCTACAAGAAGTTCCGGCCGGCCGCCACCGAGTCACAGCTCGTATTTTTCGGGAGAATGGCGACCGGAGCGATGGTCCTTCTCGGCCTATTATGGGTACCGTATATTCACCACCTTAGTCCGCAGCTCTATATCTATCTGCAGAGCGTGCAGGCGTACATCAGCCCGCCGATTGCGGTGTGCTTCATTTTCGGAATCCTTTGGCCGCGCCTGAACGGGCAAGGGGCCATCAGTTCGCTCCTGGTGGGTTTTGTTCTCGGCACTGTGCGCTTCATCTTCGAAGTGCTGGATAGGACTCGGCATTATGATTCCGGCGCCATCCGCTGGCTCGTGGACATGAACTTTTTGCACTACGCCATTTTAATGTTCGTCGTCTGTGCGGCCGTGCTGATCGGCGTCAGCATGATGTATCCGGCGCCCGAGCGGGAAAAGATCGCGGGACTGACGTTTGCGACGGTGAGCGAGAAACTCGCGACTACGGACGTGAGTACGCCGCATCTGCAGCGAGAAACGCGAACGGAACGCTCGTTCAACCTGGCATTTACGGGAGTGCTGATCGCCACGGTGGTTGGCTTGTGGATCTATTTCCGCTAGAAACCGCTTCCCGGGAAAAAACATGGACATGGCTGCCATTCGAACACTGAAACCCAACGTCACGCAGAAGGAAGCGGTCCAGGTTTTCTCCGCGCCGGGCTTTTCGGCGTTGTACTGGCGCATGCGCATCGGCCCCTTGCAAAAGATCGCGGACGCTTACGTGCCCTTCTGGTTCTATCGCGTCCGTTACGAGCTCGGCAGGACGCCCCACACGAGGTTGTTCGCGCTCGATGCGGTGGACGGCTCGCTCGACCTATTTGAATTTCCACGAATTCCCGAACAGCGCGAATTCATTTCCGTGGATAGCTGCAACCGGATGGCGCCGGCGCTAACCGCGGAACGCGCCGAGGAAATCCTGCGCGAGAAGGTGCTGCGCGTCGTTTTCCAGCAAGGATTCTTCAAGCTTCGCGAGGCCCGGCTGGAGATCGCGCGGGAGGCGGGCGAAATGTATCTTCCCTATTGGCTTGGTTTTTATGGTGGCAGCGGATCGGTGCGCTGCCGCGTTCTGGATGCCGTGAGACGCCGAATCGAAGGTGCAAAGGCGTCGGCGTTTTTCGAACAGTGGCTCGCAGCTTGATACGGCGGGGCGGTGCCGGATCGTTTCTGCGCAAGTAGGAAACACACTTAATCGTTCTTCGCTTTTCTTCGCGTCCCGGAGGATGGAAATGACAGGGTTTGCTCGACTCATCGGAATTGGGCTTGCCTCCGCCCTCGGGAGTGGATTTGCGGCTGCGCAGGGCTGGCAACACCTTGGCAAGGTCCAGCGCGTTGAAAAGCTGAAAGATGGCGTTGAGTTAACGGCCGGCGCAGCGAAAGTGCGCGTCACGGTATTCCGCGATGGTGTGTTCCGCGTGCGCGTCGCCCCCAACGGTACTTTTCCAAAGGATTCTTCCTGGGCAGTGATCGAATCGCCCGAACCAGCGGCCTTCAAGATTGAAGAAAATCCAAGAGAAATTCGAATCACCGCTGGAAACGTAATCGCCACCGTTCAGCGTTCACCCCTGCTGATCAATTTCTCTGATGCTGCTGGAAATGTCCTTCTCGCCGACGAGCCCAGCCTGCCGATGGCCTGGAATGGACAGCGGATTCACGCCTGGAAGAAAATGCCCCTGGACGAAAACTACTACGGACTGGGCGACAAGGCCGGACCCATGAATCGCCGGAATCGCGCCTTTACAAACTGGAACACGGATGCGTTCGGCTGGCAGGAGTCCACCGACCCACTTTACAAAACCATTCCGTTTTTCATGGGACTTCAGAAGGGCGTGGCCTATGGCCTATTCTTCGACAACACTTACCGCAGCGGTTTCGATTTCGGGAAAGAGTCCGCGGACTATTTTTCCTTCGGCGCGGAAGGTGGAGAACTGAATTATTACTTCCTTGCAGGGCCGGAGCCGAAAAAAATCATCGAGCAGTACACCGCGCTCACGGGGCGCTCGCCCCTGCCGCCACTCTGGACCCTCGGTTACCAGCAGTGCCGCTACAGCTACTATCCCGAAGCCCGCGTGCGGGAGATCGCACGGCTCTTGCGCGAAAAGAAAATTCCTGCCGACACCATCTACCTCGATATTGACTATCAGGAAGGCTACGCCCCGTTTACGATCAACCGGCAATATTTCCTCACTTTTGAAAAAATGGTCGCCGACCTGAGAGAACTGGGTTTCCACGTCATTGCCATCACGGATCTCCACATCAAGAGGTTTCCGGACCACGGCTATGCCCCATTCGAGTCGGGAATAAAAAATGATGTATTCGTCAAGAATCCCGATGGTTCCCTATACGTTGGGCCCGTCTGGCCGGGGGAAAGCGTTTTCCCCGATTTCACTCTCGCGCGTGTGCGGGATTGGTGGGGCGGTCTCTACAAAGACTTTGTTGGAATGGGCTTGGCGGGCTTTTGGAACGACATGAATGAACCCGCCGTCTTCCGCTATCCGGAGAAGACCATGCCACTCGACGTCGTTCATCGTCTGGATGACGGCACGACTCTCGATCACCGCGCGATCCACAACATTTTCGGAATGGAAAATGCCCGCGCGACCTACGACGGCTTGCGCAGACTGCAGCCCGACGAACGGCCGTTCGTGCTCACGCGCGCCGCGTATGCCGGGGCGCAGCGCTACGCGGCCACCTGGACCGGCGACAACCTGGCGACCTGGAATCACATTTCCATGAGCACACCGACGCTGCTGAGCATGGGTCTCTCTGGATATCCGCTCGTCGGAGACGACATCGGCGGCTTCGGCAGCTCGCCGCCGTCCGATTTATTAACGCGCTGGTACGAGGTAGGAGCCTTTAATCCGATTTACCGCAATCACGCTGCAAAAGGCACGGCGGATCATGAGCCCTGGGTGAACGGTCCGGAACAGGAAGCGATTCGACGGAAATATATCGAACTACGCTACAAACTGCTGCCTTACATCTATACAAATACAGAAGAAACCACGCGGACGGGGATGCCTCTCATGCGCCCCATATTCCTCCAGTATCCGCAGGCCACGGAATTTTACGGCGACGATCGCGATTTCCTCTTCGGTCCCGACTTCTTTGTGGCCCCGGTCGTCTCAGAAACAGTCGATGCCCATGGAGTGTTTTTACCGCCGGGCGAATGGTACGACTATTGGACGTCGGAGAAGCACACGAACAAAGACCAGATCAATCTGCATCCGCGTATCGACGAAGTGCCGCTCTATGTTCGCGCCGGCGCCGTCGTGCCCATGCAGCCCGTGGTGCAGTACACCGGCGAGAAGCCGAACGGGCCGCTCGAATTGCGCGTCTATCTTCCCACTAGTACGACGGGTAATGATTGCCGGGGCGCGCTCTATCAGGATGACGGCCACACCTTCGCCTACCAGAAAGGTGAGATTCTGCGCGTCAATTATTCGTGTCAGGTTTCGAATAGCTCCGTAACGGTGGCGAGCAGCATCGAGAAGAATGCGTTTCACCCTTGGTGGAAGAGCGCGGAAGTGACGTTGTACGGCGCCGCGTCTGCGCCCAAGGAAGTTCGCATCGGGGATGAAGTCATCCACGAATGGCGCTACGACGGCCTCGCGCGTGCCGTCACCCTGACCGTGCCCGATGCTGCAAAGAATTGGAGCGTTCGCCTCGCGTTCTAGCCCACATTATTCGCGAAAGCTGACCTCGCGGCGAATTTTTTGTCACTGTGATAGGGATACTCGACGAGAGAAGAATTTTGTTGAACAGGAAGACTGATTCTAAGGCTGTTAGCGAGGTTCGCAGCCAGATTTTGACGCGAAAAGAGACACCTTGCGTAGGGGCTTGACGAGCAAAATCTTCCTGGGCCGCGCTGCGGGAGAACTCAGCCAGTTTGCGCGCCCAAGCTCAAGGCCAGACGATAGAAGTGCTCGCGATACGGGAATGCCTGAGGTAAATGCAGCACGATACGGCGTACCGTGGCGACCACCTGGACGCCGAGTTTCAGGAAGCGCTCGCGTAACGTTGAGACTTGTGCTCGAGCGCAGTCCGTGCGAGCCAGACGCAAGCGCAGCTCCTGCATCAGTACGTAGGCCGCGGCGGTCATCAGCACGCGGAACTGGTTGGCCCAGAAACTGGTGCAGCTGGTGCGGCCAATCTCCATGCCGTAGTGCAGTTCCTTTATGCGATTCTCTATGTCACCCCTCTGGCAGTAGACCTCCTCGTAGAGCCACTGGGGACTCTGCTTCATATTGGTGACCACGAAGCGCGGATTATCTTTCGGATCGCGGTTGGGATGGCGAGTGACTTCCGCCTTATAGAGGATGCGCCGTTCATACTTCCAGGTCTTCTTGGTCTTGTAGCGGAACTCTCCATAGACGTGTTCGGTCTGTCCACTTTCCTTGGACAAGCGCCCGAGTAACCGGCGCAAAATACCGATCGCACCGCAGGAGCCGGAAACATTGCCAGGGCGCAACACCGCCGCGACCAAGTATTGTTCCACCTCGCCGTTGAAGGTGAGGAAACAGACGGCCGGCAGATAACAGTGGCAATCGTAATAGCTATTAAAAAAGGTGAACTGCTGCTGGCCGTGTGTCGGATCGTCCGTGGGATCCAGATCGATGGTGATTCGGCGGGCACGGCCATGCAGCCGTTTGCGATGGCGCTCGATGACGCAGTCGGCCAGGGCCTCGCCCAGGCGAAACAGTTCCTTGCGATCGGGGCATTTTCAAAGCGCGACAACGTAGGCTGCGAGGCTAAATCCTCACCGTCGATCGGTTCGCGACCTACCAAAAGCTTGTGCACCGGATCGCAGGCCAGGCGTGCCGCATCGTTGGCATCTTCATATCCTAAGGCAATGCCCATCACCCGCTGCGTAAGCAGCTCTTCTATTTCATGCAAGATTTTGCCGGGTTGCCGCTCCTCTTGCAGACAAGCCGCCAATGCGGAAGTTAGACCTAACCTTCGGTCAGCAGCTTTGAGTAGGACCGCGCCGCCATCGGAACTGCCCTGCTGTTGGTCAAACTTCGCGACCACCGGTCGATCAAAAATATCTGGAAAAAGAAAACAGTCTGTTGTGGTATGTTCGGTCAAGTGAAGGCCTCGCTTTTGGTTTCAAACCCGCGTCGATAACGGATTTGTACCATAGCGAGGCCTTCCGTGTTTCTAAAATCATGAATTTTTAGGGTTAAGGGCAATGCCCTCTCCTGGCCTAGTTCAAAGGAAAAATGGAGAGCGATCGCGCCGGCATGGTGACGTGGATTTCTTTCCCCACCAACTCAGCCTTTGCTTCGCCGAAGAGAAGTCCGACTGCAGCGGCTTTTTGCGCCGGTGTGTCCGCCAACGGAATGCGAAGCTCCCGCGGCTGATCGGCATTGTTGAAGGCGACGACAAGACGTTCTTCCTCTGATTCGCGGGCAAAAACGTAAGACGATTCGTCCGAGGACAGATGCCATAACACGCCGGTGCGGAGGGCGGCGTGTTCGCCGCGCAGCCTTAGCAGCGACTGAACGTAAGAGAAAATCTCCTGTTGATCGCGCGTGCGGCCCGATGGTGTGAACGCGTCGTGCGCATCACCAATCCACCCGCCGGGGAAATCGCGCCGGTTTTCCGGATCGCCGCCCCCCGGCATCCCGATCTCGTCGCCGTAGTAAATTTCAGGAACGCCTCGCAGCGTGAGCGTGAGTCCGAACGCCAGCTTCAGCTTCGCGGGAGAGCTGCCTTCGGCGCTCGCGAAGCGGGGCACGTCGTGATTCGCAAAAAACGGGACGAGCATGTCGGGATGCACATACAAGGCATCGTGCCGCAACACCTCCGCGATGCGGCCCGTGGGTGCGCCCCGCAGCAACACCTCCCTGAGCGTGGAGAACATCGGAAAATCGAAGACCGTAGATAGCCCGCTATCGATGCCGTCATAGCGCCTTACCCCGCCCACAAAAAACGAAGTCAGGCTCGGATCAGGATGAAACACTTCGCCAATCGTAGTCAGATAGGGATAGAGCCTGCGCAGTCCCGTATGCCAGTCTGCCCAGAACTTCCGCCCGACATAGGGAAACGTGTCGATGCGATAGCCGTCCAGCCCGGATGTTTCCGCCCACCAGATGCTGTTTTGCAGAAGATATTGCTCGACCATCGGATTCTCGGTGTTCATGTCCGGCAGAATTCCGAAGAACCATCCTTCCGTGAGATTTCGTTTCATGCCCATGGAGGCGTGCGGATCGATCAACGATTCGAACGGATCGTTTCCAATGGCCTGACCCCCCGCCTTGCTATAAAAGCTGCCTTTGAGTGGCGAAAAGGAATCGATGTGATGTTGCAGCGTGCCGTGAAACCAATCAGGCAGAGGTGGATTCGAAACCCAGGGATGTTTCGGGCCGACGTGATTCGGAACGATGTCAAAAAAAATCTTCACTGCTTTCTTGTGCGCGGCAGCGATCAGATCCTGATAATCCTTCAGCACGCCGAAATGTGGATCGACGGCATAGAGGTCCACGGCGCCGTATCCGTGATAGTCCTGCGTAGCCCCGTTCTTCACGATGGGTGTTAGCCAAAGCGTAGTCACGCCGAGATCCTTCAGATACGGCAAGTGTTCCTGAATCCCGCGCAGGTCACCGCCATGGTAGGCGCGAGGCTTCGATCGGTCGTGCGAGCCCGGCGCTTCCGCAGGCTCATCATTCGTCGGGTCGCCGTTCGCGAAGCGGTCCGGCATGATGAGATACATCACGTCATCTTGCGAAAGCCCTTGAAACTTTCCCACCGTGGGGGCGCGGGCAGCGAGCGGCAATTCGAAAGACGTCGATCCCTTCGGCGCCTCAATGCGGCAGACGGCGGTTCCAGACTTCGTGTCCGCCCCAATCTTCAGCCAGATAAAGAGATAGTTCCCGCCCGCCGAAGCTTGCGTGCGCGAGACGCGGAGCGTTGGCAGATTGCACCCAACATGGGTCGCTTCCAGATCGTGCCCGGAAAGCAGCAGCATCACCTCGGGCGTGAGTCCCACCCACCAGTTCGGAGGTTCGACTTTTGTGACGGCAGGAGCAGTCTCCTTGGCCGTCTGCTGCGGGCGGGCCCGCAGCGCCGGGCCGCCGCAAGCGAATACGACAACGGACAGAAAGGAGAAAAAAGCTCGGAGAAATCGCTCTGCCGAAAAATACCAAGAATGCCGTAGTCGTCTTTTCACTGGGAGAGCATAAGGAAAAAAAAGGAGGGATGCCAGTCTCGATCTTCTGAGCCAGGTCGGCCAGTCTGCTATTTTCGAGGAAGAGGGGACGGGGCAAAGACCATTTCGCCAAACGCTTCCGGAACGTGGAAATTAGGCGCCGGTGTTCGCGTGGGCTGCCAAGCGGAATAAAAGCGCGGTTCGGCGGCTCCTTCGACGCGGTAAAAATTCACTCTCCAAGTGGCCGCAGGATCGAAGCGCTCGACGAGATATTTTATGGGCAGCGCAATCTCCGCGACCCAGGTTTTAGCGGGCTCGTTCAAAATAACGCGGCGCCGCAATCCACTCTTCAAATCGTGTTTCTCGCCTGGCCCGATGTCCAGATCGATCCAAAGGCCATTCGGGCTGACTTCGAATTCTTTATAACCGCGGAGATGCGTCGGGTCGGGCTGAAGAAAAGCTTCCACGACGTCGCGGTCCCAGAGTTGGTCGCGGCGGCCGTTGGGTTCGGCATCCGAAAAAACGGTGATGACACGGTATTTGGCGCGGAATCGCAGATAGAGCGATTCCGGGGTCCAGAGTAACCGCACTTCCGTTTCTCTTTCGGGATCAGCGTTCTTGCCTTGCCAGTCCGACTTGAAACGCAGAGGCGCCGCCAGCTCCCAGGAAGACAGGGTTGGGAATCCATCGGCATCGGGCAGGTCCGGCATTCGAACAGCCACAGCAGTCCGCTCAGTGGACATAGCCTCGTTTCGAAACATCACTATGAATCGCTTCGCGCGTTCCCCGGCACTCCAACTTCGGGGCAGCTCCCAGAATAACCAATGCATGGAGATACACAAGAAAAAAGCTGAATAACAAAGCGAATGATTTTTCCGTTGCAATAGCTTCAGCGCCTTTCTCATCAACCCTGTCCCCCTGGCCGCGAACTATTTGCGCACCGTGCATTCCGCTCATCATGGATAGCACAGAATGCTGTGCTAGCATCAGATTTGGCTGCTCTCCACGATTTTCTCAAGTCAGAAGGGCAGTGAAAGCCAGGAGCGCGGGAAATGATTGAGCCTGTCAACACCCAAGATTTCGCATCGCAACCGGAACGGCGCGAACCGGAACAATTTGAGCACGTGAAGTTCCGCATCGACGCCGGCGTCGCGAGGATAACTCTCAATCGTCCGGAACATAATCTTCTCAATGAAGCCATGCTCCGCGAAATCGCCGGCGGAATCGCTCACGCCGGCGAGCGCGCCGCCGTAAAACTGATTGTTCTCGATTCGGCCTGCAAAGTCTTCTGCGGCGGAATCGATATCGGTGAATACACCTCGCAGCGTGTTTTTCAAATGCTCGACGCGTTTCACGCGGCGTTCGCTGGAATGTTGGAAGTTGGCAAGCCCGTGATCTGCGTGGTGAACGGACCGGCGATCGGCGGCGGCGCGGAGCTGGCGGCTTTCGGCGATCTCGTGATTGCCACCCCGAAGGCCCGATTTGCCCAGCCGGAAATCAGCATTGGCATCTTTCCGCCGCTCGCATCCACAATTCTTCCTTTCCTCGTCGGACCTAAGATCGCGCTCGAGCTTGTTCTGACAGGTGAACCGGTGACCGCGGAGCGCGCGCTGGAACTCGGCATGATAAATCGCCTCGTGCCGGAGGCTCAACTCGAGCAGGCGGTGAACGATCTTGTGGCCCGAATTAGCGGCCACTCTGGCCCAGTATTGACCATGGCGAAGAAAGCGATTCTCGGCGGCATGGGCTTGTCGCTGCGCGAGGGCCTCAAGCAGTCGATGAACATTTTCTTGAATGAACTCTACCGCCTCGAGGATTCCCAGGAAGGTCTGCGCGCACTTGTGGAAAAGCGCAAGCCCAACTGGAAGAACCGCTGAACGCCGGCGACATTTCTTCAGTCACTCCATTTTCAGTCGCGCCATTTTCAGGGGTGCGCGACCTCTATTGGGCAATCATGCCCGACGGGACTCCCAATAGTTGTCGAATTCACGACTGTGGCGGCAGCAACGGACAGCGATGACAACATTGGCACCACGAACGGTCCAGAACATTCCGGAGCGTTTGAGCCGGGTGGCGATGAGAGTTTTGCAGCCCGCTTCGATCACTCCTGAACCGACAAACAACCCCTGCTTGCGGAATTTCGGGTAACG
>Ga0193747_1000176_pt1 | contig 27509 bp, 30 predicted proteins | sample L1m2metaG_FD_143048 | JGI IMG/M metagenome (GOLD analysis project Ga0193747, IMG submission 143048) | Soil microbial communities from a riparian zone of the East river system, Colorado, United States - L1m2 | ecosystem: Environmental > Terrestrial > Soil > Riparian zone | place: USA: East River...
GCCTTGCACTCGTCCAAGCGCGACCCGTCGACGATGCGCGCGATCAGCTCGCGGGGGTCGACCTGGTGCTTGAAGTCCTCCGGCACGAGCCCGTACAGATCGGAGGGGTCCGCAGCGGGCGGCTCCGGCGCAGCCACCTCCCAGGGTCTGGCTCCTGGACCTGTCTGCAAGCTCCGCACGATCTGCCGGGCCAGGGCCAACGCGTGCTCGTCAGACGTGGCGTAGTGGTCGGCGACGCCCGACTGGCGCGTGTGGACGTCGGCGCCGCCGAGCTCCTCGGCGGTCACGTCCTGCCCGGTCGCGGCCTTCACGAGCGGTGGGCCGCCGATGAAGATCGTGCCCGTTCCGCGGACGATGATCGTCTCGTCGCTCATCGCCGGCACGTAGGCGCCGCCGGCGGTGCACGAGCCCATGACGACCGCGATCTGCGGGATCCCGGCGGCCGACATCCGGGCCTGGTTGAAGAAGATCCGCCCGAAGTGCTCGCGGTCCGGGAAGACCTCGTCTTGGAGGGGTAGAAACGCGCCGCCGGAGTCGACCAGGTACAGGCAGGGCAGCCGGTTCTGGGTGGCAACTTCCTGGGCGCGGAGGTGCTTCTTGACCGTCAGCGGGAAGTACGACCCGCCCTTCACGGTCGCGTCGTTCGCGACGATGACGCATTCCCGCCCCTCCACGACCCCGATGCCCGTGACCATTCCGGCCGAGGGGGCCTGGCCCTCGTACATGTCCCAGGCGGCCAGCGCGTTCAGCTCGAGGAAGGCCCCGCCGGGGTCGACGAGCCGGTCGATCCGCTCGCGCGCCGTCAGCTTTCCGCGCCCGCGATGGCGCTCGAGCGCGGCCTCGCCGCCTCCCCGCGCGACCTGCGCGGTTCGCTCGCGCAGCTCGGCCACGAGCTCCTCCATGCGCTCCCGGCGCCTGGCGTACTCGTCCGATTCGCGCTCCAGCTGCGACGAGAGGACGGCCACGGGCCGAGCCTAGCCGACCCGGCGTTGCCCCAAGGCACGAAAAAAGGCACCCGTTTGGGTGTCCCTCCTACACCGAATCGAGACGAATCCGCTCTTGAATCAATAAAGGCACCGCTTTCGAGCGCGCCCTAGACAAAGGAGAACTCATGCGAATTCTGCGGATTCGCCCGAAACGACGTCGGAATGTCCTCGCCGCACTGGTGGTTGCCGGTGTGGTCGGCTCCGCCGCCTATGCGTTCACAGCCACGAACACGGTCCCGGCAAGCACCGCCGGCTCCGGCTCGGGCGCGATCAGCGGGTACACCGTCAGTGCAATTGCGTACACCTTGAACGGAACGACGCCGACGAACCTCGACGCCGTCACGTTCACGATCGCCCCGACTGCCGCCACCGTCGTCAAGATTCAGCTCGCGGCGGCCGGCTCGTGGTACACGTGCGCGAACGTAGCGGGCAGCGTGACCTGCAATACGACCTCGCCCCAGGCGACCGTCGCCGCCGCGACGAACCTCACGGTAGTCGCCACGCAGTAGTCGAGAGCCGTCGGGACGGCGTACGCCTCGCCGTCCCGGCCCTCCCGGCGGGAGCGTCCATGAGGGGACTGTCATGCATACGGCTTCTGGCCGGCACTGGTGCACTCGCGTTGCTCGTGACTGCCTGGATCCTGATCGGTCCCCGGCAGCTCGGCGGCTCCGCGTCGTACGCGATCGTCGTCGGATCGAGCATGGAGCCGCAGCTCCACAACGGCGACCTCGTCGTGGCCCGCAGACACGCGCACTACGCGATCGGCGACGCGGTCGTCTACCACAACGCGGACCTGAACCGGAACGTCCTGCACCGGATCGTTGAGCGCGACGGGTCGCGATTCGTGTTCAAGGGCGATCACAACGACTTCGTCGACCCGACCCACCCGCGGCAGAGCGACCTCGTCGGCACCCTCTGGTTCACGGTTCCGGGAGTCGGCCGGTTCGTCGAATGGCTCCGGGTGCCGTTGCACGCCGCCGCGCTCGCGGCTCTCGCTGCGCTCCTCGCACTCGGTGGCGGCCGGCGCGGGCGGAGACTCCGTTCGACGATGCGCGTGGGCGGGCTCGCCCGGCGCGCCGGTGCGCTCCGCCGCGATCTTCCCGGCGCAAGCGCACCTGTCGCGTGGGTCGCCGCCGCGCTCGTCGCCTCGCTCATGCTCGGGATCGTCGCCTTCACGCGCGACTCCGCTCCAGCCGCCGCAAGCGGCGCCTGGAAGCAGCACGGCACGTTCTCCTACGCGGCGCCGGCGCCGCGAGGCCCGGTCTACCCGGCGGGACGCCTCGGGACCGGCGACGCCGTCTTCCTCCGACTCGTCCCTGCGATCGACCTGCGGTTCGACTACCGGTTGCAGGCGCCCCTGGCCGACCGGCTCGCGGGGACCGCGGGCCTCCAGCTCACGCTGCGGGGAGCCAACGGCTGGGAGAGCTCGATGCAGCTGGCTCCGTCGAAACGCTTCCGCGGCGATCACGTGGTCGTCCACGGCCGCCTGCAGCTGGCTCGTCTGCGTTCGCTCATCTCGAGCGTCGAGCGCCTGACAGGAACTACGAGCCCGGGCTACACCGTCACGGTTCAGCCGCGGATCGCGGTGCGCGGCGACGTCGTCGGCGATCGTGTCAGCACGACGTTCGCGCCGTCGCTCACCTTCGCGCTCGACGAGCTGCACCTCCAGCTCCAGCAGCCGACCGCGGCCGTGCCCGGCGCGGCGCCGTCGGACGGGCTGCACCCGACGCAGACCGCCGTCGTGACCGGCCAGAGGGCCGGGGTTTCCGTCGGCCCGCTGCCGCTCGGCATCGCGCGGATCCTTGCCATCATCGGCGTGCTGGCCTCGATGCTCGGGCTCGCGGCACTCGGCGGCCTGCTGCCGCTCGGCCCGGTCCAGGGTGAGGAGATCCCGGCGCGGTATCGCTCGATGCTCGTCTCGGTCGGCAAGCCGAAGCACCGCGCGGTCGACGGCTGGGTCGTCGACGTGGACAGCTTCCAGGCGCTCGCGCAGCTCGCCGACCACTACGACCGGCTGATCCTCCACCAGCGCCACACGAAGGGCGAGTCGTATCTCGTCGAGGAGGGCGGCGTCGCCTACCGCTACACGCCGGCGGCTCCCCTCCCGGCCCTCTCGGGCGAGGAAGTTCCGTCGGTCGCCCCGACCGGGCTGTGAGCGTCGTGCTGCGCGTCGTCGGCGTGATCGGCTTGCTGCTGATCTGCGTCGCGGTCGTCGCGACGGCCGCGAACACCGTGCCGGCATCCAACATCGGCAGCTCGAGTACTGCGATCACGGCGGACACGCTCAAGCCCGCGGCGTGCAACGGGATCACGCTGACGAGCGTGATCATCGGGAACAACGGCGACGCTGCAAACAACCTCCTGCTTGGCAGCGCGGCGGCGAACACCATGAACGGGGCAGGCGGGAACGACTGCATCCTCGGCGGCGGCGGCAACGACACGATCGCCGGTGGCGCGGGGACGGACGTGTGCATCGGCGGCCCGGGAGTCGACACGTTCAACGCGAACTGCGAGACCCAGATCCAGTAGCGATCCCTCCCGCGGGGGAGGGCCTGGGGCCGGAATCTGCCGAAAAACTCCCAGTCGGGACGATCCCGGCAAGGCGCTGCGGCTACTGCGGAGGAGCGACATGACGAGATCGACGGCCTGGACGGTTCGAATCGCGCTTGCGGCGCTCGTGCTCGCCGCAGCTGCCCTCGCGGGCGCCGCGACAGCCTCCGCCGGCCGCGTCCATTTCGTCGACATCGCGGGCACCGCCCAGTTCCAGAGCGAACGCTCCGGCACGTTCAGCCAGGACGCGGCCTCGATCCCCACCTGGTCGTCCTCGTACGTCGACGGCCTCACGGGACAGCCGTTCAGCTACACGATGGTCGGGCGCAGCCCCATGGCCGGCCCGAGCACCACGGTCGTCCGCACGGTGATCGTCCCCGTCGACCTGCGCTTCGACGGCGGCGGCGTGCTGAACGGAAGCTCGCGGACGCAGCTCGTGCTCGGCTCCCCGATCTTCCAGTCCGCCCGCTTCGATGGCCCGAGCTATGCGACCCAGTACGGGAACGCCATGCAGAAGGACATGTTCTGGACGACGGGTGGCTCGAATCCCGCCTACAACGTCACGCTGCAGAACTCGGCGGTCATGGCGCCGGTTCGCCTGGACGTCCCGAAGAGCAAGGGCCACGACGCGATCGGTCAGCGCTCCGGGATCCACTTCGGGCTCGCCGACTACGCCTGGCTCAACAGCAAGCTCAAGGACTCGATCAAGGATCTCAGCCCATCGATCGTCCCGATCTTCGTCGTCGACAACACGTTCCTCTGGCTCGACACGCCGGACCAGTGCTGCGTCGTCGGCTTCCACGGCGCGCTCGGCAAGAACAAGCAGATCTCGACCTACATCTTCGCGTCGTACAGCGACGCCGGCCTGTTCGATCCACTCCCGGGGCAGTCGCAGTCGTACGAGTCGGACATCCACGCGCTGTCGCACGAGGTGTCGGAGTGGTACGCCGATCCGTTCCTGTCCAACCAGGTCTTACCCTGGTCGTCTCCGCTCGCTCCCCAGTACGGGTGCACGGCAGCGCTCGAGACCGGCGACCCGGTCTTCGGCTACGGCTGGAACGTTTCGATGCCGAACGGCGTGACCTACCACCCGCAGGACGAGGCGTTCTTCTCCTGGTTCGCGCACGAGAGCCCCTCGCGCGGATTCGGCGGCCGCTACACGTACCTGAAGACGTTCACGAGCCCCGCGCCGGGCTGTTAGCTAGGAAGGCTTGCGCGCCGACTGGCGCAGGCGAGCCAGCTCGTCGTTCCGCTCGGCCAACCGTGCCTCGAGCTGTGCGACCTGCCGCCGCAGCAGCTCGGTCGTCGACACGAGCTCGATGAACGCGCGCTGACGCTCGCGGAGCAGCGACTCGACCTCTTCGAGACGCTCCTCGGGAGCCTCCGAGAAGGGTCGCACGGGGATTTCGGCACGCGCGGTGCCGGGCATTGCCTGGTCGCCGATCGCCTGGGCGAGCGCGAGCCACGAGATGCGGCCGGTCTCGATCAGGATCTCGCCGAGCCGCTGTCCGCTCTTGCGCTGTTCGGCCAGGGCCTCGTCCAGCTCGGCGCGGGTGATCACGCCTGCGTCGACGAGCAGCTCGCCGATCGGCCGCCAGGGCCGCGTCGGAGCGGAGCCGTTCTGAGTCATCTCTTGGGTCATGGCCGCAGGCGGCGAGGGAGGCCGCGCTTACACACATTCGCCGCAGGAGGTGCCCACGCCTTCCCCCGATCGAGGGACTACGAGCTGAGCCCGAACGTGACGGTGACGACCGCGGTCACGTCCTTTTCGCGCGAGGACGTGTCGTTGATGCCGTAGTCGCTGACGTCGGTCGAGTTGCGCGGCGTGATCTGGAAGACGCCGACGTCCGCTCGCCTGGCGGCGCCGAGGTGCCCGCCCAACCCCTCGACGAGCGTCTGCGCGCGGCGCTTCGCGTCGGCCGTCGCCTGCTTGAGCGCCTCGATTCGCGCCTGCCCGAGCTGGGTGGATACGTACTGAAGCGGTTGCGCGGAGACCGCGATCCCCTGCGCGAACAGCGTGCTCACCTTCGACGCCGCGGCTTCGGCCTTGTCGATCTCCCTCGTAGTGACGTCGAAATCCTGAGTCAGCTGGTAGACCGTCACGCGCTGACCGCCCTGCTTCTGGCTCGTCTCCTCGGTCGCCACCGGAGGCTCCTTGGCCTCGAGACCCGCCTTCGTGAGGAACGCTCGCACCTTGTCGGCCTTGGCGACGAGGTCGCGCGAAGCGGCAGCCGGATCGGCGTCCGCAGAGCGGATGGACAGGTTCCAGGTGACGAGGTCGGCGGTAATGGGCCGCTTCGCCGATCCGGTGACGGTGATCGTGTCGCGCGAGCGCTTGACTGCCTTGACTGCGCTGGAGACGAAGAGCGCACCGAGGACGACCGCGACCGCGAGCGCAATGAGCCCGATCAGGAGCTGTGGCAGCGATTCGACGCGCCGGGTCGCCATCGTCAGGAACCTACGACCGCGACCGGACCGCAGTCAAGGATTCTCGGCCGCGGGTGCCGGCTCAGCCGGCGCCCGTCAAGATCGGCCACGGTAGACCGCATAAAATCCCCCAAAGTTGCGCGCCGCCAGGCGCGACTTTGGGGGATGAAACAGGGGCGGCAGGACTCGAACCTGCAACCCCCGGTTTTGGAGACCGGTGCTCTGCCAATTGAGCTACGCCCCTGGGCTGCGCGGAGGATTGTACTGGCGGTTTCGCGGGCATCCGTGAGCGCATGAGCGACTACACGCAGGATCCGAAGCGGGACGAAGAGGCGCCGAGCGACGACGCGCTCGAGGACGCCCAGGAAGGGAAGGGCTACGGCGAGGACGAGGGCGAGCGGGAGGAGTCGCTGCCAGAGTAGGGGGCGTGTCACAGCGCCGCGCCCTCGGGATTCTCTTCAGCGTCCTTGCGATCGCGTTCGCGGCCGTGGCGGTCGCTTCTGCCTGGGGCTCCACCGCGCCGCGCCGCCTCGTCGTGGCCGCCGGCGCGGCCGCGATCGCGCTCTGGCTCGGGAGTCTGGCGCTCTCGGCACTGAGGAATCCGCCGAGTTAGCCCGTATTCTCTCGCTGTGGCGGTCGAGGACACCCAGGAGATCTGGCGCGAGTACGCACGCACGAAGGACCAGAAGATCCGTGACCGGCTGATCCTCACCTATGCGCCGCTCGTGAAGTACGTGGCCGGCCGGCTCGGCAGCGGGCTTCCGGCGCACGTCGACGAGGGCGATCTCGTCTCGTACGGGCTGCTCGGGCTGATCGGGGCGATCGAGCGCTTCGATCCCGAGCGGGACATCAAGTTCGAGACCTACGCCATCTCGCGCATCAAGGGCTCGATCATCGACGAGCTGCGCGCGATGGACTGGGTCCCGCGCTCCGTCCGTGCCCGCGCCCGCGACATCGAGCGCGCGATCGCCGAGCTCGAGGCGAAGCTCGGCCGTGCGCCCTCCGACGAGGAGATCGCCAACAAGGTCGGCCTGACGCAGGAGGAGCTCGGCGACAGCCTCACCGAGATCTCCCGCTCCTCGATTGCCGCGCTCGACGAGCTCTGGACGGTCGGCTCCTCCGGCGGCGACGCGATCTCACTGATCGACACGATCGAGGACGACTCGGCGCAGGGCCCGCAGGACGCGCTCTCGCAGACCGAGATGCGTGAGGCGATCGGCGAGGCGATCGCGCGCCTGCCCGAGCGCGAGAAGCTCGTCGTGACGCTCTACTACTACGAGGAGCTGACCCTCCGGGAGATCGGCGAGGTGCTCGGCGTGACCGAGTCGCGCGTCTCCCAGCTCCACACGAAGGCGATCCTCCGCCTCAAGGCCCGCCTGTCCGGTACCTCCGCGAGAGCCGGGTTCGAAAGTTAGCTGCCGGTCGTTGGCGGGGGACGGATTGCGGCGTTCCCCCGTCGCGGCCGGCTTTGCGGCGGCAATCCTCTCCCTTGGCGGCTGTGCCGGCTCCTCGAGCCAAGACGCGACCTCGAGCGAGCGCGCCGGCGGTCCGTCGGGGAAGCCGCCGCCGGCGCTTGCCAAGGAATGTGGGAGCGCCTACGCCGCCATGGCGTCCACGAGCATCTGGTTCCGAGCCTCCGACAACGTCCGGCTCCACGCGATCCTCCTCGGCGGGGGGCGCGCCGGAGTCGTGCTGGCGCACCAGTACCCGGAGGATCTGTGCGGGTGGGCACCCTACGCGCTGACGCTCGTCCGGAATGGCTTTCGGGTGCTGCTCTTCGACTTTCGCGGGTTCGGCGCCTCGCAGAGTCCGCCGCCGCGGCTGATCGGTGATGTCGATCGGGATGTGATCGCTGCTGCGGCCCTCTTGCGACGGCGAGGAGCAAAGACCGTCTCGCTCGTAGGCGCCTCTTTCGGCGCCGCGGCTGTGCTCGTCGCAGCTCCGGCGATTCGCCGGGCTCCGGCCGCAGTGGTCAGCCTCTCTGCGGAGACCGATCTCGGCTTCCTCGGGCCCGACTACAACCTGCGGCCCCTGAGAACGGTCCCTAGGCTGCGAAGCCCTCTCCTCTTGATGGTCGCGCACGGAGATCATTTCGTCAGCGTCAGCGATGCACGAGCCCTTCTGCGGGCAGCGCGCGCGAACCCCAAGCGGCTCGTCGTTTTCGGCGCAGGTCACGGGCTCCAGTTGCTCGAGCCGCCGAACCGGGCACGCGCCAGTCGCCTCCTGCTGGCGTTCTTGCGTGCGCACGGGCGGCCCGGGGCGCCATCCGCCCGCTGACGCCTCTCGTCTGCCAATCGTTACGAAGATGACCCGGGTTAGGATTGCCGCGACAGCCGGACCCTGCCGAGGAGGAAGCGCTTCATGTCGATCGAGCCCGGGAAGATTCGCAACGTCGCCGTCGTCGGCCATCGCGGGACGGGAAAGACGTCTCTGGTCGAGGCGATGCTGTTCCAGTCCGGCGCGGCGAACAGGCTCGGGACGATCGAGGCCGGCACGACCGTCGGCGACTGGGACGACGACGAGCAGAAGCGGCGCATGTCCCTCCAGGCTGCCCTCTGCCACGTCGACTGGCACGAGCGGAAGATCAACCTGCTCGACACGCCCGGCGACGCGGGCTTCATCGGCGACGCGGTGGCTGCGCTGCGCGTCGTCGAAGGCGCGCTCTTCACCGTCAGCGCCGTAATGGGAGTCGAGGTGCAGACCACCCGGCTGTGGCAGCGAGCGGAGGAAGGGGGACTCGCGCGCGTCCTCTACGTGAACATGCTCGACCGCGAGCGCGCCGACTTCTACCGCACCCTCGAAGGGCTGCGCGCGCAGGTCTCGGAGCGCTGCGTCGCCGTGCACATCCCGATCGGCAGCGAGCACGAGGTCTCGGGGATCGTCGATCTCCTGCACATGTGCGCCTACACCGATCCGAACGGCGAGCGCGAATCGGGCCCGAGCGGAATCCCTGCGGACATGGCCGCCCAGGTCGAGGAACACCGGACGAAGCTCCTCGACGAGGTCGTCCAGGTCGACGAGGGGCTGATGGAGCGGTACCTCGAAGGCGAAGAGCTCGGCGTCGAGGAGGTCGCGCACGCGCTCAAGGACGCGGTTACGCGCGGCGAGGTCTTCCCGGTCGCTTGCGGCGTCGCGACGAAGAACCTCGGCACCTCGGCGCTCCTCGACCTGCTCGTCGAGGGCGTGCCCTCGCCGGCCAAGAAGGGCGAGCCGATGGAGGTTCCGAACACGCAGACGGCCGCCTTCGTGTTCAAGACGATCGCCGACCCGTTCGCGGGCCGCATCAACGTCTTCCGCGTCCTGCACGGGACGATCAAGGGCGACTCGACCCTCGTGAACCCGCGTTCGCACGCGAAGGAGCGGGTCGGAGCACTGCTGATGCTGCAGGGGAAGGAGCATTCGCCGTCCACCGAGTTCGCGACGGGCGACATCGGCGCCGTAGCGAAGCTGAAGGAGACGGCGACCGGCGACCTGCTGCTCGATCACGAGGAGCCGGTCGAGATCCCGACGATCGAGTTCCCGGAGCCGGTGATGAGCTTTGCCGTCACGCCGAAGGCCAAGGGCGACGAGGAGAAGGTCGCGACGTCGCTCCGGCGGCTGTCCGAGGAGGATCCGACCCTGCACCTCCGGCGCGACCCGCAGACCGGCGAGCAGCTCCTCTCGGGCCTGTCGCAGATTCACGTCGAGGTCGCGGTCGAGCGGTTGCGCAGCCGCTTCAACGTCGAGGTCGAGCTGCATCCGCCGCGCGTCCCGTACCTCGAGACGATCCGCAGCGAGGCGAAGGCGCAGGGTCGCTACAAGAAGCAGACCGGTGGGCGCGGCCAGTTCGGCGACTGTCACATCGTGCTCGAGCCGCTCGAGGGCCACACGGGGTACGAGTTCGTCGACAAGATCGTCGGCGGCTCGATCCCGCAGAGCTATCGCCCTGCGGTCGACAAGGGGATCCAGGAGGCGATGGCTCGCGGTGACCTGGCGGGCGCGCCGGTCCAGGGGGTGCGCGCACGGCTCGTGGACGGCTCGTACCACACCGTCGACTCGTCGGAGATGGCGTTCAAGATCGCCGGCTCGATGGCGTTCAAGGCTGCGTACGAGAAGGCCGATCCGGTGCTGCTCGAGCCGATCATGGAGGTCGAGGTCAGTGTTCCCGACGAGGCCGTCGGCGCGGTGAACGGCGATCTGAACTCGCGACGTGGGCGCCTGATGGGGATGGAGCCGCGCGGCGGGATGACCTCGATCAAGGCCGAGGTGCCGATGGCGGAGATCCTCACGTACTCGCAGTCGCTCACCTCACTCACAGGCGGGCGGGGCGACTACCACATGACCTTCGCCCGCTACGAGGAAGTCCCCTCGCACATCGCGCAGAAGCTGATCGAGCAGACGAAGCGCGAGCGCGAAGAGGCCAAGGTCTGACGGCCGTTCTGGTGTTCCCCTAGAACGGGTCGACTGGTCAGTTCAGACGGACGGGCAGGCAAGCCCGCCCGTCCTGACGTCGGCACCGCAAGCGGCGCCTTGGACCCGGGCCTCTCGGCTCACAGGGTTACGCCGTCGGAGTCGTCTCCGGCTGGTCTTCCTTGAGGCGCCGGATCAGGTCGGCGACGTCGGCCAGCTCCTGCTCGAGATCCTTCTGGTACTCCTCGAGCTGCGGGAGGAAGTTCTCGCGGTTGAAGCGGCCGAAGCGGCGGCCAAAGCCGCGTCCGTGTCTATGTCCGTGGTGCATCGTTCACCTCCTCTCCTCCGTCGTATCGCGCGAGAAACGCGCTGATCAGGGTCTGGTTGTCGCGGAGCGCGCCGGACCAGACGTCGAGCAGGCGGCGTCCGTCGTCGGTGAGCTCGTAGGTGCGCTTGGCAGGGCCCGGCAGCTCGGCCTCCCACTCGGAGCGGACGAAGCCCTCGTCCTCGAGCCCACGGAGGACGCGATAGAGGTTGCCCATGTCGATCCGCTCGCCGCCGACGAGATCTGGCAGCTGCTCGAGCAGCTCGTAGCCGTGCGCGGGACGCTCCCGCAGGAGGAGGAGGAGGGCAGGCTCGCCGAAGCGCTCGACCCGCGCCCGTACGCGCCAGTCGCCCGCGTGGGTCTGCCAGCGCGAGCGCACGCGCCGGCCGTGCGGCCCACGGTGCCTCAAAGCTTCCCTATATGTAAAACACACATGTACTGCGACTGTAGCAAGCGAGAGAACGCCTGCGCTCCGCTAGGGTCCGCACGATGCGCGTGACCAAAGTCGCCCTCAGCCGCACGTGCGCGATCTGCGAGCGCAGCCTGCTCATGGGCGAGCGCACGACCCGCTACGCGCCCGACGGCGACGAGTTCGTCGAGGTCTGCCCGCTCTGCCAGGAGACGGCGATGGAGCACGGCTGGGTGAAGGAGGGGAGCCCGACCTCGCCGACGGTCCCCTACGAGCGCCGCCGCCGCGGGCTCAGCCTGGGAGCGATCTTCCAGCGCCCGGTGCAACCCGAGCCTATCGCGCCCGAGCCCATCCTCCGGCGGCTTTCCGAGTCCGAGCTGCAGACGGTCGAGGCTGCCGACCTCTTCAACGCGAGCGCCTACCGGCGCACGATCGGCGGGATCGCCAAGAGCCTTGGCGACCCCAAGGCGAGCATCGTCCCGCTCTCCGGCGTCAACGCGGAGCTCGTGATCACGATCGCCTGGGACATCTCCTGGTACCAGTACCGGATCAGCCCCGACTCGGCGCAGCCGGTCAAGCTGGCGGAGCGCGGGCACGAGGTCACCCAGCTCGACGGCGCGTACAAGAGCTGGAACGCGCGGATCGAAGAGGACGGCCGCATCGTTCCTCAGATCGCTCGGCTCTAGGCGTCGACTCGGCGACGCCGTGCCAGCGGCGCGGGCTCTGCCCGCGATGCGTCTGCGCTCCCTGACCTATCCGCCGAGCGTGAGCTGCGGCACCGCCCTAGCGGCTTCCGAGACCCCGCTTACAATCCGAGCAACATGATCTATTGCGTGATCCCGCGCGAATTGGCCGACCAGCTGTACGACAAGATGGTCGAGTACTACAAGGACAACCCGAACGTGACGGTGATCATCGACCGCCGTGAAGGCAACGACCGGCGCTCCGGGCGCGAGTACGGCGGCAAGCGCGAGATCCGCGACCGGCGCAGGGCCCACCCGGGAACCTTCCCGAACACCGATCCGCCGGACGTGGCCTAGGCGTCACTACAATCGCGCCGTGGCCTTGGTAGGCGCAAAGACGTTCAAGAACTTCATCGGCGGCGAGTGGGCCGACGCCGCGACGGGCGAGACCTTCGAGTCGCTGAGCCCCGCGACCGGCGAGACGCTCGGGGTCTTCCCGAAGTCCGGCCCGGAAGACGTCGACCGCGCCGTCGCGGCGGCGAAGGCGGCGTACGAGGACTGGCGCCTCGTCCCGGCGCCCGAGCGAGCCAACGTCCTCTACCGGTTCGCGGCGCTGCTCGCCGACGAGAAGGCCGACCTGACCGACCTGATGACGCGCGAGATGGGCAAGGTCAAGGCGGAGGCCGGCGGCGACGTGCAGGAAGCGATCGACATGGCCCTGTACATGGCCGGCGAGGGGAGGCGGATGTTCGGGCACACGACGCCGTCCGAGCTCAAGGACAAGTTCATGATGAGCGTGCGCATGCCGATCGGCGTCGTCGGCGCGATCACACCCTGGAACTTCCCGATCGCGATCCCGGCCTGGAAGCTGACCCCGGCGCTCGTCTGCGGGAACACCGTCGTCTTCAAGCCGGCGGAAGACACACCGCTGCTGGCCGAGCGCTTCGTCGAGCTCCTCTGCGAGGCAGGCCTGCCGCCCGGGGTGCTCAACGTCGTCTTCGGCTTCGGCGAGACCGCCGGCCGGCGGCTCGTCGAGCATCCGGACGTCCCGGTGATCACGTTCACCGGCTCGCGGGAGACCGGGATCGCGGTCACGAAAGCGGCTGCCGACCAGCTCAAGCACGTCCACCTCGAGCTCGGCGGCAAGAACGCGATCATCGTCATGGACGACGCCGACCTGGACCTGGCCGTCGAAGGCATCGTCTGGTCGGCCTTCGGCACGTCGGGACAGCGCTGCACGGCGGCAAGCCGCGTGATCGTGCACGAGAAGGTCTACGGCGACCTGCAGTCGCGCCTCGTCGCGCGCGCCGAGCAGATGACGATCGGCCCAGGCTGGGAGGACGACACCGACCTCGGTCCTGTGATCAACCGCGAAGCGCTCGAGAAGATTCACTCGTACACGCAGATCGGCCGCGACGAGGGCGCCGAGCTGCTCACCGGCGGCGAGGTCGCGAGCGGGAACGGGCTCGACAAGGGCTTCTACTACCGTCCAACCGTCTTCAGCGAGGTCGAGCCGGGGATGCGGATCGCCCAGGAAGAGATCTTCGGCCCGACGACCGCGCTCCTCCGCGTCTCGAGCTTCGAAGAGGCGGTTCGCGTCGCAAACGGGATCGAGTACGGCCTCTCGTCGGCGATCTTCACCCGCGACGTCAACCAGGCCTTTCGCGCGATGCGCGACCTCCAGACCGGAATCACGTACATCAACGCGGGCACGACCGGCGCCGAGGTGCACCTCCCGTTCGGGGGCACCAAGGCCACCGGCAACGGGCACCGCGAGGCCGGCCAGGCGGCGCTGGACGTCTTCACGGAGTGGAAGTCGATCTACGTCGACTACTCCGGCAGGCTACAGCGCGCGCAGATCGACAACGCCGAGAACCCGGCGCCCTAGCCCGGCAACGCGCTTCCCGCCCGGAGCGGCGGGGCCTAGATGTTCGCCACGATGTGGAAGAGCTCTACTTCGAGGCCGTTCCCGGTCGCCCACGCGACCTTTGCGATTCCGTCCTTCGTCTCCTCGAAGCGCAGCATGAGCGTTCCCATCAGCTCGTCGACGACGTCGAGCTGATCGAGGCGGAACCGCAGAGACGACGTTTGCTCGCCGGCGACGAAGAGGAGCCGGCCCTCGGCGTTGTTGCGGCGTCCGAAGTCGTGCCCTTCGTGGAGCGTCCACTCCCAGTTGACCCGATCGGCCGCCCAGTCCTCGATCAAGGCCACGAAGACCGTCAGCTCGTCGTCGACCTCGACCTGGACGGGCGTGTCGGCGCGTTCCTCGGGAGTGGGGCGGGGTTGAACCTCGATCATGGCCACGGCTTCGGCTTTTCCGGCCACTATCGTGCCCAAACGTGGCCGGTCCGACGCCGGGTGAACGTGGCCTCTATCCGCTTGTGCCAGGAGTCACCAGCTTGCTTTCCCGGCCTTGAGCGGGTAGACCTGACGTAGTCAATCAAGGAGGGCCCATGAAGATGGCTCGCAAGTCCCTCCTGCGGCGTATCACCCTCGTACTCCCCCTGGTGGTTCTGGCGGCCGCCACGGTGACCATGGTTGCCGGAGCGAACGTGTCGGTCCTGATCATTGCGGTCGATCCGTTTACGAACTCGACCAGTCAGCACCAGACGATCGTCGAGCCGGACACGTTCTCCTTCGGGAGCACAATCGTCGCGGCGGCGCAGTGGGGCCGCTTCAACGACGGCGGCTCGTCCGACATCGGCGTGTCGGTGTCCACGAACAACGGCACGTCGTGGACAGCCCAGCAGCTGCCGGGCGTCACCGTCTACTCGACCCCGGCTGGGCCGTGGGCACGCGTCAGCGACCCGTCCGTGGCCTACGACGCGTGACACAACGTCTGGATGGTCTCCTCGCTCGCGCTCAATGCGAGCGTCAGTGGGGCGGCGGTGATCGTGAGCCGTTCGCTCAACGGCGGGGCCACCTGGCTGAACCCGAACAACGTCGCTGTCGTCGGCTCCGGCCAGGACTTCGATAAGAACTGGACCGTCTGCGACAACACGACCACGAGCCCGTTCTACGGGTCGTGCTACACGACCTGGGACGACTTTGGCCACGGCAACCGGCTGAAGATCGCGTACTCGCGGGATGGCGGCGCGAACTGGACGCTGTCGAGGACGCCGAACGTCGGTGTGATCGGCGCCCAGCCGCTCGTCCAGCCCAGTGGCCAGATCGTCGTTCCGCTCGACAACGCGAGCGAGACGGCGCTCGGCTACACGAACTCCACGAACGGCGGCGTGAGCTTCACTCAGGCGTTCACGATCACGTCGATCAGCGCGTTCGCGGATCCGGGCAACATCCGGAGCGGGCCGCTGCCCTCGGCGGAGATCGACGGGGCCGGAAAGGTCTACGTCGTGTGGGAGGACTGCCGCTTCCGGGCAAGCTGCTACACGAACGACCTCGTGTATACGACCTCCACGAACGGCACGACCTGGACGGCAGTTCAACGGGTACCGATCGATGCCGTGAATAGCACGGTCGATCACTTCATCCCGGGCGTCGCCGTGGACAAGAACACGTCGGGCGCATCCGCCCACGTCGCGATCGGGTACTACTACTACCCGAACGTGAGCTGCACGTTCCTGACGTGCGCGCTCGACATCGGGTACATCTCCTCCGCGAACGGCGGCTCGACGTGGTCGGCTGCGACGCAGCTCCGCGGCCCGATGACGATGAGCTGGCTCCCGAACACGACGCAGGGCCGGATGGTCGGCGACTACATGTCGACCTCGTACGACTCTGCCGGCCTCGCCCACCCGGTCTTCGCGGAAGCGTATGTACCGACGGCCGGCGGGACCGACTGTGCAACGGCAACGCCGAATTGCAACCAGCCGCTCGAGACCCCGACGACGGGGTTGGCACGTGCGGCCGGAGCAGCGACGGCGAACGACCCGGTGGTCTACACCGCGCCTTCCCAGCCCGGGAAGTCTGCGTTCAAGCGCCGCTAGAGGTCGTGTGAGCTGAACTGAGGGGCCGGCCCGTGCCGGCCCCTCGGCTTGCCGGGTACGCTAGCGCGGTGAATGCGCGGCTCTCGACCGACGGCGGCGCGCGGGGGAACCCTGGCCCGGCCGCGTACGGATACGTGTTGGAGGCTGAGGACGGGACGGTTCTCGACGCCCGCGGCGAGGCGATCGGGGTCGCGACGAACAACGTCGCGGAGTACCGGGCGCTTCTGGCCGGTCTCGCGAAAGCTGTCGAGCTGGGCTTGCGCGACGTCGAGGTCGTCTCCGACTCCGAGCTCCTCGTGAAGCAGATGCGCGGCGAGTACAAGATCAAGAACGAGGCGCTGCGTGAGCTCGCCGACGAGGCGGAGCGCCTGGAAGACCGGCTCGGACGGGTCACGTACGTCGCCGTACGCCGCGAGCACAACGAGCTCGCCGACCGCCTCGTGAACGAGGCACTGGACGCAATCAGCGGCTAGAATCCGCCCCCAGCGCGGATGTAGCTCAGTTGGCTAGAGCGTCTGCTTGCCATGCAGAAGGTCGTGGGTTCGAGTCCCATCATCCGCTCCTGGCGCGTTCCACGTTCAGTTCCTTTTTGCGCCCGAAACCGGGTACTCGAAGTATCCATTTGGGGGGTCGGCGGGGCGCGGTCTGAGCTCGAAAATGGCTCCGCGAGGTAGCGGAGAAGTAGCGAAGAAGTAGGTGTCCAAGAAAGCCTCGGAGCTCCCAGCACACGAAGCGAGACAACTGGTCGAGGAGGGGTTCGTCGAGCGCCCCTAAGGCGCAATCTCACGCGCGGCGCCGGGTCTCACAGCAGCCATCGGCACCTCGGAGCCAAGGTCCAATAGGCGCGCGCCCCCTCGGCTACGCGCCATTCCCGGGGGTTTCGAGAACCAGCTTAAGGCCGGACCGTTTGAGGAGGTCGAATGGACCGATGCACTCCACGTTCATGCCGTCGCACGCGTTCGGGATCTTGATCTTCTTCGCTGTGTTCGCGGCTTTTTCGTGCGTGACGACGGTGTATTCGAGAGCATGTGCGTGGCTGACGAGGTAGTAATCGGCGCCGGCGAGAAAGCCAGCGACCGCGGCTGGTTCGTAGCCGGCGCCGGGAAGCCCAGATGCTTGTTGCTTGCAGGCTCCGCACGACATCGTCGTCAGGCGCGAGAAAGAACGTGCCCAACCGTGGCCGCGACCACTCGGTCAGCTCGTCGCCGTAGTCGGACAGCTCCTGTCCGACCCTCTCGACGCTGAAGACTCGCCCCGCCGCGTTTTCTTGGTCGAGCCAATCCCAGAAGCCGGGAGCAACGTCGAACGAGTAGTAGTCGTTCTTCGCGTTGATGAAGACGTTCGTGTCGAGCAGGAACGGCACTACGCCACTCCGAGCCGGTGCGCGAGTTCGTCGAGCGTGGTGAGCTTCTTGAAGCCAAGGAGCTGCACTGCGTCGCGTCGCAACGTCTGGCCCTCGAGCGTGCTTGTGAGCAGCGCGCGCGCGCGAAGCGTGTACTCACGCGCAGCGGCTGTGTGTTGAAGAAGTTGCCCCCCGTGCTGGCTGGTCGGTTCTCGAGGAGGTCGCGGATCCTTTCGAGCTCACGCTCGTAGAGCGTGGGGTATCGCTCGCGGTCGATCTGGCCCGCATCGTAGGCGCGGCGGAGCACGACGAGTGTGCTCACCTTGAAGCGACGGGCGAGCCGTTGCAGCTCCTGCGTCAAGTCTTGGTCGCGGTCGAACTCATGGGCGACCGCGGCGAGAGGAACGAGGAACTCGGCTGCGACCTGATTGCACCACCGCTCAATTGCGAGGTCCGGTGCCGAGAGGATCGTCGCGTCCGAGAGCGCAGACTCGCCGAGCCACATGTGCGCGAGCTCATGTGCGAGCGTGAAGATCTGCGCCGCCTTCGTGTCGGCGCCGTTCACGAAGACGACGGGCGCGAAGGCGTCAACGAGCGCAAAGCCGCGGAACTCGGCTGGATCGAGTGGGCGGCGGGTGTTGCTGCCGACGACCCCGTTCACCATCACCAGAACGCCGACGTCCTCGGCTCGGTCGATCAGCGAGCGGAGCGCGTCGGTCCAAGTCGCGCCGCGGTCCTGAATGCCAAAGCCGAGCGTGTCGCGCATGGTCGCGGCCGCGTCGACGATCGGCGTCTCCCTATTCAGCGAGCCGACGAACGCGACGCGATCGCCCTCACTCTCGGCGAGCTCCCGATACCAGTCTTGTCGCAGTTGAGACTGGAAGATCGTGTCGAGGAGATCTGCGCTTGGACGCGCGACGCCCTCGTTGCGAATCGTCCGGTAGTCAGGGATCGGGATCTGCTCGTCCGGCGGCTCTTGCAGTAAGAGGTAGCCGATTGGAGCGTGCGTGGCCTGCGCGTAGCCTTCGAGTTGCTTCAGCGTCGGGGCGAGGGTGCCGCCTTCCCACGCTTGGAGTTTCGGAAAGCGGCGCTCAAGATCGCGTGGTTCGAGCCTGGCACGCTCACGCGCCCAAACCAGAAGGTCCGGATTGACATCGACGCGGACTGGCACGAAGGGTCATTGTTACGTCCCAAGCCGGATAGCGGTTATCGGGGGGAGAGCCCGAGGGGGGTTCGTTTTCAGGGGATGGGCTGCCCCGCCGACCCTGAGTCCGAGGACTCACCGAAATCGCGAAATGCGGCCGCGCGGTGTGCCTGTCCGAGCGCTGCGCGAAGCGAAGCCCGTCGTGCCGTGGGCTGGCGCCGTAAATCGCGGCCGTCAACGTAACCATCTGCGCGCCGTCAACGGCAGTCGCGACGCTCGTGCGCGCGCGCGAAGTTCACGCCCCTCTGCGTCGCAGGAACGCCTAACGCTGTCGGCGCTGCCGGAGGCGGTTTGACGGCTGGGACGGGAGTCGACAGAATCGCATGTGATCTGAGGGGGTCGATCAGCGGATGGGAAGAGCAAGCTCGACGGGTGGCATCGGGTGCGACATCGAAGCGGTCGCTGAGGCCGTCCTCATCTCCGTCACCGAGGAGCCCGGCGCCGTGTGCGCTCGAGCTCCACGACGAGCAGAGCGCACTATCGCCACTCGAACGAGCTGAGGTCGTCCACGTGGCCCTGCTCGTGCTTGGAGCATCAGCCAACATCGCTCGAGCTGCACAGACTCTGGCAGAGGCGCTTATCCTCGTGCAGATGTCGGGCGCCGACGCACGAGCGCTGGTCAGAGACGATGTCGACGAATTGTTGACGCTCGATTTCACCGATCGGGAACTGCTCGAATCCTTCGGCCGCGCGCTCCTCGAGCCCCGTCCACCGGCTGCCGTCGTATCGGTCACCGAGCATGGGGTCGAGCCTGCGGCGTTTCTCTCGCATCTGCTCGGTACCCCCGGCACTCCACTGAAAGTGGTGGAACGGACGCGGAACAAGTCATTGATGCGGTCGCGGATTGCCGCGGCAGGGATCGGTCACCTGAATCCAGCGTACGCATCCGCCACCGATCGCGATGCCGTTCGCCAATTGCTGGAGGCAGGCCCCGTCATCGTCAAGCCGGTCGACGGCACTGCGAGCGAGCAGATCATGCTGGTTCGGTCGGTGCAGGAAGTGGAGGCGGTGCCAGATCGCGAGGGGTTCATCGTCGAGTCGTACGTCGAAGGAATCGAGTACAGCATCGACAGCTTCTCCCACAACGGCATTCACACGGCCGTCGGGATCGCAGAGAAGGCGACGGAGGGCCCCTTCGTGGAGATTAGCCACGTGATGCCGCCGCCGAGTTTGACGCCAGATGCTCAGGCGCGTGTGTGTCAGGCGGTCGCGGAGCTGCTCGATGCCCTGGAACTGGCCGATGGGCCTGCACACACCGAGGTCAAGGTTGCGGGAGACGCGATGATCGTCGTCGAGACGCACAACCGGCCCGGTGGAGACGGTATTGCTGACTTGGTTGGGATGACACGGGGGATCGACTGGCGACGTGCGTCGTTGGGATGGCCCTTGGGCATTCGGGAGCCCGAACGCGGCGGCGACGTTCCCGCGGCGGCGATGGTGTTCTTCACGGCGCCACCCGGCACGGTGACAGCCGTCGAAACGCCTTCGCTCGAGCGGTCGGACGTAACGATCGTGGAGTGGGGGCTCGACGTGTCCGTCGGCGATCAGGTTCGCGAATTGCGCAGCTCGCGAGACCGCGTCGGCTGGGCGTTTCTCGCGGGGGAATCGCCGGAGGCGTGCCGCGACGCGTCGGCCGAGCTGCGCGCGAGCGACATCGTCCGCACCGACGGAGCGCAGCTGTGAAGGTTCTGGTGATCAACCGGCACGCGCTCAAATGGACGACAGGCCCGAACGGCGATTACGTCCCTGCTGAGCCTTCGGACCGGTTCCTCATCACTCGCACCTTCGGTTCCGGCCTGGCTGGACACGGCCCGCAATCGTTCCCCAACGTCTTCGTCTTGGACATGGAAGACCGCGAGCGTCTCGAGCAGGTGGCGAGGTGGATCATCAGGACACATGGCGTCGACTTCCTCGTGGCTCTGCACGAGAAGGACATGCTCCTCGCCGCTCGCATCCGTGAGGAGCTCGACTTGCCGGGGATGTATCACGAGCGCACGCTTCGCTTTCGCGACAAGATCCTGATGAAGGAGACGCTCCTCGCAGGGGGATATCGAAAGCTGCCGCGGTTTCGCAAACTGGCGCCGGGCGAGGTCGTGGAGTCTGTCCCCTGGTCCGGCAAGACCGTCGTCAAGAGCCGGTGGGGCGTCGGCTCGTCACAGGTGCGCATCGCAGCTGACATCGATGCGGTGAATGGCGCGCGGGCGGAGCTCGAGCGGATGGGCGACGAGCTCGAGATCGAGGAGTTCATCGAAGGGCCGATGTACCACTGCGATTCGGTAGTGCGCGATGGAGAGGTGATTTTCTCGGCGCCGTCGCAGTACATTGCGCGGCCGGGAGAGTACGGACCGGGGAGGGTCGCCGGCAGTGTCCTCGTCTCCGACAGCAACCTTCGGGAGAAGCTGCGTCGTGAGGACAGCGAAGTGCTTCGCATCCTCGGCATGGAATCCGGCGTTACCCACGGGGAGTTCTTCCGACGCCCGTCCGGCGAGTTCGTCTTCTGCGAGGTCGCCGCCAGGCCGGGAGGTGGCGGAATCGACGACATCGTCGCCGCCGGATACGGTGTCGAGCTCATCCGTGCCGCCGTGCAGCTGCAATGTGGCGTGAGCCCGGACCTCACACACGGCGCGAAGCAGCCGACGACGGTCGCCGGAGTGATCGGCATCTACCACTCGGCGGACGGTCAAGACCGCGAGACCAGCGATGTCCTAGCGGTCCCGGGCACGAGGTCCTACGAGTTCGCGCCTCAGGAGCTCCCCGGCGCGGTGAGGCATTGCACCGACTACGCGCACAAGATCATCGTGGAAGCCACCACGCCCGAGGAGTTCACGGCGCGCGTCGAGCGCGTCGTCCAGATGGTGCGTCGGACCGAGGTCGTTAGTGAGCAAGACCCGGCGGCGGAGATGCGAGCGCGTGTTACGACTTGACGAGGCGTCGAGCGGGCCGGACGCGCGGCTCGTCGAGCTGATCGACGAGTTCAGCAAGATCGTCAATACGAAGACATTCCCGTGCACCTTCTCGACGCTCCCGTACACCACGGGCGAGATCTACTTCAGCCGGGTCCACGCAAAGACGGATCCTGCGAAGTACGTGCTCACGGAACTCAAGGAGTTGTGCCGGACGATCATCAAGAGCCCCGAGGCAGTGGGGATCATATTCGTGGACGACGGACGCGCACGGACTCTGGAGGACGATTTCGCCCTAGCAAGCGACATCGTGCAACACGTCATACGCGCGACCGCTTCGAGCCCGGGCAACGCCGATCTACCGAAACCGGACGACCCCTGGTGGACCCTGTGGCTGGACGGCATCGGCCTGTTCGTCAACTTCAGTACCCCAAACCATCGTGCGCGGCGAAGCCGCAACGTCGGTTCTGTCTTCACCCTGATTGGGCAGGCACGTGCGGCGTTCGATCGGCTCAATCGTGCCTCCCCGCGCGCCCGGGATGAGATCCGCCAACGCCTAAGGTCATACGACGACGTTCCACCGCATCCGGCGCTCGGCGCATACAGCGATCCGGCCAGTCGGGAAGCATGGCAGTACTTCCTCGGCGACACGACCGAGGCTTACGACCCGACCGAAGCGTGCCCGCATGATGCGTCGCGGTAGGGGTTGGGTCGGCGAGCCGGAGTCGGCTCGTGATCGTCGATACCTGCGGACGCTGATCGCCGCTTCGATGCTGGCGAAGATCGCCGATTGGCAGCTGGGAATCGTCGTCCCACTTGCCATTCTCAGCGAGACGAAGTCGATCGCCCTCGTTCTCTTTGCGTTCGCTCTGAGGGGACTGCCCTACGCGGCGTCACCGGTGCTTGGCTCAGTCATCGACCGGTTGGACAAGCGCGTGGCATTCATTGGCGCGCAAGTGCAGCAGGCGGCGGTCATGCTCGTGATCGCCGTGATGCTCGATCAGACCGTCCTCGTCGGCGGTCTCCTACTGATTGGAGGCTTCGGTTCCGTCATCTCCACGATCACCGGCCAGTTCGTCGTCATACCCAGCCTCTTCGAGGAGAGCGCACGAGAAAGCGCAGTCGCGAAGCTGGCCTCTGCGATCGAGTTTTCGAAGGTCGTCGGCCTCGTGCTCGGCGGCGTCGTCTTCTCGACTTTAGGCCCCGGGGTAGCGTGTCTGTTCATCGCGGCGCTCTACCTCCTGGCTGGGCTCGCCTCGACGGGCTTGCCGCCCCTACCGAGTCAGGGCAGTCGAACCCCCCTCCTAAAGGACCTCACCATCGGCTTTCGCTGGATCCGCAAGAGGGAGATCCTGTGGCTCGTCGTGGCGATGGCGGTTTCGAATCTCGCTGTGGGCGAGATGGAGACGGTTCTCGTCACGCTCTTCGGTGCGGCCGGAGTCAGAACGATTCTCGTGTCAGGCCTGCTCGCAATCGGGCTCTTTGCCGGAGCGGTCGGTAGCCGCGTGGGGCCACGGCTGCTTCCGTCGTTGACCATCGAGCGCCGAATCGTTGTGTTCCAGGCGATGTCCTTCGGAGCACTGCTCGTGATCGCTGCGCCCGGGCTCATCGCGAAGACGGTCGGCTTCGCGCTGATGTCGTTCGCGCTGGGCGCGAGCAACGTCGCCTCGATCACGTACCGGCAGAACACCATTCCGGTCGCATTGGCGGGGCGGGTCAACGCAGCGATACGCATGTTCATTACCGGAGCGATCCCGTTGTCGGGGTTCCTCTATGCAGGAGCAAGCAAGCTCGGCACGACGGTCTTCTGGGTTCCGGGACTCCTTTGCGCGGCGCTGTCGCTGTTGGTCTGGAGCCTGTACACCGTGGCGGGTGTCGGTGAGCAGCAGCCCCGGTCCGCCGAGATCTCGTCCTAGCCGTCGGCGCACACGGACGTGGTCGTCGGACCCACTAGGATAGGCCGGCTTCAGCTTCGGACGCCAGCGACAGGTCGCGCGAGAGGGATGACATGCCATCGTGGTGGATAACTCTGGACGAGATCGGCGGCAGCTTTCCCGCCCTCGCAGCGCCGGAGTCGATGACGATCTATGCCGCACAGCTCGCGACGGTCGACCAGCGCGACGGATCAACCGTCTGGCTGGCGTACGACGATGTCGTGGCGTCTCGTATTCAAGAGTGGTCCAGAGACGGGGAACTGCGCACCGACTACTCAGTCGACCCCGTCCGCGCTCTGGCAACGAGCTTGCCATTCGATCGACGCGAAGGCCTCTTGGCGGTTGGAGACGGGGCGATCGGCCGGCTCGTACCCGCCTTCCTCGTCGCGTCGGGTGAGGACGAGAGCCTGGCGCACGTGTACGTCTGCTCGCGCGTGCGCGAGTCCGGAATGCTCTTCTCCAGGATCTGGACCGGTGAGGCCGGCGGCTTCGGGATCGTGCCTCTGGTGTCGCGGGCCCGTGACGAGCAGCCGCAGCTCGTGCGGCGCTTCACGGACGAAGCAACGCAGTGCACTCGGTTCGACGACGAGCACGAGATCGAGGTCAAGTTCACGATCCTCGATGAAACGCAGCCGTGGACGATCGCAGACGCTCTCGCCCGGGCCGTTCAGAACCGACAGCTAGAGGGATTCATCCCCGACTTGGGGAACGAGATGCAGCGTTGGACCTACGGGCAGTACACCTTCGAGGTGCTTTCGCCGCCCGCCCATCGCGGTTATATCGCGTTCAGCCCGATGCACGACGGCGCCTTCGCCGTCAAGTTCAAGTTCTTCGACCAGGACAGCCTGCGGCGATACGAGCGGATCGTAGAGGACGTGCGACTCCAGCCCTCAGACTTCCGGCGCTACATCTCATCCGCCATCGGCGATGCAGAGCTTTGCGAGCTTCCCTACTTGACGAGAACTCGCTTCGACGTCAACGTCGAATCTGCAGTGGCCGGCCATTTCTTCGGGCTCGAGATGGATGAGGTGCACTCAGGTCGTTGCGTCATGCGCCAGCTCGAGATCGAGTACCACCGCTCGCGCGCATGCTACGGCGTCGATGCCGGAACGATCGAGCCCGAGCTATTTCGGCTGGCTGATCAAGTGGACGATCTTTTCACTGCGTGGGGTATTCGAGCGAACCGCGGATATTTTTCGAAGCTGTCTTTCCTCAAAAGAGTTGGCAACGTTGTCTTTGTCGAGCCGAGAGTCGCGGACTGAGCGTGACGAGCTTTGATCGTCTGGCCGCCCAGGAAGCGACCGTTCGTGCGCACGCCCGTCGACAAGGGTGCGGGCTCGCCCGCTAGAGTGCTCCGCCGGTGACGTGTCCGGCCGGTCGATGAGCACAGAGCCTCTGTACCCGGTCTTCGGCATGCCGAAGGCCCATGTCAAGATGATCGACGACCGCGCGCGGACGGACGGCTACATCGAGGCGCTCTGCGAGCTCGTCCGTCCCGGGTCGATCGTCGTCGACATCGGGACCGGAACCGGGATCCTTGCCGCGGCGGCCGCCCGGGCGGGGGCCCGGCACGTCTACGCGATCGAGACTGGACGTAGCGCCGAGACGGCCACGCGGCTCTTCGAGGGGAACGGCCTCGCCGACCGCATCACGCTGATCAGAGGCTGGTCGACCTCGATCGACCTCCCGGAGCCCGCTGACGTCGTCGTCAGCGAGACGATCGGCCGGGAGCCGCTCGAGCAGCGCATCCTCGAGCTCCTGCTCGACGCGCGCGAGCGCATGCTCAAGCCCGGAGGGCACCTGATTCCGCGCGCCATGGCGATCTACGCGGTGCCCGTCTCGATCCCTCCGCAGGAGCTCGATCGGATGGACTTCACTCCGCCCACGGTCGAGCGCTGGAGCCGCCTGTATGGGATCGACTTCCGCCCATTGCTCGCGGCGCCCCTGCCCCGGGTCACGTTCAAGGACGCCTCCGCCGTGCGGCGCTGGGCGCGCGTGAGCAAGCCGATCCAGGTCGCGGACGTGGACTTCACGACCTACACCGAGCCGGTCCTCGACACGACCGCCGCCGGCGTCGCGACGCGCAGCGCAATCATCAACGGCGTCGTGCTCTCGTTCGACGTCCAGCTCTCCGAGCGCGCCTCCTTCACGACCGACCTCGAGCGCGCGAGCGACACGAACAGCTGGCGGCACGCCGTCTTCTTCCCGCCCCCGTTCGAGGTCGAAGCGGGAGAAGGGCTCGTCGTCTCCTATCGCTACGGCGTCGGCGAGCCGGACGGAATCTCGATCGAGAGAGCCGCGGACCGCGCTGTATGATCGCCGCGTGAAAGCTGCGGTGTTCAGAGGCCCGCACGACGTCCGGGTCGAGAACGTCGCCGATCCGACCCTCCAGGGGCCGACGGACGCCGTCGTCGAGATCGTCGCCGCCGGCATCTGCGGGTCCGATCTCTGGGGCTACCGCGGGATCGAGGAGGTCGAGGCGGGGCAGGTTCTCGGCCACGAGTGGCTCGGGGTGGTGCGGGACGTCGGCGCCGAGGTCGAGGCATTCCGGCCGGGCGACCTCGTCGTCGCGCCGTTCTGGTTCTGCGACGGCACGTGCGCGGCGTGCCGTCGCGGCCTGTCACCGCTCTGCGAGCGCGGAGGGCCGTGGGGCTTCGGACTCGACGTCGGCGGCGGACAGGCAGCGGCGATCAGGGTGCCGTTCGCGGACGCGACGCTGGTCGCCCTGCCGCCGGGTACGGATGGAGACGAAGGCGCGTTGAAGCGCGTGCTCGCGCTGACCGACGTCCTCCCTACCGGCCACCACGCGGCGCTCTGCGCGGGGGTCGGGCCCGGAGTGACCGCCCTCGTCGTCGGCGACGGCCCGGTCGGGCTCTGCGCAGTGCTCGCGGCTCGGCGGCTCGGTGCCGAGCGCGTGCTCGTCGCCGGTCACCACGACGCGCGGCTGCGACTCGCCGAGCAGCTCGGAGCGGACGGTGTGCTGCGTGCGGACGGCGACGCGGCGGCCGCGGTCCTGGAGCAGACCAGCGGCGGAGCCGACGCCGTGCTCGAGTGCGTGGGGACGCAGGAGGCGCTCGACCTGGCACTCGAGGCGGTCCGCGGCGGCGGCGCGATCGGCTACGTCGGCATGCCCGCGACGCTGCCGTCGCTCTCAGTCTCGGCTGCGTTCGAGCGCGCCGTCTCGTTCCGCGGCGGCTTCACGCCCGCGCGCGAATACATGTCCGACCTCCTACCCGAGGTGCTCGACGGGTCGCTCGACGCCGGCCCGATCTTCACGCGCGAGGTCGACCTGGAGCACGTGGGCGAGGGTTACCGCCTGATGAACGACCGCGAGGCGGTCAAGGTCCTCATCAGGACCTGAGCGACGCGGAGCGGAGGCGGGGGCGCACCAGCTCGAGCAGGCGCGCGAAGTTGGCCTCCGGGGGCGCGTCCTCCATCTCGAAGACGACCCAGCGCTCGTCCTCTGCGACCGCGCGGAACACCCGGTCGCACTCGGCCTGGAGCTCGAAGAACCCCTCGCGACCCTTGCGCCCGGCTGCGCCGAGGTCCTCCATCGAGTTGGTGCGGCCTAAGTCCGCCACCCGCCGGCGGTACGCGAGCTCGACGGGTCCGGAGACGACCACGCCGAGGTCCGGGAAGCGCGGCCGGTAGAGCTCCGGCAGGAGCGCCAGCGCCGTCTCGATCTCTTCCTCGATGCGCCGGCTCTCGCTCAGCACTCGCGCCGAGAGGAGCTCCTTCACCACGAGCTTCAGCGGATAGCTCTCCTCGATCACCCACGTGCCGCGGCTGCACAGCGGCTCGACCACCTCATGGTAGAGCAGCTCCTGGCCGGCGAGGTCGAGCCACACCGCCGCGAGCTGGCCGACCGCGACGTTGGACTCGAGGTTGAGCCCGACGAGCTCGTCCTCCCATCCCTCGCGCTGAAACTCTTCATACGTCGCCGGGACGGGCGGCGCGTCCGTTCCGCCGAGGAACATAAGCCGCCAGGACTCGACCCAGAGCTCCTCGAGCGCCGTCCGGACGTTCGGTCGGGCGTTCCCGTGGCCCTCCACCTCCTCCCGCCAGCTCACCGAGCGGACGGGGATTCCGGCGGTGCCCAGCTCGGCCTCGAGGAGCCGCGCCATCGACGTCTTCCCGATCCCGTCGATCCCGAGGAAGCCGACGTGCAGGCCGCGCGTGGGCTCCGGTGCCGGGGGGGAGGCGTTCTGCGTCAGGAGGCGACTTCTCGCCGGAGCGGCGCATGCCCTCGTGCGGCCCTCGCCGGACGAACCGGCCGCCCGACGACGTAGTTGGCGAGGACGAGGAGGTCGATGTCGGTCCGGAGAAACGTCCGGAGCGCGTCCGCGGGAGAGCTGACGATCGGCTCGTCGAACGTGTTGAAGGAGGTGTTGAGCACGAGCGGGATCTCGG
>Ga0193747_1000178_pt1 | contig 27223 bp, 21 predicted proteins | sample L1m2metaG_FD_143048 | JGI IMG/M metagenome (GOLD analysis project Ga0193747, IMG submission 143048) | Soil microbial communities from a riparian zone of the East river system, Colorado, United States - L1m2 | ecosystem: Environmental > Terrestrial > Soil > Riparian zone | place: USA: East River...
AATGCTCAATTAGAGAAGATGGGCACGCAACACTTGCACGCTCGCACTCTCTCTGGCTTCGATCTTAAGATTCACGCCTCTCTTTTTGCACTGGCGTGTTCAAACATCAACTAGCAATCAAGGTATAATTCTGAAATAACTTTTGAGAGCTAAATCAGAGAGGCAAGTGCGGGGATATATGGTGTCGTTTCGGATCAGATAATGGCGCTATGAGAGCATAGATTTTGATAGTTCAAGCGTGCATTTGTTCGTCCTTCTTTCCATTCCTAGCCTTGTCTGGCTTCTGCTCGCTTCTCTTCTCCGGTGCGTTCTCTGAGGGCAATTCTGGCACTATGGCTTGGCTGTTCTTGCGTCAGGGTTCTGCTCTATCCACTCGTCAAGGGTCGGCTCATGAAAATAGTCTCTGCGCCGGTCCAGATGGCTCTCTTCCTCATCAAAGTTGGCTAGTAGATGGGCTTTGAACTTGGGCTTATAAGTCCGGCTATTCTCTATCTCTAACCGTTCCTCTGCCTCTTTCGCTAAAAAGGCTCTGTACGCCTCTGCCTGCTCTTTTTCGATCTCCCCTGTCCTTCCCCTCAAATAATCGTAATAGGCTGGCTGTAGCGCCTCTCTACGCTGCTGGCGCTCTAGTTCTGCCTCTTTCTTGGCGATGGCGTGCTTGACTTCTTCCTCTCTTACTGTCGCCGCGATGATCTGTTCGGGTAGTTGGTAGTTCTCCTTGATGGCCGCTATCAGCCATGAGGCGAAGTCTTTAATCTTGTTAATGTTTCGATGGGGCAAAGCGCGTAGCTGAAGCTCGACCGATTTTCGATAGTCTCTGACAAGCTCTCTGGCCGTCGTTTCTGCTATGTGGAATTTGATAAGCCTGCTGATAAGCTGCTCGCTCTCCGGGTCGGTGCTGTAGATCGCGGCGGCTTCTGGCCGCTCTGAGGATATCGGACTGTCGGACTGTCGCTCTTGTCGTGCTGGCGGCTCCGGTGCGGTCGTGGCCTGTAGGGAGGGTAGGGGCGTGGCGCTCGGTCGCTGAATCCTTCGAGGCTTCTTGCTGGCTTCCCTAAACTCGGCCTGCGCCCTGCGTCCTGGTGTATAGAGCATTAGCCAGTCTAGTTCCCCGCTCTCTCCTCGCTGCTCTTGAAATTCGACCTTTGCCAAGTAGCCAGATTTCAGGTGCGGAGCGTGAACTTTATACATCTGCTTTCGGACGTGTTCCCAATCATCATAGCAGGTCTGCGGCGCGCGTGTGCAAAAGTCAGAGTACAGAAGTCGAGCACGCGGGCGCTCATGCTTCAGAACGGCGTAAATTTGAAAGCCTATTAGCTCATAAAATCGCTGTGCTGCTGGTGGAAGATCGCGCAGGTAATCGTAATCGAGCGGGCGGGTCTGCGCCTCGTTCAGTACCTTCATGTAAAGATCATTCAGAACCAAATAGACCGCGTTGGCCTTCCGTCCATCAGAAAACCTCTCGCCTGTGAAAATGACGCTGTAACGTGAGAATCCGGCCTCAATCGTTCGCTCTGTTCCATCACTGGCTTTATAGCTGAGTTTTGCGTTGATGATCGCGCCGACATTCTGCATGAGGGCTTTTTTTATGTCGTTCGCGTTTCCGCCGCCTCTTCGTGCTCCTAGCTCTCTGCAAAGCTCGCTGAGACTCCCTAGCTTGATGATCTTCGGGATTGATGGCCGCTCGTCGTCAATTCTTCGGTTTATGATGAGGCTGTCAACTTTGTAGGCGAGCGGGCCGGGCTGCCCGTATTCGCTGTTATATGAAACCTTCCACCTAGTCTTAATCTCTCCGGCGCTGGTGGTCTCTTTAATGTCAATGAGGATGCCGCCTCGCTTTCTCGCCAGTTTATGAACGGGAAAGCGTGAGAGAGCAGTTTCAATTCTGATCGTGTTCTGTGGGGCTAGCTCTAGCTGCTCGGTCATGCAATGCCTTTCAGAAAAGAAAAATTAGCAACAACCCTGCTGCTGTTGTTGTTGTCTAAAAGAGTCTAATACAGTCTAGCGTCTGATAAGGCAAGTGGAATCTTCATTTAAGCCACTTTTCCGCTCCCGTAACTGCACACTCTCGCTCCCGTAACTGCACACTCTCGCTCCCGTAACTGCACACTCTCGCTCCCGTAACTGCACGTTGATTGCGCGTTCGTTTCCGGTTTGTGACAAGCTCGCATAGGCTCATAGCTGCTCAATATATGCGTCCAGATCGGTTCTTTTAATCCGGTATGCTCGGCCTAGCTTTACCTCTTTCACCTTGCCTGATGTAACCGCCTCATGTAGCAGTTCCCTACTCAATCCGGTGTAGCGTTGGGCCTCTGCTCTCGTCAAAAGAGGCTTGGCGGCAATATCGCTGATGGAGAGGCCGTGCGCCTTGTCTAGCGCCGCGATGAAGGCAGCAAGGTCGGCGCGGCTGCCAGATCGGAGCACTAGCGCACCATCCTTGTTGCCGCTGTCGTGCTTGTCATGCTTGGCGGGCTTGTCGTGCTGCACGGCTGAATGGCTAGCGTCTCCTGCCTCGTTCATCTGCTTTTTGAGTTCGTCAAGCTGCGCCTGATCGTACACCGGAGCCAGGCCGGTTCGTCCTTTCTCGTAAGTGGGCGTGAGCTTGCCCTGTGATGTGTAGCGTTCGATGGCTCGCGTGCTGACGTTCAAATACGCGGCTGCTTCTTTCTTGTTCATGGGGCGGATTAGACCATAAGCCCGACAGTCTGACAAGCAAAAATGGGTGTCGGGGTGTCGGACTGTCGGGCTTGCGCGGCTCTGGCCGTTAGCAAAAAATTGCCATGATGCCCTAGGTTCAATAAATGTGCATTATTGGTGCAGATCAGCCATTGTTATTTTATTGCTTTGTTTAGAGCAGAGGGGGTAATCTCTCGCGCCGTAACGTGTAGCGCCTCCTCGTCGAGCCTCTTGCTGTCTCTCGGCCTTCCGGCGCTAGTCCCAGACACACTACAACTAAGCCGCCTGTGACGCCGATTCACGGTAGCTTATCAATCGAAATTGCAACTGAGCGTGCCGCTTAGAAAAGCGATAGCATGCTTTCTAGCAGGTTCAGCGTGATCTCCGTCGCCGCGTCGGTGGCCGTAAGGCCAGTTGTAATGTCGCCCGCCGTGCTGCCTGTTTCTATTTGGCCTTGTGGCTGTGGTTGTGGCGATGTGACCGTAGTTGATATGTCGCCTGCGAAGGCAGACAGAGCGAGCGCGAGAGTCAATACGAATGCCGCGCAGAGTCGTCGTAAGGTTCTCATTCTGTTCTCCTCAAGGTTTTCTTGCTCTTTAGCAAAGGAATTCTAGCTCTTATTGGTTCTAATGGACGGTGAGGAATTGAGCCATGACCAGACCGCCCAATACGAGTTTCGACGGCGCATATTATCATCCCGACAAATGAAGATGCGCACTTAGCTACCTATGTCAAAAAATTGACATAGCCACTTAAAGGTATTTCTCACAGTGAATTTAGCTAATCAATTGCTTCACCAAATAGCTGACCAGACCATTTCTCATAGCGAACGGGCACGGCTCCGCTGCCAGCTAGCCAAGCAATTAGAAGAAACAGGGAACTACGAAGCGGCGCGCGAAGCGATGGGTGAATTATGGCGAGGCGTCGGCCATCGCCCTGTCTTGGATGATCTAGACCAAATAACGGCGGCAGAAGTGCTCTTGCGCGCTGGTGTTCTGACGGGCTGGATCGGCAGTTCTCGCCAAATCGAGGGGGCACAGGAGACAGCCAAGAATCTGATTAGTGAAAGCATTACGATCTTTGAGACGTTAGAGAATACAGAGAAATTAGCAGAGGCACAAATGGAACTCGGCCATTGCTGTTGGCGCGAGGGTGCTTTCGATGATGCGCGCGTATGGGTGAAAGAAGCATTGGGCCGACTATCTGACGAGGCGGGCGATCTTAAAGCCGTCACTCTGTCACGCCTCGCAACGGTTGAAAAGGTGAGTAACCGACTCAATGATGCGCTACGGCTTCTAATGGAAGCTGCGCCATTGTTTGAGGCGAGCAGTAATCACACTCTGAAGGGAAGATTTCACAACGAATATGGCACGGTGCTAAAGAATCTCGGCGCTGCTGAGCGTAGGGATGATTACATAGACCGCGCCCTCATCGAATACGCTGCTTCTAGTTATCACTTCGAGCAGGCCGGAAATGTTCGCTATCACGCTTGCGTTGAAAATAATTTAGGGATGCTGTTCGGCACGGCTGGCAAATTCCGTGAAGCGCATGAGTACCTAGACCGCGCGCAAGCTCTCTTTACTAAACTCAAAGATAAAGTCCACATCGCGCAAGTTGACGAGACGCGCGCGAGGGTTCTGCTCGCAGAGGGTCGGATAGCTGAAGCTGAAAAGATCGCACGTTGCGCCGTGCATACTCTCGAAGTGGGCGGCGAGCAATCTCTATATGCCGAAGCTCTCACCACGCGCGGCATTGCGTTAGCTCGCTTAGGTAATCACCAACACGCGCATTTAGCGTTGCAAAGTGCTGTTGTAGTGGCTCAGAACGCGGGCGATCTGGAAGGTGCAGGACATGCTGCACTCGCCATCATCGAAGAATTGGGCGACCGTCTTACTGCTGATGATCTGAGTACGACCTATGAGCAAGCCTTAGACCTGCTATCAGCCTCAAAGCATCCCGCTAATAAAGATCGTTTGCTGTCGTGCGCTCGTCGCGTGCTGTTTCTCATCGGCGTTCTTCCTTCGCCTCAGACGTGGGAGGGCTTTTCACTCAAAGAAGCTCTGCGGCGCTATGAGGGGCGAATCATAGAGCGCGCTCTGAAAGACGCAGGTGGCCTCGTCACGCGCGCAGCCAGACTCTTAGGATACGATCATTACAACACGCTTGTTAATAAGCTGAACAAGTGGCATCGGCATCTGCTCTCTACGCGGTCGTTGGTTATTCCGCGCAGGCAGAGTCTCATGTTCATTGATGAAGATGAGAAGCAGACGCGGCCTGTCACGATCTTGCACGTAGAAGATAACGAGTTGGTGGCCGGTGCGTTGAAAGAGACGTTAGAGACGGAAGGCTGGACAGTTGAGACGTGCAACAAAGGGGCTGCGGCGCTGAAGCTGCTTGAAAGCGAATCTCATTACGATGTTTTGATTTTCGATAATCAGTTACCGGATATAAACGGAGTGGAGTTGATACGTCAGACGCGGGAGCTTCCTCACAGGCAACAGACGCCGATCATCATGCTTTCAGCTAATGATGTTGGAAGGGAAGCGCGACAAGCGGGCGCTAATGTGTTTCTGCAAAAGCTTAACGACATGATGAAAATATCTGAAACCATAGCGCGGCTGCTCGCGCGCAAGACTAAACACTGAGGGAAGGGAAGCGAGTTTGAAAAGTTCTTTAGATCGGAGTGTGCGCGACGTGGAAGCCGCGCACGCTTCGTAGCACGTTCCGCACTCCCACAAGGCGGACGTGGCTACGCGAGGTCGCCGCGTTCTTGGTGGACAGTGACGGCCTCGCGCCGATTATAAACCAAGATGGGATGCGCGGAAGGGATGAGCCATGTGTCTCAAGCTGGCACGTTCGCAAGCCCAGAACGCTGAACAGTGCAGCGCGGGACCACCGCGCATATTTACAGGGTGGGCGAGGCGGTTTCGCATCCGAGCGGGATGTTTTAAGGGGTCATCCCGCAAGCACGTCTGCTAGGTGGGAGCGGGCTGTGCTCTGCGAAGCCGCTATGCTAATCCGGGGCGAGGAGCGTAGCGGCTTTGCTGTTTCTATATGGTAAAATCGCTTTCATTGCAGAGTCGAGAGTTTACCGGGTGAAAACTATGAGTGTGACATTAGAGCTAAAGCCAGAAGTCGAAGCGCGTGCTATTGAGCAGGCGGCAAGTCGCGGTGTCGTCGAGGATTACTTAGAATCTGTGATCGAAGAGAGTTTGAATGGCGGAGTAGATCAGATTTCTTATCAGACGCTGGAAGGGTGGGAGGTGTAACCGTTCAGCTCCTCATCTGCACTTTACCCTCCTTACCCAACCGTGTTCCAAAACTTAAATGCCAATGAAGCAACTCTTAGTGGCAAAAGTTGAATAAAGTTGGTAAGGGCGGCGGTTTCTAGATATACTAACCTAGCGGAAGTAAACAAGACTATTTTTCACTTTTTGCTTTACTCATCAAGCATCCCGAATCTGACCGGTCTTTTCAACCTAACTGGTAAAACACGAGTAATTTGTTACGCTCGTAATGGACCACTGCTTAACTATATGTATGCTTGACAAGATTATGGAAAACACTAAGACAAAGAACCAGACCCATGCCCCTCGCCCGAGCAGCCTGAGAGCACTCTTGGCTTGGTACTTTGTGTTGTCGTATGGAGATTATAAAGATCAGCTTATAGATGTTAATGACCGGACTTCTTTTGAACTGCGTATGAGACAATTAATATGGTGGCCGCCAGACGTCTTTGCTTTAACGTCTACCATCCTTGCTCGTACCGGGGCCTATCGGATGATCGTCGGTCCGAACGATCATCTCGGTGAAAACCTGTGGCAACGGCTCGACTGGCAATCTAGGGTGGAAGCTCATGCCGAGGCTTGGCGTAGCGTAATCAGTGAACTAATCCTCAACCCTCTTCCTGAAGATGTAAAAGAGAATTCTCAGATGTACGCCGACGATCTACTTTGGTACAGGTTGGGCGAACGGGTTAATGACCGCTGTTGCCGTCGCAATTTACTGCCCCTAGAGTTATCTACTTCCCAGTTCGAGTCCGAGGATCGAAATTACGGTTCTTCAGAATTTCAAGTGTGTGATTTTGAGGAAAAAACTAAAGCCTTTTTTTTGTGTGGCCAATTGAAGGCGGGGACCGACCCGTTAGCAATTTACCTACGCGACGGATTTGAACCTGCTACACGTCAACGCCTTGAGCAATACACGACTGCGCAGCGACCGACTAGGGAACTGCTACAGACCATAGCTGATGAGTTTAATAAACTTCTTGATAGAACTGCATTGTACAAGCAGGTGGTTTTCGACAAAGTATCACTAAGGCCAGAGACCCGGGAATTGCGAGAACGCAGAGAGAAAAAAGAACTGGAAGGCAAAGACCTGGACCGCCAAGACCTGCTTCGTTTCAACCACCTGCTGTTGGAGGACGCTTATCCGCAGGGAATAGCAAAGAGGCAGAAATATCCTCCAGATCTTTTCGAAACCTTTATTCGTTCCATTATTGAATTGGAGGACGATAACGGGCCTCTGGCTGATCAGAATCTGCTGGCTATCAGCGTCAAAGCTGATCGACGTAACAAACCGGACGTAGGTGAGTCGGAAAAGAACGCCGCACGGTTCTTTGAGGCCATCATCGGCCTTCATATCCTCGCGGATGCAGCTTCAAGCTCCATAGGCGTGCCCCGCAGTTCGACACAGGAATCCGCAATTTTCGATGCGTTCGCTAATGTCTTGTTAACGCTACGTGGTTCGCTCTCGACGGCCTCCAAATTTTATGGCGTTGTTTTACCCAAAATGCGCACGCCCCAGTCAGGTTTGACGCTTAGAAATCTATCTCACAATCTGACCTTCCACGATTGTGAGGTGGAAGTGATGTGGCGCAGTTTCCCTTGGGCTAATTTTGATGAGAACACGCTTAACGTGCTCTACGTCCCATACCCTTTTGACTTCGATCCGAACCGGTTTGAGACCGAAACACATCATTATGAGAGTGTCGGGTACTTCACGTATAACCCCGGCGATTGGGATGAGATAAATAGTGTCGTTGTTGCTTTGATTGATAAAGTGCGCAAGCGGGGGATCAACCCTCATATGCTCGTTTTTACCGAGACGGCGTTTAACGAAAACACGTACGAGCGCTTACTTAGGGGTCTCTCTCAAAAATATGGATCTAGTGACCCCCAGCGTATGCCTATCGTCGTGGCAGGGATTGCGAAGAAAGTACCAGATGGTGAAGAACGTGAAGCGCGACCATACAATGAACTTCGGCTCGCTACTTATTTCGCAGGCAAGTGGTACCAGTTAGCACAGCACAAACATCATCGCTGGCAATTGAATCCTTCCCAGATCAGACAGTATGGATTGCAGGGACGACTATCCACGGCGCGGCTGCTCTTTGAGCGTAGCGTCATTGACCAGCGCCGCTTGACGTTTTTCGCTCCCAACCCTTGGCTCGTGCTGAGTCCGCTTATTTGCGAAGACCTCTCGAGAATAGAACCTGTTTCCGAGTTGATCCGCGGTGTTGGCCCGACCCTTGTGCTCGCACTCTTGTTGGACGGCCCGCAATTAGCAGATCGTTGGTCAGCTCGTTATGCCAGCGTGCTAGCTGATGACCCGGGTACGGGCGTGCTGACAGTGACTTCTTACGGGATCGCTAAAGAGTCCAGAGCAAGCTCGCCAGTGCTCGCTGGGTGCCCTCTGACGAACCTCAGCAACAATGATGCGTCCAAACAGGATAAGGTAGTAGTAGCATCTTGGAAAGATCCTTCTTCATCTTTCAAGCAATTGTCAGCGTCCAAGGATCAGGCCCTGCTTGTGACGTTGACAGCTAATTGGGGCAAGGAGTTCACCCTCGACAGTCGCGGGATAAGTGGCAAAGCCGCAGGATTTCGCCTCGATGGCAATGTGTGCATCGAGATGCAGACGGCAAAGGACCTGCAAGGGAGCGACTCTATTAGCATGCAGGCTGCGAAAGACCCGCAAGGGAGCGACTGCGATCCAGAACTCTACGGCAATTGGAGCGACATTCGAGAAGTCACGGCGTTGACGTATGTGGCCAGTGCGGCACTCTCCTTACTACGGCCCCACCAAAGCAAACATCCTGAAGAGAAGGAGCAACGAACGGATACATGGGGCGAGATGCGCAAATGGAATGAGCGTTGTCACCGCGTTCGACAACTAATTGACGTGATGCTGGGACGTCCGATTATTGATAAAAAGAGGTGGGATGAAAAAACGAAGCAAGAGGAAGTGAAGCAAAAAGCGGATAGCAGTGATGAGGGTTCGCCTAAGGCACCGACATATAAATACTTCATTAACTTGGAGAAGGATCGTAACGCATTACTTAATCACATCTTTAACAGCCCTGATGGAAAGAAACGAGCGCCTAACCGGCATCTCTTTGCAGTTCTATGTTTTGCGCAGAGCACTATTGATGTAGAAGTTCGCGATGATGAAGCGAAATGGCCGACGGACTCGCTCAGGTTCGGCTGTACTGTTCTACGCATTTTGCTCGACACAATTGCCGGTATTGGTTACCGTAAAGAGCTTGATCTTGAGCAAGAGGATAGTGCCGCTAGTAAAGTATATCGTAGCCGTCTAAAGATCGCGGGCTGGGCGAACCGCCTCGGGAAGAAGGGGAAGGATAGGCTGTGGGATGAAGATACTGTTAGCGAAGGTGATCGGGATGTCAGAGATGCCCCCGAGCCTCTTTATATCCCTAGCAATGACTCGCAGAACACAGGTAGAAACGCTCCTATCAGATATCTGCGCCAGTTTGAGAAGATGAATCAGTCCCACTCAAATGGCAAGCCTCTTGGAGGTTCTATAGAGGGACATCCGACCCGGTATGATTTTTACCGGATGATTCTTGAGCTAGTAGATGCCATACTAGAAGATATAGACGCATCTCTATGGAAACAATGCCAGAAAATATTCAAAGGTGACGTAAGCGACACCGAGATGCGGAGACTGACGCTTCTCGTCCTCATGATGCTACCCGCACTTATTCACGAACAAATCGAATTTGACTATATCCGATTAAAACTAAGCGATGAAATCGGCCTGAGTAGCGCCGTTCTGCACAATCTTATGAAAAAATCTGAGGAGATCTTACAGGATGCTGCCAAAAAGACGCGTACTCCATGGCGCCACCCAAAGAACTGACATAATGTGAATGTGGGGTGAACTCCGACTCATCAACTATAACCGGTAACCTCTCAGGTGGTTGTGCGTAAAAGTGGGATCAGCCCCACGCGCACCTCTCCATTGATTGCGCCGCGAGTCATTTCAGCCAGATACTCAAGAATGTCACGCCCCTGCTGCCGCAGAGTCTCAACAGCCGTCAATATCCGCTCCACGAATCGGCTGCCACTCTCACTCTGCGTCCCGAAGCTCTTGCGCCGCCACAACACCGCACGCCGCAGCGCCCGCTCCGCCGCATTGTTCGTCGGCTCGACGCCTTCGACTCGCGCGAACGTCCACAATGAGCGCTCCACCTTCAGGATGTTGGCACAAGTGCGCCGCGTCTTCTTGTGCCCGGTCTGTGCCCCGGCTTGTAGTAGCTTCTTTACCTCCTGCCGCACCGGCCTCATCAAAGCCTCAAGCCGCGGACGGCTCAGGTCGCCGTCGCGCGCCTTGTGCCACAGCTTGAAGAGTTGCTTAGCCTGCTTCAAGAGTGCCTGCCCCGTCTCCTGTGACTCGCCGCCGCGCTCGACCATCGCCTGGAAGTCGCGGGAGAGGTGCGCCCAGCAGACCTGCCTCCGGCGTGTAGGCAGCCAGTTGTAGCACCCGTAGCGGTCAGCCGTGACGACTCCTTTGGCTTCTGGGTTGATCATCTGCTTGGCACCGTCCGCGCTGCGCCCGCCGAGCACCTCGAAGGCGGTCACGTCCTGTGTAGCGTTGACCCACAGCCACTTCAGGTGCCCGCACTCACGCCAGCCTGTCTCGTCCACGTGCTGCGACACTTGCTGGCGCACGAAGTTACGCGCATGTTCCACCGGCGCACGAAGCGCCTCGCTGACCTGTCGCTGGATGGCCGAGACGCTGCCCGTGCTGAGCGTCAGCCCGTAAAGCACCGCCATCGCCTCCGCCACGTCGCGATGGCTCGCCCCAAGCCGCCCCGTCAGGTAGCCGACTACCGCCTGCGCGCGCGGCCCGAAAGCACCACGCGGCATCTCGGCGGGCCAGTCGGCGCGGGTGAGCGTGCCGCAACTTCGACAGCACAAGGCATGGCGGCGGTACTCGGTCACTTCAGCACGCGCCGACGGCACCTCGCTGACCTGATGGCGCTCAGGCTGCGGGTCGTCGCCACGCAACTTGTGCCCGCAGCCAGCGCAACTCGTGGGCCTGAGTTCGACAATGTGGTTGACTTCTTCGATCTGCAATAGCTTGCGGGTGCTCCCCTGATGGCCGGGCTGGCCGCCGCGTCTGCGCCCCTTCTGCTCGCGCGGCGGCTTCCGCTTATAAGAGGGCGGATCAGATGAAGGCGGCTTGGAGGAGTTACCGGAGTTCTGGCCGAGGCGCTCTCTCAGTTCAGCGATTTCAGCCTTGAGATCATCAATGGTGGCGACCTGTTCGCGCAAGGTGGCGAGTTGCTTCTCGTAGGTGGTGAAGCGGATGCCCATCAGTCGCACCTGCTGTTGAAGTGCGAGCAGGACGGTGCGCACCGCATGCGGGGTGGCGTCCCACTCCTGTTCATTGATGCCGAGGTCGCGCCACATGAGGCGCAGAGCATAGCCCCAAGACCTGCCGCTGTCTACACCGAGCCTTCAACTTCGCTGACACCCACCTGAACGATTACGGGTGGGAAGCCGTGCTAGATGAATTTGCTAACAGCCCGGCTATTGCCAGAGACGCGAACCGCTTTGTTGACGATAGCCGTGAGGGTATCTACCAGGATAAAGGATAGCAGTTATGACCATCACAATTGACTTACCGCCGGACGTTGAAGCGTCCGTAAAAACACAAGCGGCCAAAGAGGGTTTGCCGCTCGAAGACTATGTTACGTCACTCGTACAGGAAGGCACTCAGAGACGAGACAGAATAGACCTTCTGGCAGAGAAATCTTTTGATGAAATCCTCGCCCCGTTCCGTCGCAATGTTGAAGACAGCGGGATGAATGATGAAGAATTGGACGATCTCTTTACTACAGCGCGGAAAGAGGCTTCCCGCGCAAGGCGTGAGAGGGCGCGAGGGTGAAGGACTTGCCCCGCGTCGTCTTTGACTGCAATGTTCTTCTACAAGCCGCTGCGCGAGAAAGAAGCGTCGCGGCTAAATGTTTGAATCTGGCGGAAAGCGGTTTCATCCAACTTTGCCTGAGCAGGGAAGTCCTCGCCGAAGTCGAAGACGTATTAAACCGCCCAGAGATACGGGCGCACTTCCCAGACCTCAGCGATGAGATCGTCGGCGCGTTCCTCAAACGCTTACAGAAGCTCTCCGTGCTCGTCCGTCTCGTCCCCAAGAAATTCAGCTATGCCCGCGATGAAGACGATGAGCCTTAAACCATGATGCCGATTAACGCGCGGTCGCGTAAGCCTACGACGTGCGAGGCGTCTATGCTGTCCGAGAGGCTTCCGCGTCTCCTGAGCAGAGAGCACCGGAGTCTTGCCCTCCTGATGCTGTAGCGCGGGCCTCGTACAGACGCCGCCGGGTTGAACGGCACGACCTGCCCTGTCACCAACCAATCAAACAGCATTCGGATCGCTGCTAGATGTTGCTTGACGGTCTGTGGCGCTCGCTCCTGAGTTAGTTGCTCGATGTAGGCCGCGACAATCATCGGCTCGATCTGGTGAAGGGAAGCGCCGCGTTCTTCGCACCATGCGAGGAACGAGCCAACGGCTCGCATGTATGAAAGCCGCGTGTTGGGATTTCTGATGTTGGCGGTAAAGAATTCTAAAAAGCGTTTGGTAGCCTTGCGGCCTTCGCGTGTGATGATGGTCGGGAGCGCGGGCGCGTTCTCCGGCGTGGTGACAGTCAAGGCATGACTCATGATTCACTCTACTCCTGTGCGGGCGACTCTGGCAGCGGCATCCAATGCTTGATAGTGCCTTATACACCAACGTTCAAGTCGAACGGCACAAGTCACCTTTTACGGCACAACAGTAAAGCCTACTGTCTGAGCGGCTACTGATAACCTGGAATCATCGCAGACGAACACGCGGTTCTTCGGCTTCTCATTGCACCAAACAAGCGCCGCCGCGAGTTGAAACGAATCCAAGGCGCGCAAGCCGTGAAGCTCCGGCAATCTTTCCGCGAGGCTGCGCACCTTGTCGCTCGGCATCATCTCACGCCATTCCTGCCGTAAAACTTCCAGCCGCGCCAAAGCCTGCTGCCGTCCCTTAGTGGTTAATATGCCTTCGCTGTGCAAACGACTGATCGCGCTGCGTACTTCGACCGACGTTCCCCACCACACGACGACGCGCGTTGTCTCTCGCCACTGCTTGCGCATACTCTGACTCAAGTTCTGTTGACAACAAAGCGGCACAATCGCACTCGTGTCCCAAAATGCGCTCTCTGCTTTGCGCTTAGTCTTCATCGCGCTCGGCTCGAATCACTGCTTGAATGTCGGCCATTGTCACCTGCGGGGCGGGCAGAGCGAGAAAGTCGTCAGACTTTTCCTTAACCGGAAGGCGCATCAAGCCCGCCGCGACGAGGGCTTCTTCTTCGGCATCCAAATCTTCGCCTGAAGTCAGCGGCACTAGCCGCGCGACGGGACGGTTGCGATCCTTTACGATCAACTCCTCGCCGTTTTTGACCTGTTCGAGGTAGGCGCTCAAGTTGTTTTTCAGCTCTGCGATATTTACGGTTTGCATCATCGTTGCTCCTAACATGGCTATAATAGCCTTATTGAACAGTCAGGGCAACCAAAAGGATGGTAAGCTGAAAAATCTGACTTTTGGTCTCTTCAAGCAAAATTCAGCCTTCGTATTTGCCCTCAGAGCGAAGATTCGAGGCGCAGGCATACCGCAGCATCTCCTTTCCAAGAGTCGCCGGTTATGAAACATAAGACGTGTTTATGTGGCACAATCGGGTATGACGTTCTAGCAGAATTGGACTGATGAGGGCAGGTGTATAAATCTGATGATGAGGCAGTTGAGCAGAGGTAGGGAAGTTGAAAAATTGACTGTAATGGCCCGTTAGAAATTTTGGTCGTGTCTCAAACGAAATTTTAAGGTTTGATCCTTAATAAGGATTTGTAGATTGAACTAATTCGGTTCCGCTCACCATAACCTCAGCCCTAAATGGTCGCATGGAGCATCAATCAAATCCTGCTCAACGCCTAAATAGTCTTCAGTAGTTTGAATAGATTCGTGCCCAAGCGAGAGCTGTATCTGGTCCAGCGCAGCCCCACCCTTATAAGCCAGCTTCGCAAACGTCCGTCGTAGGTCATGGGGAGCGATGCTGGCGTGCTCAAGCTTCTCCGCATAGTCAGCCACAATATTTCTGACGGCCTGAGGTGTGATCCCATCTCCCATCACGCGATCACCTTTATTAACAGCGCGAAAGACCAATCCTTCTGCAACGCCTGAAGCTTTACTCCAAGCATCAATCGCCGCCTTCGTCCAATTAGGCATCGGGACAGAGCGAACCTTGTCGCGCTTTCCGATCAAATCTACCAGCACCCAGCGCCCGTCACGCTGCTGCACATGCTCGAACGAGAGACTAGCTGCCTCAGCGCGCCGGAGTCCGCAACCGATGAGCACGGCCAAGAGTGCGCGGTCGCGCCGCCCCTTCAGCGTGCGAGAGTCGGGCGCGTTAAGCCACATCTGCGCTTGCTTGCGCGTGAGCCAGTTGCCGGTGCGTCGGCCTTCCTGCCTGGAGCCTTTGACGGCGCGAATGCCGCCGGCGATCTGCGGGTCGAGCGCACCGTTGTCGGCTGCCTCCATCGCAAGCTTGCGAATCGCCGATAGTCGCTGATTCACGCTCGACGATGACATGCCGGCATCGCGCATCTCCGCCGCGTAGCGTTGGACTACTGCTTTATTAAGTTGAGGCCGCCCAACGCCTCTGTGCCAGTGAAAGAAATCAGTGAGAGAGCGCTCGTAAGCGCGATGGCTGTGCTCGCTGGGCAAGCTATCAAGCACGATCCTGATCGCCCCAGCTTCCGCCGGCGTGAGCTTGCTCAGCACTAATGCCTGTTTACTCATGATTCAAATCTGCGAATTCCCTCTACCCAAATAGCTTTTCATAAACGTGATTATCATAAGCTATTCCGAGTTAGTAATGAGAAGAGAATTTTCGACAAATAAAGGGCCGGGACATTACTTTATGGACGAAGATTGAGATGAAAGATGATCCGACATATTGGGATGATCAATAAGCTAAGCTAAAGAGGATCCGGCAAGACCACTATTGGACGTGGATGGCGTATTCGAGTTCGTCACACGGAGCCGGAAGCTGTCCAGCGAGGCAGGCGACTCCCTCCGTAACAGGTGTCGGCAGTTCCTGCGTAGTTCAGAACAGGAGGACAAGCGCCTCAAACTGCAACTCACGCAATGGTTTTATTTTATGGCACTGCTGGGGCTAAGCACGTCCGGTTCGCCCTTTGACCCACTCGCCAAGCAGGCATTCCAAGGGGCTATCTTCTAGCTAGACGATGATTGCAACTGGCGACCTGTCTGCTATCTTACCCAACAGCAAAGATGCCCGCGACAGAGGCGTTCCGAGAAAAGTCAGCGCGCCGTGAAGTTCACCCCTGTCGAGTTCCTCTTCAAGGCTGGCCCGCGTCGCTCGTTACCATGGGCCTCCCCAAGAGGACAACATGGGTTTAAACACTTGTCAGCGCCAGCGAAAGGTGCAAAAGTGGACGTAGGTCTTTCACATGGATTTTTAAGGAGGAACTTATGCGAAGCGACCGTTGGGACGCAGTTTTTGCGTGTTCGGCAGCTTACATGAATAGCAGGCTTGCTGAGGAAAGTGCTAACTATGCTTTTTCGTTTCGATATGAGGACGCAGGAGTCATCCTGGAGGGCGTGTTCGATGCCTGGTCAATAGCGCCAAACGGATCGGGCGAAATCCTCCAGTTCTATACGCCCATCAAGAGTGGCAGCGCAACGCTCAAAGGCACGAATAAAACGCACAAGCTCGATGGCGCGATTCCACTTGTACAGATGCAACTCGGCTTCATTGATGGCGCGAATCCGGGGCAGCAAAAGTCGCTCGTTTTCAACTGTCGCACGGTCGGGAGTAAGATGGGCGACCGCACCACGGGCGCTGTGACTGTCCTGGAGGCTGACACTTCCGGCAAAGTGGGTCTCGACGCGCTCGCTAAAGATTTTATCGTGCCTGCCCTGTCGCAGTGTTTTGTGGACAATCGTGATAAACTCGCCTTCGTCTTCGCCGATATAGCCCTGACACCGACTGAGCATGCCAACTGGATGGTCTTGAGATCGCTTGCTTACTGCTATCAACAAGACGTTCAAGATGCGCTGGGAAATTTCGGCGTCCTTGGCATGTTCGATCACGTTGATATCTCCGGCTACTCGAAAACCTTCGACAGTTCCCTGCTGCAACAGGGCGATGACTTCGGTTTTATTCTTTCAGGAACGCAACTGATGGCGCATGTCATCTTGCCGGGGCTGCCGGATGGGTTCAGAGGTTCTTCGGCGGGCGAATTCCAAATGATGGGCGCGAGGATAGTCAATCGCGGGCACATCCAGTTGGAGAGCGTCAGAGTGGGTCTGATCTGGTATCCACCGCACATTAACAACCTCGACATGCATATTGAGAACAATTACATCAGCGTCTATCTCGACGGACATTGTCCGTTCAGCGGGCTCGACGACGCTTATATTGATTTCTCGATGTCGGAAAGGGAAGTTGCGGGCTTCGATCTCGAAGCCGAGGCGTTCAGCTTCTACCCGATTGACAGACAAGTGACCCACAGCACGTATATTCCCTGGTGGGAAAAGCTACTAGGCTGGCTGACATTCGGGCTGATGAACGCGATCATCGAGGCGGTTGGTCTCGCAATCGAATACGCTGTGAGCTCGCGTGTCTCAGGCTCCGGTCTGGATGCGACCAACCTGGGTGCATTCCAAGTCAAATGGCAACCGGGAGCAAAGTTCAGGCTCACTGATGGCGGCCTTCAGGACAATTTCTATTGTCGCGGCAAGCGGCAACCCTGACCCGCGCTCTCGAAACCGATACGCTTAACTTCTTCTTGAGGAGAAACATAATGCCTACACCGAACGTTGATACATATCACTGGGATACCGTCTACGTCGCCTCCTTCGATGTCTTGAACGCGGCGATAAAGAAAAGTGGCTCGTTTCCAAGCCAGTTCGATTATACAGACACAGGTACCGGGGTCGTGATAAAGGGTGTCTGGTCTAACTGGGCGCTGAGCCTTGGGGGCAGCGGTTCGCTCATCCAGATGCAGATGACTATTGCCTCCGGCACTGGGACGGGCCTTAACGAGACGGCCAATCTGGCGGGCGGCAGCCTCACCATCCAGTTAGTACTCGAACAGGTACTGTATACAGGCCAGACGACGCCTGATCCGACAGCGAAGCCCGGAACCGGCGTCCCCCAAGCGCAACGCTTTCCCCAAGCGAATTCCAGCCAGGTTGATGTAATAACAACTTCATTTCCCAATCTGAACCCCCAAACAGCGCCGGACTTGAAGGATATCCTACAGACGATTTTTCAAAACTACTTCAACGCGCATCTCAGCGACTTCCAAGCTACCTTCCACGTCATGATGATCAACGAGGTAGCCGCCAAGGACAGCTTCCAGTGGCTGAAGCCGAGCGCGGCCAGCTATGCCGTCGGCGGCCCCAGTCAGAACAAGACGCTCGCTAATACTGCATTCGGTGTCCTGGCAATGACCGACGGAGGCTCAATCGGCCCGCTGCAAGAGCAGTCTGTAGATATTGGCGCGCTGGTGGGGCTAGCCGACGGAGCAAACTCAGCCTTCGTCATCAGCCCCGAAAAAGTTACCCGGCACATGCTGCTCAAGGGGGCCGTCTGCACCATTCAGGGGTCGAAAGAAACCGATTTCTCAATCAGCGATTCGGGTCTCAACATCGTAACTGCCAAGGATATGACCTGGGGCCACTTTAAGCTGGAAAACGGAAGTATCATCTCACCCAGGATCAAATCGGGCGATTTCCTGATGCGCTTGGATGGGGATCATGTCCATCTGGAAATTAACAACGCGGCATACAGTCCGACGGCGGGGATTACCGTGTACTTGAATCTGGAGCAAAACTTCGGCTTCAAAACGATAAAGCGCGATGACGGTAAATACATTTTTATCCCCGACGTGAAGAGCTTCGGCAACCCGAGTATTCATTGTAACGTTCAAGTTGCCGAATGGCTGACAATCACTGAAATTGTGATTGGCGTGGTCGGGGGTATTGCGGCGTTAGCCGGTGGCATCAGCTTCGTCGCTGATTTTCTGACTGCGGCAGCCGATACGGTTATCAGCTCAAGCACGGAGGCCATAGTTGACATCACGGAGGATTCTTTTACAGAAATAGAAGGCGAGCTTAACGAAGAGAGTTGGCTGAAAATCAACACTAAACCCTCCGAGGACGCGGATATTGGAGTTGGTGATCCGAACAATCCGGCGCAGGTGCAGTCGGGCAGTTTCCTGAAGTCAACTCAATTTCGCGCCTATTGCGGCCTCACCGCGGCCATCGCCGGCATTTCGGCGACCGGCATGGGGGTCGCGGGTCCGTTAACGAAGTTGCAGTATTACAAGATTCCCCCCTTCGACGATTTTGCGGCGAATGTCCTCGGCGCGTCGCAGTTTCCCGTACTTGAGAACTATGAACTCCTCGGTGCGGCATTGCGGACAAGCCTTGTGGCGAGCGTTAAATTGAGTTGAGGCAACGTGCGAGCGTTTACCTAGAATGGAAATATCTCTACCGCGCGATCGATTCTACTGGCCAAACAATCGAGTTCATGCTCAGCGCGAAGCGTGACGTTTCTGCGGCGCACTACAACGGCGGCGTTGGAAGGCGGAGCGTTAATAGGGCGCCGCATCAAGACCACCAAGGCGAGCTTCGACGAAGCGCTCGCCCGCGAGCCCGCATCCTCGTCGAAGCTTCGATTGAGAGCGAGCGGGTCGCCTGCCACCTCGAAGCCCTCGGCCATGAAGTGATCGTCGCTGACCCGAACTTCGTCCCGATGTACGCCACCCGCGACAAGAAGATTAAAACGGACAAGCGGGACGCGCGGGCACTGTGTGAGGTCTGCCGCCTCGGGGCTTACCGCCCTGCTCACCGCACCTCCGAGCGGCAGCGCCGGATACGCGCGTAGCTCCTGGTGAGAACGACTCTGGTCCGCACCCGCTCGAAGTACATCTCACTCATCGGCTCTTTAGCCCGGCGGGAGGGTTGCCGCATTGCGACCGTCGGGTCTGACAACTTTATCGCGCGCGTCGAGGCGGCCAGCTTACCCGCGCACGTGCTGCAAGCCATCGCGCCGCTCTTCTAGAGTCTGAGGATGCTCAACCGGCATATAGCGGAGGCCGACGCCGAACTAGAGAAGATCGTCCGAGAAGACGAGGTGGTCAGGCGGCTCTGCACCGCCCCGGGAGTGGGGCCAATGACGGTCACGACCTTCGCCGCCAGCATTGATGACGCCACGCCTTCTCCACTGTTGAAACCGTCGATGAAGGGTCGAGCCACTGCCGAACTTCTCGGGCGCATGTTTCCACTGGCAGCCCGTTCGCATAACATAAAGAATGCCATTGAAGACGACACGAAAGGGGATGACAGGACGCCCCTCAGTGCCCTGCTTCTTTTCTTTGCCCAAGAGTGGTTTGATCTTCTTCCACAAATCGTCGGGGATATGCCATATTGTTTGAAGAGTGCGTTTGCGAGCCATTGTTTTGTTCCATCCAAACAAAACATACAGGTTCAATTACGCACTCGCTAGTTTTGGGATAGGCTCTAAGTTAACGAATACGTTCCCCGGGACTTGCATCCACTGAAATACACGACCTTGCCTAGCCGCACTGACCTTTTCTGTTGCATTACCGGGCAGTGTCGTTGCGCACAATCTGTGGCGGCTCCCAGGATTGCGTGACGCTTACCGACGGGTCTGGAACATACACCCGGAGAATCAAATAGAACGCATCATCAGTCCCGCCGGGCGATTGCAGCCAATAGCTTCCCTTTGGGAGTTCATCCGGTCGGTCGCTTTGAATCAGAATAATCATGCTGCCGGACGAATCCCGGTCTTGATACTCCGGGTAATAACTATTGACTGTGTAATTGCTGGAGCCGGGAATCAAATTGTAGGTGTAGTTATAAATGGTGAGCGACCAAAAACCATGCTTCGTTGTATCACAAGGCGGAAATTCGCCCTCCTTGAAAGTCAAGGTGTAGCGATACTGCCCACTCAGCGTCATATCCTTACTGTCGGTGAAAACATTTAGGTAGACGCCCTCGGCAGGGTCATGAGCACAAATGCCTCCCAGCGATTGCAACGCGGCACGGGTTATAAAGTCACTGTTCTGACCCGCCCTCCCTATGTCGGGCGGCGGATACGTCCAGCCGTTGACGGTTTTCCCCCGGCCCTTGGTCATCTTCTTGATCATTACCAAGCCATCCTTGGCGGCGCGCTGAAGTCCTAAGCGTGTCGCATCAGATTGGTCATCAAGGTTCTGATTAGGGCCTATGCCTACGGTCGCAAAAAGTTTGAGCAACTGCTCCTGATTAATGCCGGGCGGCAATCCGGGCGGGTTCTCGGTCATCGCCTCGTTCATGGTTTTCCAAGCGCCAGCGGTGTTGTTGTAATCAATCCCATAGGGCATCATGACCTTTGATGGCCGTGGTGGTGGTGTGTTCGGCCAATCGGAAAGCGGCGTTAAAAGATACTGCTGCTGTATTGCTTTGGCCTTCTCCAAATCTTCCTTGCTGGTGTCGGTGACGGCGGTGCGTCCGAGCAAGAAAACGGTCGCCGTGCGCGAACGCGGAAGGACATCCCATACACCCTCCGGCGACTGTCCGTTCCAGCCGGGGCCGGCGATCAGAAAATTGCCGACCTGCACGCCAGTGGAACGTGTGCCGACATAGGCAAAATTGTCTGCATCCATGCACACCATTTGGATGCAATAATAGCGATCCGTAACCTCCGGTACGGAAAGCACGATAGGGTCATGCGCTACATCCAGCCATGCCGTCGAATACAGGGTATCGCAATTTGGGCTGCCACCCGTCTGGTCATCCGGGGTTGCGATTTTGCCTACGTGGTGAAACGAGTTAATCGGAGCATATAGATCGGGCAGGTCCTTTTCTACGCTCAGTTCTTTGCCGCCGAGGCTGGCCCACAACCAACGCAACTGGGCGTTGTAAATCCAGGGGAAGCCATAAATATAGGCTTGTATCCCAAGCGAATACGCGTATTCTTCTTCCCATTCACCGCTTTGGGACAAGGTTCTTTGTGGTAGGTCGAAGGAAAAATTACTACCGTCCCCGATTGTTGAATCGTCAGTCATTGTTAATTCCTTTATCCTGGGTTCTGTTGTTTAAATATTCCGAGCTTGGCTCTTGCGAAATGTTCTCGAACAATGCCGTACAGGTCATCGCTGCTTCGGTGCCGGGACGGGCGTGAGTTCTACGATTGATTGATGACCTTGCGCCATGTAGTAGAACCTCCCGTCGAAGCCTGGGCCGACGGTCGAGCCGTTGAAATGCGGGTCGAGCCAGGCGCTGCTCGCGACCTCCTCGCCGTTCGCCGCGTCGCGCCAGACGACCTGATCCCCGTTCGACGAATCGTAATGAGTCCCGACGACCTGCCTCTTACCGGCGTCGCCGCACAGCGCCAGGAAGCAGAACATTCGTTGCGGACGAACCCACTTGGTCCTAAAGCCATGTTGCGGGTGGAAGTCGAGGCAGACGAGCATCTCGGCCTTCCAGTCGGCGGTGTAGACGCGCATGTTCTCCGCGTCAACCGCGGCCTTGGAGCCGACCTGGCTCATCGGGTAGCCTTCGAGTGGCATGTGCTTGAAGGTTTTACTGCTGTCGTAGATGTTGATGGCCCAGATGGTGAACGGCTCCATTGAGGAGAGGAAGCCGTCGTTCTGGATGATCACCCAGTCGCCCATGATGGCCGGGGCCGTGCCGGGTGTGCCCGTCCCGGCGTAAGGCACCGGCCCCCATTTTTCGTCGAGCACGAACTCGCCGCCTGTGAAGATGTAGCGCCAGAGCTTTTGCAGGCCGGGGCAGTACACGTAGTCAACGCCGTCGTGCCGCTCGGTCGCGATGCGGCTCATAATAAAATGCGCGCACTCAGTCTGCGCGATGATGCGCGGCTCGGCGGACTTCGTATCCACGGCGACCAGGAACGACGGAATCTTGTTGTAGGCGGCGCAGGGTATGCCCATGTTCGTCGTCAGCGTGCTTTGGTGGCACGGTAGCCCACGCTCCAGCGACTTGGTGAAGATGACGCCGTCGGGCGAGACGACGAAGCCGTTGTAGGCCGCCCCGCCCGCGTCGTTGTGCTGCGGCAGAGACAGTTGAAGGGCTTCACTCGTCTCGGCATCCACTTTAGCGAGCAGGTTGCCCGCCACGGCGTAGACGTGTCCGTCCCCCAGCACCGCCATCGCCCCCGGGTAGTTCCAGTGGTGTGGCAGCCTCAGGTGCGTGCGCCATATTTCGGCCAGCGAGTCGGCGTCGAGTTTCGCCACGTAAGCGCCTCCGCTTTCGCTGACGTAGCCGCCGTAGGCGAAAAGCTCACCGCGGTCGCGCGTGGAGACGTTGTAGAGTTGCGGGTAGCTCCCCGAAGTGTATCGCGCATTCAGTGCGACCTGTTTTGAGCCGGCGGTCTCTTCGACCGCGGGGGTCTCACGAAAGAGTGACGTGCGCGACGAGTCGTAATGCTCGGAGGGGTTCGGGGTGTCGTATAAAGCCCCGCCGGAGTGGCCGGCTTGGGGATATTCCGAAGTCGGACTATGAGCGGTTTGTGATGACGGCTTGTCATCAGGCTGTGCCGTTGTGGCAGATGAATGCGTCGAAGGATTTTCAGGAGCATTCGGAGTGTTCATGTCTTCCCCTTGTAGGTGAGTCACCCGCCGCTGCGTATTCAGGTGGGTTTTGGCCGTCCCGAACTGAGGCGATGGGTCTGGCGTCGAATTTTCTAAATACTCATGCGCAACCGGCGCGGTCTGTTCGCACGAAAGCGGAGGAACGTGAGGCCGACGAAGGCTCAACTTTCGCCGGCAAAACATGGGGGAAGAACAAGGGGAGGATATTCCCATCCTGCAAACGATGTCAATGACTCTTCATGAAACTGAAAGGGCTTGAACGGCGATCAGCAGCCTGTTGGCAAGATAAAAGGCGAAGGGTTGATTCGCCGTTTGCAGCGTGATATTCAAGCAGCCAGCGACTGCGGCGAGCAACCGCCTGTATTAGTCTGACATAGGTACGCGCCGCCGGGTCAGCCGACTATTACACGGTGAGAATTAGACCGGACGGATGGTTCTTCCAATTGACTGCGCTCTCCGACTTAGTGACACATAAACACTTCCTTATGTTGCACAAAACACACCACCGCACAGTTCTGATATCACGTTTTACGGATAGAGATAGAGAAGGGCTATCGGGCATCATGAAGTGGGGCAAGTCCGATACTTAAGAGCAACTCTGCAAACCGCGGATCAGAGCGGAGGCTATCAAGCCTAGGTTCAACTCCTGCCAGAAACAACCATTGGTCCTTATCCTCACGAGCTTTCCACAGGCACTTGAAAGCTTGATCTTTATCATTGGATGTAGCGTAGATAAGTGCCATATGGAACTGAGACACAAAAGATCCGGTGTTGAGCAGCCCATACAATTCATCAAGCACCTTCTGGGCTTCTGACCACTCGCCTGACATGGCGTGGACGTGAGCTTGCGCCATCAGTTTCATCGGGTGGCGATTTGAAAGCCTCACGGCGATGCGCGCTGCTCGGATGGCCTCCTTAAACAATCCCTGTTGTTCATACGCCAGAGTGCGGCCATAGTAAATCGGGTCAAAGAAGCGGTTCATTTCAATGATGATTTCAAACTGATCCAGGCTCCTGTCATAGTCGCGGGCTTCGTAAAAAACAATGCCCTTCGCAACGTTAATGATGAGTGAGATGGGATCAACGTGAAGAGCTTTATTAATCTCTACAAGAGCTTCCGAGAATTGACCTAAGGCTGTGAGCAAAAGTGAGTAACCAAAATGCGCGGTCGGATAATTGGGATTTAGTTCAATGGCATATTTGAATCCTCTCTCTGCGCTCTCCCAGTCCCATTCAAAAAACATACTTGTGAAGGCCAGCGAAGCATGAGCATTGGCAATCTTGTTATCTATTTCAAGAGCTTTGAACGCCCACTCCCGCGCTTCGGCGTAGGTCTCCTTGGGCGGAGTGAAGTTCAAGAGACCCAGCCAAATATAACAATTAGCGATACTGGCGTAAGCGCGTGCGAACTTTGGGTCAAGTTCAATGGCTTGCCGGAAATAACCAATCGCTCTATTTAGGTCGTCTTCAGTATATGTGTGCTGGAAGCTGCGGCCTTTCTTGTATTTTGTATCTGCCTCTGGATTCTTCGTATAACGTTTGCTCGCTTGTTCTCTCTCTTCGCTCGTTGGCTTAAGTCCCAGCATCTGCTCAAGCCACTGATAAATCTCATCTTCTAAATCAAAAATTTCATCCGTGCTCTTCGTAAATGTTTCCGCTGACCTTTCATTCTCGCGCACATTCAACAGTTCCACATTAACGCGAAGTTGATTGCCCTCTTGTCGTATCCGTCCACTGAACACATAATCGGCGGCCAACTGATGTCCAATCACCATCAGGTCCAGGTCGGCACCATCATCCTTAATGTATTTACTGACAGCGCTCGTCGGTCTCACCACAACTGTCCTGACTTTGTTGAGCTTCGTGGTAATGGTATCGGCCATTCCGATCCCTAAGAATGCGCCCGAAGGTCCCTTCGCATCCAGCACCTTGAAAGGAGGTATAGCAATTACTATCGAGACTCCGATTTCGGTAACGTCTGCGACAAATTGGAAGCCGCGCTTGGCAAAAGTTTTGATGTCCTCAGGTGATTGAGGCTCACAACTTCGCAGAGCAGTCCTGATGGCAGACATTCCGACATCCAGGTTGTTCTCACCGGCGTTCAAGTTAGGCCATAACGCATCTACCAACTCGCGCCTCTCTACCACACGATTATGGCATCGGAGCAATATCAGCAATAGGTCTATGTACTTTGGAGGCAGCGCGACTTTACGCCCCTCGCACATGAGGATTTTCTCCGTCGCATCTAAGCGGAAAGGTCCAAACTCGTAAATTTGTCTTTTTTCTTTACTCGCCATCGCTTTAAGAGAAAATTAAGGATTACCTAACCCAACATTCATCACTTTCTGAATCGGCTCTAAAGTTTTTCTTCCACAGAAAGTATAGAGTTTTTTTCACGTAATTCAATTACGAGCTACGCGCACTTTTAATGAGCCAGGTGTCAATCAATGGTTCGCCGAATTAGTGGAGGTAGGATGATGCATATTCAGAATTCGTTGTCAGAGGGGCTGATTACTCGCCACCTGAGACAAGAAAAAAGCCGCGGTCAGCTTCCAGTATCAACAGCAGGAAATATGTTGCAAACGATGAGTAGCACTTTTGGCTGGGTCCGATTAATGAAGCATCGAGCTTTGACCCTTACAACTCTCTTAATGCTCCTGCTGCTCACCCTTTCTCCGGGCGCACATGCCCAGGAAGAGAGCGAACCTGACGTAGAGGCTTCGGAGGCTTTGGTTGCGACGCCCACTACTCTCCCGCCGAATTTGTCTCCCGTGCCCAAGGGTCTGGGCCTTGACTTCAATGCTGTTGACTTTCCACGACCGGGTGAGGTGGAGATGCTGAAGGCGGCGGGCATTCGTTGGATGCGCACGGGCTTCAGTTGGCAAGATACGGAGAAGGCCGATGGGTATCATTTCGAGCACTATGTAAAGGTGTTGAAAATTTTGGAAGATAACAACATTCGCCCTATCTTCATTCTCGCCTATGGCAACTCAATGTACACGGGGGATGACCAAAACCCGCCGGTCACCTATGATCAACGGAAAAAATTCGCAGACTGGGTCAGTGCAGCACTAAAGGAATTCAAGGGGCACCATATCATCTGGGAATTGTATAACGAACCAGAGATACGTGGGCTGAACCAGGTAGACTATGTCAAACTTGCGAAGAAGGTCGGCCCAATGTTTCTCTCAGCACATGAAATCTTAGTTGGCCCGTCCCTCAGCCACATACCGAAGAAAGGGAAATCCAATCCCTACAAGTTGCAGGAAGAATTCCTGAGATACTGCTTCGATCATCATCTGTTACAGTACTGGTCCGCCGTCTCCGTTCACCCATATCGCGGTTCAGATGGACCGGAGACTGTGACCGCCGACTACCAATACTTACGCAGCATCATCAGGGATAGGCTCATCTTGGATCATCAGCCGAAGAGGCAGGTGCCTATCATCTCAAGCGAGTGGGGATATTCGTCGCGGCCAGAAACGGCGTCGGGTTCGGGTAACTTGATTAGGGATGAGACGGAAGCCAAGCTTCTGGCCCGCGAATGGCTCATTAATCTTTATAACAGAATTCCGATCTCGATCTGGTATACGTGGCACGATACTTTAGATCTACCATGGGATACGCCGAAGCAAACTTCGGAGAGACATTTCGGCATTGTGCGTTTCGAGGACTACGACGAGAACCGCGACCCCTTCTATACTCCCAAACCGGCCTATCATGCCGCGCAAACTCTGACCCGCACTCTTCTCGGCTATCACTTCGACGCGAGGATCAATCTCCACGATGAGGATGACTACGCGCTCCATTTCATCAACGGCGACCAATTTCAAATTGCCGCCTGGACCACTTCAGCCAAACACATGGTCAGAATTCGGGTCCCGCCAGGAGATTATGAGGTTATCAATTACGTTGGTCTTAATCCCAAGCAGTACTACGGCGTTCAGAATAGCCTGGAGATCGAGTTGACGAACGCACCGGTGTACATCCAGAAGCTTAGGACGAACTGAGATGCCAAGTGGAACGGCGGAAGAAGACGACTACTGCCGCACTCAGTGGTCGTCGCGCGTTGGAATGAACTAGGCGGGTAGCGCATCACGGCGCCCCTCTCCCTACAAGAGGGGCGGAAACTTTCTGGCGGGGGATGGCCGCGCTGCTCGGCGTACACGAGTCTACCGTTAGCCGCGACTTTAAGTTTGTGCGAAGGGTCAGAAACCGGACTATCGAAGCGGGAAAATTAGATGAGCGCAACGCCCTCTGGCAACGAGCGGAACATTCGCCACACTCATCAAAGCGCAACGAGAAGGGCGAGAGATCTTAATTCTCGCCCTTCTCATGTGGTTTAGTGGTACTTCTCGCTCGCTGAATCACCCCTCGACGCACTCTTGATTGTTCTGCCCAAGAATGAAATCGGCGGCTCGTTGCGCGGCGCTGGCCGCCGTCACGATCAGGCGTGCGGCTGATTCCGATTCGTCGTAAAAATATGAAGCCACATGACTGGGCAGACGAGTATGATCTGAAGCAGTATCGGAAAACTATTGAGACCGTCAA
>Ga0193747_1000179_pt1 | contig 27159 bp, 29 predicted proteins | sample L1m2metaG_FD_143048 | JGI IMG/M metagenome (GOLD analysis project Ga0193747, IMG submission 143048) | Soil microbial communities from a riparian zone of the East river system, Colorado, United States - L1m2 | ecosystem: Environmental > Terrestrial > Soil > Riparian zone | place: USA: East River...
TGACAGAACGCCGCTGGGGTAATAATAAACCTCAGACCTTCTACGGTATTTCTTACCACCTTCATAATGGCTTTTACCAAAAACGATTTTGGATACAGCCTCTCACATAGATTCCTGCAAACCATAGTGATCGTAAGGGAAAGGTTGGACTGCTAGAAATATGGGAGCTACTTACAAAGAGTGGGAGGATTTCCTCATATTATCATAATATGCAGACATCAGGACTCAGGAGATGTGCTTGTTTTATTTTGTCTTCTCACAATGTTTTGCTAATCGATCCAAGAAGTAAGACCAGCCTTTGTCGTGTTCCGTAAAGGATAGTTTCCCGTCTTCTTTTCCTGTAAAGCCCGAATGAACTAGCTCCACTCTCGTTTTGTTAGCCTCAATCTCTTCCAGTTCCCAAGTTACGCTAGTTTCATGTCATTCTGGTGTGCCCTTAAGCTGCCAAGTATAAGATACTTTTTTGTTTGGAATAAACTCCTTGACAGTGCCTTCAGGAGAGTAATCCCTATCCAGCTCTTTTGATTTTTCTTTATTGAAGGTGAATCTGACTTTTCCTCCGACCCTACCATCAAATATGGCATTGTCTGGAAACCAGTTTGTCAATTCATTTGGATCAGTTATAGCCTTGAAAACGACTTCTGGCGATGTGTCAATGACTATGCTTTTCTTTATTTCAATTGTTTCTTCTTGTTGTCCCTTCCCTTCAGCTGTTGACATTGAAGGATATTATGATAAATAGCGGTATTTAAACATTTAAATATTTCCTTAATTATAAAGATATTATGGGTTCTCCATGGAAAGCACTGTCAGATGATAGTAGAAGAGAAATGCTGCTTTTGCTCAAGAAGAGAGATATGATACCTACTGAAATAGCTGAACACTTTAACTTTACTTTGCCAGCTCTCTCATCTCACCTACGCATATTGAAAGACGCAGATTTGATAACGGAAAAGAAACAGGGAAAGAACAGGTTTTATTCATTGAATAGACATAGAACGTTAGAGCTAGTAGAATTTTTTGAGGATATGTATGACTATAATTTGAAGTCATTGAAGGAATACGTGGAAGGCAAGGAGAAGAAAACCAAGAGAATGGACATTCGATGAAACCAATATGAGAGAAGGATTCAGCCGTCATTCAACTTGTGCTCCCGAGAATAACGAGAATAACGAATCAGACATCATGGCAGCGCCCGAACGACCACATACCACAGATAATACGTGGCTCCAATAATCGCTAGTGATAAAGCTAGGGATTGCCAGTGACTTTCTTTTGACCTAAGTCAGTCTCAGGTATCACCAACTGACCAATCCCCACAATTAGATACTTATTGCAATATTTGCAGCATTGCAGAAGCAGAAAACGGGACTGTGACAGTAACGGGGTTTATGATTCTTGGGTATTGTCTGAAGGTTTTTTGTCATAATTAGTAAATAGTCCAAAGTATTAGAAGTCCTACTATCACTGTTGTATCAGCCTCGACCAAGGTATTGTCATCAAGAACCATCGACTGTTGATATTGGGCCATAACCTGCGACAAATTCGTTAGATAGCACAATCCTCTAAACGTGATCGAGTCAGAAGAACCAAATGCCTCACCAGTCGAATAGGCAGTAGTTTTGGTATTAGGATACGTATACGATTCTGTAACAACATTCAGTATAATTGAAATATAAATATGAATAAACCGGACATAATATTTAGTGCAAACGTATACGTTACTGCAATGCTCTTGAGCCCACAGCATGTTTATGCCAAACGTGGCAAAAGCAAGTAGTTGTAATGCTTCATCTACCATACACTCGTTTTCACCCTCTTGAACTGTATAAGGGCACAATTGCGCCGCTGGATGCGCATTTACATCAGCGGGTAGGGGAAACGATGTAGCTTTATTTGGAATTGGCAAGTCTAGTTGTGTGAGCCCATCCGCAGGCCGCCGCAGCCGACTAGATTTTTCAGACAAATCTGCTAGAGTTTCTGTTATTTGTACCTCGTACGCTCCTTAATTTTATCTATTAGGCGTTGTTCTAGCAGTCAAGTTACGTAAACTAATGGATATAGATGGTTTAAATGACCTAGAATCTTGTATAGAGATTGATTCTTAGTAATGCAAGATGAAGGATCCGATGCGCTCATCGCACGCACGGTAAGAGCACCGAGTACTAGAATTTTTATCATAAAATTTTTATCTTTTCAGAACGGCTGTTTTATCGTGGTTGCTGAAGGTTCGAATCGGATTGGATCTTTATATGTTTCTATGACCTCTTCTAATAAAGTTAACACAGCAAAAGTTATTCCCAGTAAGTATGATTCAATGTTCATTAATACAATTTCGGAAAGGGTGTCTTCCATGATAAATGGTATTTGTCTTGTTTGCATGCACAGCTTGAAGCAGTTGCATCTCGACGATATGAAAGCAATTATGGGAGAGATTATGAATTTGGTTGGGAAAGAAGATGTCGGGACCTACAACAAACAAAATGGAAACTTCACAGAAAAATAATGACTTACGCGCTTTCCTCCGTTTACTAGAAAAAGAAAACGATCTCATCATAATAAAGAAATGCGTTGAGCCAAAATTTGAGATTGCTGCCATCGCGAGTAAGCTGGAGGGGGGACAGGCAATTTTATTTGAAACGGTTAATCACAGCAGAATCAGAGTTGCATGTAACATTTTGGGTAGCCGAAGGAGATTTTCTCTTGCCATTGGAGCGAAAAATGAAGAGTTAATTCATTCACACGTCACGGCGGTAATGACGCGAACAACTGAACCGAAAAAAATCTTCACTAAGGCCCCTTTTGAAGAGAATTCAAGCAACAAGTTAGGAGACCTACCCATCGTTACACATTTTGAAAAGGATGCAGGCGCGTACATCACATCCTCAGTTGTTTTTGCAAAAGATCAGGAAAGGGGAAACCAAAATGCTTCCACACATCGCCTACTATTGTTAGACGACAGACATCTGGCAATTAGAATGGTTGAGGGTAGGCATCTCCACAAGTGCTTTTCATTTGCCAAAGAGCATGGACAAGATCTCAAAGTCTCCATCGTAATTGGCGTGCATCCGGCAATTAGTATTGCATCAGCATATCAGGCAGCATACGGTGCCAATGAAATGCTTATCGCAAACTCATTGCTACACGGAAAACTTACGGTTACACGGAGCAATTATTCCCAGCTTTTCATTCCAACTCTTAGCGAAATTGTACTAGAAGGCACAATTCTTGCAGATAGGACGGCGGAGGAATGGATGGTAGAGGCACTAAGAACATATGACATAAAGCGGCGACAACCGGTCTTCGAACTCGATAGGATAAAATTCAGAAATAATGCGATTTTGCATGATATTTTACCAGGCTATCCGGAACATCGGCTATTGATGGGTTTACCCGTGGAAGCAAAAATATTTGAAGGAGTTAAAAACGTGGTTCCCACAGCAATGGCAGTCCATCTCACTGAAGGGGGCTGCACCTGGTTAAACGCAGTAATTCAAATCCACAAGCGTCTTGAAGGTGAACCAAAAAATGCTCTTCTGGCTGCATTTGCTTCCCACCCTTCTCTCAAAATGGGAATTGTGGTAGACGAAGACATAGACCCAACCGATCCTATTGCTGTAGAATATGCGATCTCTACTCGATGTCAAGCAGATAAAGGATTTGTGATAGTTACAAATGCGAAGGGATCTAGTCTTGACCCATCGAGCGATCAGCAGAATTTGCTTACGACCAAGGTAGGAATTGATGCTACTGCCACTCTCCTTAAACCTAAGGAGAGATTCGAAGTTGCAAGAATTCCTGGAGAGGAAAAGATCAAACTTTCAGATTATCTGTAGTAAGAAACGTCATAAGGAATGTTGATACTGATGCACCTACCGGTTTTGTGTGAGCGTTTACTTTCATATTTTTGTATTAGCATTGTAAATGACAGAATTTATGATTTATTTGTATCCTGACTTGCTTATCGATATCATCGCCATTACATAACTTCAGTACGTACGGGCCGTGTAGAAAGTAGTATAAAACATCTTTTTCTTCGCAGTCTGTGGTTTTTACTTGACCAGTTACTTAGTTATACATTCTAATATCAACGTCGCAGCCTTAAATTTTCTCTAAATATAATGAGGCATTGTCTTCAGAATATGGATGCAGAATTGTGATACTAAGAATTCTCTTTTATATCATTTGGCAACAAAGCTGAGTACTATTATTTATTCACCGAATAATACTCCCAATATTCCATACTATTTCTTAATAATCTAAAGGAACAGTTTTGATATAGCTGATCAATTGTTACCAGTAAATAGTAAAATTTGACTATATTTCTTCATCTGAGCGTATATAAAACAATAGAACGATAAAAACTCGATTGTTTGATAACAATGAATTGCCAACACACGAGAAAAGCGTGATCGAGCAACGACAACGATACTCTCCAATTCAGTTCGACAAAGTACTAATTGTTGGACTAGGACAACTAGGACTTCCTGTAGCAAAATATGTTAAGGAAAGGGGATTTGACACTTATGGATACGACATTAGCACAAAGGCAATGGAACGAGCCGAAAAGATAGAAGGAATAAAGAAGGCAGCTAACTTTAGCGAATTTGATATATATATACTATGTGTCTCAACACATAAACCTGAAGATATGTTTTCTCCCCAAATAGACGGATTGTTATCTATAGCAGACCGAATATCAAGGGAAGCAAAAAATGGGGCACTTGTTTCAATAGAGAGCACAATTCCAAAGGGAACATCAAACAAGGCATTTGAACTACTTAATCATCGATTGCATGTCGTGCACGCTCCCCATAGATGGTACGCGTTGGAAGAAAAAGAGCATGGTGTAAATCAGTTACGTGTAATAGGTGGCGTATGTAATTGTTGTCTTAAACTAGGAGTGCAGTTTTATGATGGTAATAGTGTTGGTTATGGCGAAAAAGGAGGAGTAGAAGATTCGTCATTTTCATCATTGTCTTCTATTTCCTCACCTAAAAGTCTGGGAATCCCTATGCATCCAGTAACAGAAATTGAAATTGCGGAAGTAACCAAAGTCATTGAAAATGCACACAGATATTTACAGATAGCCTTCGCCGAGGAGCTCTACTTATATTGCCAAGCAAATAACATAAACTTTCCAGAATTACGAGATGCTCTGAATACTAAATGGAATGTCAACATTTTAGAACCAAGAGAAGGCATAGGGGGGCACTGCCTGCCCAAAGATACAAAGATGTTCTTGCAATCATCGAAGTCTATAAGAAGCAAAATACTTACAGCAGCTATGGAAGCGGATCAGCACTATCGAAGATATAGACAAACTAGAGGTGGCAATAATAGTAATTGCGGCAACAGCACACAGCTAAGAGCAGAGGTAATAGGAGATGACTTCTTGTCATCCCCGCAGTCGTCATTGTCCCCGATTAATTCAGTAGAGGATACTGAAGAAAGCAGCTAAACTGTAGGGTAAAGATCTACCCACTTCCTCCACTGCCTACAGAACTCGTCACGTATAATACACCAAAATTATAAGTAGGTAAAATTTCTCATATCAATTGTTGTCTATTAACAATCTCCAGCCTTTGATTGAAGACTGGAAAGCAAATGTTGTTAATTTCCTTGGCGATGATAACGATACGGAGAGGCTAGCTGAGTATGCTTTGCATGTTTCAAGGATTCTTGCTTATCCCGACCTCGATGTAAAAGATATATTAGATAAAATCGATGCAATGGGAAGAGAGCTAATCTTAGCAACGAAGAAGTTGATGCCGTTAAGGCCAACGCAAACAATAGAAAAAATTAACGACTATTTATTTAAAGAGAAGGAGTTTAGAGCAAACTTACAAGACTACTATAACCCCTTGAACAGCTATGTTAACGTTGTTTTGGAACAAAAGTCTGGCATCCCGATTACGCTGTCTATAATATACATACGCATAGCACATATTCTAAAATTTAGATTACACGCGGTCAATTTTCCTGCTCACTTTCTGATTAAACATATACTAGAAGGAGACGGTAGCGAGATAATTATCGACCCGTTTAATGGTGGACGAATAATGGATGATTATACTATGAAAGAATTGCTCGATCAATTTTATCCCGGTCAAAATATTGCATTAACACGAGCGTTTGTTGAAAAGGCTACGTCAGCACAGGTCATGATACGGATGCTAAATAATTTAAAAGGTAGTTATTATGAATCGCAAGATATTGAGAGAGCAGAAATAGCGAACGAGATGATAATTGCCATAGAGCCCCTTAACCCCGATGCAATAAGAGATAAGGGCATGATATTGCTAAAGAGGAATAACCCCTTGAATGCACTCGAGATGTTGAAGGTGTACCTAGAGCTGGATCCAGAAGCAGAAGATGCAGATGCAGTTCTTGATATAATAAGACAAGTCCGTGAACAAATTAATAAAAAATAATCTTAATCATATGTACAGTTATAGGTCAAAGTACTTCAGATTCTGAGCTTGAAATAGCGCTTTATGGTTTTTAATTACCTTCTTGGAAGTTCTTTTTGTAATTTCAAAAATAATTCCTTTGCATTCTTCCTAGCCTCGTCTGTGACCTCCTCGCTAAAATATTGTATTACTGAGAGCATCCAACACTACCTGCCACTCAATCTCAGAAAGCATAAAGCTGAATTTGTTATTACTCCCACTGCTACTACTCATTATTTACAGCGAACTTGAAAGTCTAATAAAATGTTATTCTTGATACAATCTACAGGAGCAGCGAATTTATCGCCAAATTCATCACTTTACACAGCCTATTCAAGCTCTATTCTACGCAATCAGAGCCTTCTGGCATATAAGAGAAATTGTTCCGACTCCTCAATGTTAAAATTTTTCATAACGACTGGCAAATGCTCACTCTGATAAGCTAGAAGCTGTAAGACAGATGAATGAGAATTAGGCGGCGGCTTGATTGATGAGATACGTAAGTTTGTTAGGAAAGAGACTAGATTTTGTAAGGAAGATTTTGATAAGGAATCTAAATACACTATTTGCAAGACATCTCCCCTATGCCTATGCCAATAACCCTGCATATTAATTAGAGCGATTCCAGTAGGAGACGGATAACCTGTCACGATCAGGTTTCGTTTCTTAATAAAATGCCGCAGCGTTTTGCGATTGAGAAAATACCATCGCCATGCTTTAAAGTACCTTTTTCCTGACAACTTGTATATTGAGGAATCTGCTAGATAATTACATATGTCGTTTAGATCTGCTAAGGACGCAACCCTTGCGTTAGTAGGTCTTTTTCGACTGGATTCCACAGTATTATGGGTACATGCATAATATACCCATCGTGAGATTACATTGAAACCATTCTTTTCCAACATGAGCCGTGATGCAATGTTTTCAGTTGCTACAACTGCAGATGCCTCAATGGCTCCTTGTCGCATTCCAAATTGCAGTGTTTTTGCAATCAGTGCAGTAGCGATCTTCTTACGTCTGTGAGCAGGATGGACTCTGATGCCTTCAAGCCAAATCTGCCTTTTGTCAGGACAGACGGTGCAATGGGAAATTGCTACCGGGAAGTTATTGTTGTTCTCGCATCTTTCCGTTTGATCTACTACGTAAAGCTTGCCATGCGGGTCAGCAGACCAAATGTCCCATACTTGATCAATATAGTCGCCCCGTTCGAATGTATCGGTACAAAACTTTAGAACTTCTTTTTTATCTGATTTTTTAGCTGTTCTAACGATCACGACAGAGTAGTAGTTTGGATAGTTAATGTTATTATCGTATTCTTGCTAGAGGGATATTGTAGCCGCCTTATGAAAAATCGTATAGGCGATAATTCTTTGATTTGTCAACTTCTAATACGAATCCAGTGTATTTGCCTGTTTTGCCGACGTTTCTGGATCCTTGGTTATAACCGCGATCCAAGGTTGTAGAAGCTCCGGGTTTAGCTTTACTAATTTGATATTAGCCTCAGATAGCAGCTGCGTCCCATCTTCAGGATAATCAGCAAGAACAACTATCCTTTTAATACCTACGCTGACTGCCATCTTGCTGCATTCAAGGCATGGAGCAAAGGTCGAATATAAAGAGGCGCCCCTAGTGCTTCCAGCATTTCCAAATAATGCACACTGCATTATAGCATTTGCCTCTGCGTGAGTACACAGACATCGCTCCAAAAATTCGCCTGATTTGATTTCGCCCCTCATTCTCGCCATGCATCTATAACATCCGCCCTCAAAACAGTTCTTGACACCCGAAGGAGTTCCGTTGTAGCCCGTTGCTATTTGTCTGTTGTCTTTTACAATTACTGCACCGATATGTCTCGTAACACAGTTCGAGCGGAGTTTTGCTATTTCTGAATGAAGCATAAAGTACGTATCCCAGTCTGGTCTCTTCATTTCCTTCCAGATTACTCGATGCCAGATAGTATATTAGATTATTGAGCTGACACGAAGCTTGTTAGAAACACACACGCGGGAGCGGAGCGATAATGCGATCAATCTGGCCTGAGGTGATAGACGCGACAATGGATCAGCACAGAAGGTTCCGCGGCCTAAGAAGACATACAATCTTTTATCGACTCTGATGTTTATCTTGTATTCATACTTTATGGTGGGGCAGAAAAGTCAGAAGTTGGGCAATAAGCTCATAAAGAGTATCTCCTTGTGAACACAATGGAAGTTTTATCAGTGCAACTAGATAGGAGAATATAATTCTTAAGCCCGGATATGTAATTTTTTATAGCCCTCCAGTATATAGTAATTATCTGTAGGTCTATGCGCCACTCAAGCCTTGAAATAGATGAAAGAAGGTCACGAAAACTCCTTCTTGGAATATTTTACTTTTGTGCATTCGCGATGGCATCTATTACAGCATACGCTCTGTACGTCAGTGTCGGAGAATATGTTAAAACTGGAAGAGTTGTAATTGGTGAGGTACTCGTGAACACAGAATTCCCTGTACATGGATTTTCAAAACTTGTGACATATCTAATGATCGTGTCCGTCGTGGGATGGTATTGTGTAACTAAGTTGGGTGGAGAGAAGGTCACAGATGTTCCTAAGACAGTCAAGTTGATCCTACAATTAGTAGTTCTAGCTATAGCTGTAATAGCACTATATGAATTCATTTACAATTTCATAATATGGAGTTCTTTGATAACAGCTGATGCTATGAAGGGAATATTAAAGCTCGATGCCATAAATATGCCATATCCTAATCCCAAAACGCCTTGGAACCTTGTATTTGCGACAAAGATGTCATTGGCAGCATTTCTCATTTCGGCGCACGGATTTTATATCATGTCAAAGCCGAAGAAGAAACCATCAGAATAGTAATAGGTGCATGGTCTCATGATATCACTTCTTAGACTTCATTTTTTCCTTTATCCCCTTGATAAAAACAAACTCTTGTAGGTTCAATCTCGAATCCTCGAAATCCCAGGTGATTCATACCTTATAGACGCTGTGATAATCCTTCCTCTTTAAACGAATAGATGTGATATGACATTATCATAGATGTAACATATCCCGTTACCATAGATGCACCCGAGGCTCAGTCAATTTAAAACTAGGGCTTCAAAATAATCGGTTCCTGGCCTATCAAGTTACCATTCTCAATTCCGTATCAAATTTTTTTTTTAAGCAAACGTTGCAATGCCCGAATGTCCACAGATCCAGACATACTTGCAAACCATGTTACTTAGTATCCTCGTAGTATTTGGCGAAATCGCTTTGCTTCACGCTGAGTTTTTTGAATCATAAACACCCCGGCTAATGCAACCGATGAGCAGAAACGAAAGTGCATTTAGATGAAGTTCGAGGCATTCCCCACTTTTCATACCCTGTCGCACTTTCTGCAATCACAGCAGCCAATACCGATAATGTCAATTTTGTTGTTTTTGTTAATTTTGTAAATGTCACCTCAAGACCCGATTAAAGGACTGAAGCGAATAATATCCACGATTGGGATAGATTAGATGAAAGACTAGATAAATCGAATACCTTAAAGAAGAGGAAATTAAATTGTAATTAAAAAATTGTGGATAATGCAAGAAATTTGTTACTTACTCGCCGGCTCGGAAACCATTCCACGGAAATCACAGATTTACAGTCTAGTATATTTATTATTAGACCTCTAGATAGACGGTCCCATTTTCTATACTAACCTTGAATGACTCTTCTGGGTTTAGTTTGGCAGGAAACCACAATAGGTTGCCGGTGGTTACATCCCATTTTGCACCATGCCAAGGGCACGTCAATTCCTTGCCATTAAGCTCCCCCTCATGAAGCTCAGCTCCTGCATGATTGCAAGTATCGCCCATTGCATAATAATTTCCCCCTACATTCGCAACTAGAACTTCCTTTCCACCTGCAGTTACATGTGTTAACTTTCCTTCTGGAATATCAGAAGTTTTTCCTACAACAACCTTAGCCATGGAACTACACCGAAATTGCCATATTTAAAATCTCATCATATTTGGAAGAGTCGAACTGAATTCCTTCATGGTAGTAGCTTGTCCGATGGACCAGAAATTATCGTTTACTAAGTGTTGAAGAATCTTAGCATAACCCCCCTTGTTGTTGAAATGACTCGACTTGTTGGTTCTCAAAGATAATGATTTATTATACAATGACGACATCCAGGAATTGTCGTGTAGCACTTCAGCTCAAAAAACCGTATTGTTTGGATATTATACTAACTGCCCTAAGTCGATTTTTTCTAGCATTCGGTCCAAACATGGGGAATAGGTTGTGATTAAGCCCCATTCTTAGTACTTATCAGCAAGCACATTAGTGCTTTTTGAACGTGCAATCTGTTTTCGGCCTCTTCCCATACAACCGAAGCATTCCCATCAATAACGTCTGAGGTTACTTCTTGACCTCGTGTGGCTGGCAGACAATGCATGAAAATGGCATCCTTTTTCGCCAACTTCATCAGTTCAGAGTTTACTTGGTATCTTGGAAGAAAGGCCTTGTTACGAGTGATTTTTTCTCCATCTCTACCTATTGAAATAAAAGTATCAGTCACTACTACATCAGCATTTCTAGCGGCAGCAACTGGATCGTCGGTAATACTTATTTCCGATCCTGTCTGTTGTCCTTCTCTTTTTCCCAACATTATCACCCGGTGTGATGGTTCATACCCAGGAGGACAGGCTACCGCTATATTCATTCCCGTTTTTGCACAACCCAACACCAAATCATTGCAAACGTTATTACCATCACCTATCCATGTAATATTTAATCCCTCTAGTTTTTTCTTCCGCTCCTGAATCGTCAACAAGTCCGCAAGTATCTGACATGGATGGAAAGTATCAGAAAGTCCATTTATAACCGGGACAGAAGCGTATGTGGCTAATCTTTGTATGTCCGCATGACAATATAGTCGCGCTACTATACAATCTAGATAAAGCGACAACGATCGTGCCGTATCTTCCATAGATTCTCCACGTGCTAATTGGATATCGTTAGTGCCGAGATATACTACACCGCCACCGAGTTGATACATTCCGGTTTCAAAACTTACGCGAGTCCTGGTGGATGGTTTTTGGAAAATCATGCCAAGAACTTTTCCTTTGAGTAATGAGTCTGATTTTCCACGCCTTGACTCTTTTTTCAAGCGGCTGGCTAATTTTAATATTGAGAAAATTTCTTCTGGGTTTACGTCCATGAGACTAAGAACGTTTTTTTTACTTAAGCAGGTCTTCAATGTCTTCATCGTTAAGATATACCACTTTCTCGTCGGCGTCTTTTCCTTGCTCTTCCTCTTCGCCGGGTTTCTTCTTTGAATCCTTCTCTTCCCTTCTTTGATCTTTACTTTTCACGTGCCTATCTTGTATCATCTCGTCCTTCTCAGCCGTCATTTTGGTATTGGGTTCTTCGACTATTCTTGGTTCTTTGTCGTTCTTCCTTCTACCAAAAAGCCTGCTAAAACGACTCTTCTTTTTCTCTATCTCTTCGTGAGTATGCGTAAGATCGATGTCTTGGCTTCCCTTTACAAAATAAGGTGTTTCAGACACCTGTGTCTTGTCTTTTAATAGCGTAGATTCAGATTCAACCTCTAACGCAGGTTTTGTGTTATTCTCCAGCTCTGCCACAGGTTTTATTGATTCCGGGAGGGTTGATGGCGAGGATTGTGATTTCTCTTCCTTTGCTGCTGGCGTTGTGGAATAGTCAACGGCATCACCACCTTCATTTGCTCCATTTGTCCTAACCATAGGTTTTCGTATTTCGTCAGCTGACTTGACAGATAGGCCGCTAGACAGAGGTTCCACCAGAGGCTCAGAGGTTCGTTCTAGTCTCAATACCGGATTGTCTATACTAATTGTCTGCGCGCTGCCGAATAGTGATTGAAGGAATTTACCCATGTCGAATGGTATTATATCATCATATCCCTGCCCAACTCCAAGGTAAACAATTGGTTTGGAAGTAGTATAAACTATTGAAATTGCAGAACCACCCTTGGCATCTGCATCAGTTTTGGTTAATACAGCGCCATCAAATTTAGTATATTCAAAAAACTCCCTAGCTTGATTTATCGTATCATTCCCAGCTAATGAATCACCGACAAATAATTTTAAATCTGGCTTTACTACTTTGACGATCTTACCAATTTCGTCCATCAGATTCTTGGCGGTCTGCATTCTTCCTGCTGTGTCGATTAGCACAGCGTCGATGTGATGCTTCTTACTATAATCAACTGCGTCCCTACCTACCGCAGAAGGATCGGCTCCGTATCGTTGGGCAATTACCTTTAACGCTAATTTCTCGGCATGCTGTGTTAGTTGCTCGATAGCCCCGGCACGATGGGTATCGGCAGCTGCCAACACCACAGAAATGCCATTTTTGCGAAGCAGATTGGCTATCTTTGCGACTGTTGTGGTCTTACCAGTTCCATTGATTCCAAGAAATACGATAATGAATGGCCCGCCTTTCAATTCCCTCTTTACTTTAATTTTGTCAATTAGGTCTACTTTCTCTGTTTTCGCAAACATTTCTGCGATAACAATTTGGAATCTTGATCTGATCAATTCCTCTTTAAGCTGATCTTTTTCCAGTTTTAATCCAAGTAATTCTTTTTTCAATTTTGCAGAGAGATCGTCGATTACCTCTTGTGCAACATCACCCTCCAACAATCCAAGTTGCAGATCAAATAAGATATTATCAAGATCTTTTTCGGAGAGCTCTCTTTGGCCTATACTCTTAGTGGCACTTGAAAATGCCTTCCGGAGCTGATCGAACATATGCTTATCTGGCCAACCTAGACTTAGTGAGAAGGCTGGCGGCTGTCTCTGTTGTCATTATCATGAGTTTGTTTTCTAGGGTTTGATAGAGATGATGCAGCGGTGCCTTGCCCTTGCTGTAACATTTGGTTAATCTGGGCCTGAATTTGCTCCATGCGCACAGCAATTTGCTGTTTCTGGCTTAGAAGCTGCCTCAACGCAAGTTCAAATTCTTTAATTTTGGCTTCCACATAGTTGATGGCATCTTCCCTAGTTTTTTCTACAGTCACTCCAGCCCCCACATTTATCAATAACTTCTTTATAGGAGGGACCATGGTTTTTATATAAACACCTATTCCAACTGGTGTTAATGCTTCAACTACGTTTTCATCCACAATATTTTGGATTGCAGTTGAAGCAAGACGAGCCTCTCCTACTAACCTTGTAACTGTCGCTTCGCGATTGATAATATCATTCATATAGGCCTCAAGAATTCTAGACTGTTCCACCATTTCATTTATTTTCTGCTCCATTCCAGCCTGTTGGCGATTGATTTCGCTGCTCATCTAAGTTCAATTTCCACAGCTATCTTATAATTGTGACTAGAAATTAGCCCTATAAATACAATCAGGACTGCTAACGAGCGGTCAGTATTTTTTAATATAATGCGTCTTCCGTCATATATTGCGACAGATGGATAAACACCTAATTTCCTGCCCAATTTATCCTTCTGAAATTCTCGCTAGACCTTTTTGATTTAACACTTTATTCAACAATGTCAAATCATATATTCCAACAAGATTTGGTGGCTTTTTCAAAAAACCAATCTCAAATGCGTCGTTCGCTGATTTAAAAAAAGATTGTTTTAATGGGTCGTAAGTAAAGTCGATTCTTGATTGCGCTTGCTGTAACTCTTCAATCGCTATAGTATGTCCTGTGAGTTTTTTGAGTTCAGTGTTGAATGCTTGCATCGCTTCCGCCTTATGATGATTGATCCAGTTCGTTTCATCGACATGTACAGCCAACAATTTCATTATAATACCAGGATTATCACGTAGATAATCGGTTCTAGATATTATGAGAGCAGTTACAAATTTTCCTCCTGGCCACAAGATTCGTTCATCGACGAAGATTCTTGCATTGGTTTCTTTTACCAGTTTTGCGCCCCATGGTTCGGGAACCCACGCTCCATCGATTTGTTTCTTTAACATTAATGTGAATATATCTGAACTTTTTGCAGATATTACCTGTACGTTGCCTCCATTCTCTTTGGTTTTGTAGCCATTTTCAAGCAAATATTTTCTAAGGGCCACGTCCTGTGTATTGCCCAACTGTGGCGATGCAAATTTTCTGTTCGCGAAATCCTTTGTTGACTGGATTCCCGAATCATTCCTCACAACAAAAACACTGCCTCCGCTGGATGCTCCAGAAATTATCTTTAGCGCTTTTCCGTTGGATACTATGTAGCCATTGATTGTTGGATTAGGCCCTACGTATGCAACATCAATTTGGTTTGCAAATAAAGCCTCAATTAATGATGGACCTGAATCAAAAATTTGTGGCTTGATGACGATATTTGCGCCCAATGCCTTTTGAAAATCTCCATTTCCCAATCCTATAACACCTTGAGCATGATTTAAAATTGGAAAATAGCCGATTCTCAAGATATTAGACGATGCGCCAGTGCTGTTGTTGTTATTGCTGATAGTCAAGACGGGATTACCATAGAGTAATGAACTGGCAATTACCCCGGCAATTATGGCTGCAGATATTACCAGTTTTATTTTAGCAGTCATTCGATTCTCCAATAAACATTATTCAAGGTTGAATATTACGGCTTTTAAATGCGCATACCTTGAACATTATATGGAGAAATTTAGCGCATCTGTATGAGAAGGTAAGGTGCTATTTTCGACTCTATAGTACACCAAATGTATACAAACTGTCTATCAAAATCTCAATCTGTAGATAGAGAAGGAGACAGGTTTCTCTTCTACTGCACGTCCAACTTTGTGATACTATTGATTATGCCAGAATGATCTGCATCAATTTCAGTAGTTACATAAAGAAGGTGGTTGTCTCCCAGAGGCATCGTAATCCGTTTAATCTTTTCGTATTCTGCTAATACATATTTTCCTTTCCCAATCTTTGGAGCAAGTTCGCTGCGTGTTTTCCATGCTTTAACTGCAAGATCTAGTGATTTCTTGCTTTCGTCTGGACTTAGCAAATTCCTTACACCTTCACGGTGGTCAGAGTGCATAATTTTGCCATTTTGATCACATATTGTAACTAATCTAATCTTTGGATCGCTCTTCATTATACTTTCATGGATGCGCTTGTAATCCATAGGTAATCTTAGAAGAGGTGCAACTAATAAGATTTTTGAATGATATACCCATGCATTGTGGTTGTGTTCACATTTTAATACCAAATTGAAATCTTAAATATTTTGAATTTCCACGTATATATGTTAATTAATGGTTCAATTTCCGGTGAATCTTGGAATCTTGTTGTTCCGAATCCCAATCCAACGAGAGCGTCCACTGTAATTCAAACTTGCTAATGCTAATGAATATGATTAGCTATATATCGTAACTAGCATGCAAATGAATTGGATTGTTCAAACCATGCAGAGGTCTTACCTCCTGCCAAGGAAGATCTGGATGGACTTGCACTTTATCAGAGGAGATACCTGCTTGATAATGACTGCTGAACATGCATAACTATTCATCCTGATCCCTGATTAGATCAAATGGTTTCATGGCATTCGGCAAATCTTCTATTACATCAGTTGCCACCATGTGCAAGCCTACTCGCTCATACGCCAGACTCGCAGCTACTCCATTCAGAAAAACGCCAAGAATAGAAGCATTGAATGAGCTATACTTGGTAAGTAAGCCCACTGTCAAACCAGAAAGAATATCACCCATCCCTCCAACCGTCATTGCTGGAGTACTTCTTTTAATTACAGCAGTATGTTCGCCGACACCATCAGAGATTATATTAACCGATCCTTTGAGTACTATTGTAATTCCATATTCTTTTGCAGCCGTCTGAACAGATGACGTTTGTACATCTTCATTTGTACCAGGATGCTGTTCAAAAAGCCGATTATACTCGCCTGCGTGAGGGGTGACAATGGTGCCAGTTCCCGCAATTTCTCGGAGTATCTCTGGAATTAGAGCCGAGGCGTCCAGCAGCAATTTAATCTCTGCATTTCTAAGTTGTCTTATCAGTGAAACGAGCGCTTCGGGCTTGGCGATACTCAGCCCCATGCCAATAGCCGCAGCGTGAGGCTTCTTAGGGAGCATTGCCATAAGTCTATTTACTAATCCTGCGGTTAGCTTATCATCGGGAAGAGGCAGAGCTATGATGTCTGGAGAGTAAGCTCTCACAGCTATAATATTGGACTTTGGTACGGCCGTAAATACAAGATCGGTACCAGATCTTAGAGCAGCTATCGACGCAAGTATCGGGGCTCCATGATAGATCCTGCTTCCGCCTACGACTAAAACTATACCGTTATCACCCTTGCGAGAAGTTGCTATTCTAGGGACGATAAGGTCCTTTACAAGTTTAGGTGTTACTGTTATTCTCTTTGCCAATTCCTTCTCATTTTAACCCATGTAAGTATGGATGATAAACTTTACCAGCATCCCCCCTTCTTTCTCGTAGATGTATTGATCGTTTTAAGAAGAGAATTTTAGAGACAATATCGATTGTCTGTGGAAATATTTGTGAAAGACTAGGCTAAATACGTGTTTCTGGAGTACACTACTTTGCTGGTAAGAAACATTGTAGCAGAGCAAAGTGGCGATTCTGTCCTTGTTCGCGAATGCAGGTAAGTGATAAGGAAAAACTCAAAGGCTGGGACACGCCGAATGACCTCAATGGCTCAAATTTTAGAAATTTTCATCATATCTGCGATTCTAATCTCCATTCCATAACGATCCTCTTCATTTTTCATATGCTTGTATATCCTTAATAGGTCACTCCAGTGCTTCACAAAACTGAATTTCCTTGTTATTTTGAGTTGGATAAATTTATAGACCAATACATAGATTTCGAACTTCTTCATAACACGTTCTCGATATATTTTCAGATCAAACAGATTCTTAATCAACAATTCTGCACACCACGTTGCAGGAACTATTCCCTCACCAAGTAGTGAATAAACCGTGCCTATGGATTCACCTACTCCAACTGACTTCCTACCATCTGTAAACGGCTCACAGTATAATGGCGGACTAATTCTTACCGGCCGGCCGACCTTTTTTATTATTTCACATTCGTATTTTTTTAAAAATTGTTCAACAAACTCGTTATTATGTTTTCTTTCAAAGTCTCCGGCTCCTATATGTGCATAGCCATTACCAAGGGGAAAATACCAGAAATAACCAGACATTGAAGGGAATGCCTTCAGGTAAAAATCGTCATAAGGAGTCTTATCGACCTTGTACTTTACCTTGTATTGAATACAAGGGATCCACATTTCATTTCTTAACTTTGGAAGGTAGTTTCGATGGAATCCCGTAGAATCGACTATCATATCAAAATCCGGTTCAAGATTCTCCTTCCGTGGAGCTCTGCCAAACTCGACTTTTGTTCCCCTTATCATATCTTTAATTAGCCTTAGCTTGTCATAGTTAACCATTCCCTTTAAGCGGATATCAATGCTATTATCGCTGCCGTCTCCAATGTCAACCGTCATATGTTTTCCGTCGTGCATAATATAATCCTCAAAATTCAGACCGCAATTTTTTGCTAAACCTGACATTACGTTTTTGGATGTCGCCCATGCGCAAACAGCGTCATGATCTGTTTCTGGCATTCTCTCAAAACCGGTTACATAGATATCATGAGCATCGCTTAGTCTATTCATAAGATAAGCACCGGCCACGCCTATTCCAACCACAGCGATTTTCATACGCAATCCTACTCGGCAGTAATGTTCAATAAAAACATTGCAATTCCCTTCGTAAACAAGCGTTTTATCTGTTGAAGCATTACACACTGTCTTGACTTCGAGCAACGACTGTTCCTGCATCAGCCCTTACGTGTTACGGTTCTTCGGGTTTGCCAATACTTCCCATTATCATATGTGACACTACCTCGGGGGATTTTTCAATAGTATTATTTCTCCACAGAATGCAAGTTGACATGACCTACATTTATAGATATACGCAAGATTTGATTTTTTTATCTAAGGCAATTTTGCCTAGCCAATCTTTATCTAACTCGTAATTACAAAACTAATCATGCGATTACCCATCAAGGAAGATGACTATTTTGCCACAGAAGTTAATTCTGCCTTTGAGATCGTAAAAGACAACTATCTTTTAGCAATAAAGCCTCAAATCGAAATGAAGAAAGTTAATGCAATGTTGGGAGACGGCAGCGTAGCTCAAATTGATTGCTTTGAACCACAAAGGCTTATAGTTTTTTATCAACAATTGATTGACTCACTAAAATGGTGGGTTACAACAGGCATATCTAACTCGCAGACCGAGGACCTACACAGGTTGTATTGTCAGTTCACACAGGAAGTCGGCCAATACAGAATGTCTGGCTATTTTGGAATTCAATTTCATGCATTGCCTTATTACAGAGTAGATAAGCGTATTATTGAGATCCAAAAGGAGTTAGCTCAGATCGCTGGTGAGGGTGGAAACACCTTCAAATCCATGGCTAGCAAAGGAGACTATATAGTGCAGAAGGAGTTGGAAAGTATTGGATTTGCGCAAATGGGATTTGAAGAGTTGCTTGAAAAACTATTTGAAGATGAAAGCCTTGTCGCAGATTTGGAAAAAAAAACAACAGCACTAGAAAATGAATTTCCGGGATTCAAAGAAATGCGTCATACGAAAGAGCGGCTGTTTTCAGAACTCAACGATTTGCTCATGGAATTATGTCAAATTTCGCCAGTATCGATTGATCACAATAAATTGATGCAGGGAGAAGAAGGAGTCGTTACATATTTTGATATAGAGAAAGTGAAGAATCAGAAAACGAAGGAAACCGACTCTTATATTAATACTAAGAGAATGACGAAAGAACTAACAGGACAGGTTGTTACTATCCTTGGCGAAGTGGCGAACACGCTGCTGGTAGTTGGAAAGAGTATCAAAAAATGAAATCAAATTTTTAGATTGAATGCAACTTTATGTCTCCCAACCTACACTTTGCAAATCACTATTAGCTTTATGCCTGAAACTGATTTACAGATTTTATGCTTATGGTTATCTAAACTCAGCTACTCTCTCACCTGCTTTCTTGGTTCGGTGCATACGCAAGTATCAATTATCTTGAAAATTCAAAAAACTTCGACGGTGAGGGAAACTTATTTAGGTGTGCGCTCAATCAATCTTACCCCCTAAGGTCAATTTCTTTACCCTTGATCCAATAGATCATTCTGAGTGACATCTGTCGCAGAAGCTCCTCCCCCCTCTCCCTCTAAGAGGTTTCAATTCTTAATTATTGCTACGTCAATAATTAATAGCATCGTCGTGAACACGTGGCATTCCAAGGATTCACCGGTCTTCGAAACAAAAAACTCCAAGTCTATCGTTCATCCTTTCATAGTTAAAGGGCATAGAGGACTTACTATTAATCCATATCAAGGATGCCAGCATAGATGTGGGTATTGTTATGCAACGTATGAATGGTCTCCAGAATTCTATGAAAAAATTTATGCGAAAAGTAACGCGCCTGAAGTATTAGAAAGCCAGTTAAAATCTTGGAAATCGGACACTATTGAACCAGTAATGGTTTCATCTGCTACTGATGCATACCAACCCGCAGAACTAAAGTATGGTTTAACAAGAAAATGTATTGAAATACTACAGAAGTATAATGTTCCATACTATGTCTTTACAAAGTCAAAAATTATAGAAAGAGACCTCCAGCTCCATCAGAAATACAAAGATGATTGCTTCTTAGTGTGGTCTATAACTACGACCGATGAAAAAATTAGACGTGTAATAGAGCCAGGGACCCCTCCAGCGCATTCTATGTTTATGGTAATAAAGAAATTTGCGGATGCAGGCGTATGTTGTGGTGTAAGCATTGATCCTATCCTTCCATTCATCAGCGATAGTCCAGATCATGTTCAGGAAATAGTAGATAGTTGCTACGATGCCGGGGTTGCATATGTTTTTGGTGCGCTTTTGAGGTTAAGATCTGATATATGGGAGAGAGTGAAAATGATTCTAGAATTACTCCATATTGAAAACGGAATTGACCAATACAAAAACGTCATTTATCAATTTAAAGAACCATTAAAACCGTGGTTCAATCTTGGAGCAAACAAATCCTATGAAACCAGCGTGCTCCAGAGGCTAAAAGAAAAAGTTTCGGAGAAAGGAATGATATTTGATTTTCCAGATTTAATTAGAAATGTACGTCTAAATTCGAATAAGAATCCATCTGCTTACCATGGCGGAGAACAAGCTATATTACTAAGCTATATGTAAAAAATACGACTGCTTATAAGAGGAAAGAGGTTCTTAACTTAGCCGCGCTCTGAGTTTGAAAAAATTGTTAATGTCAGCTTCTCCCCCATTCTCTTGTAGTAGCTACAACCCTTTTAGCAATCAAGTCATTTTTTAAAGGGTTCTTATGGTTTGTAGAAATCTATGCGAAAGGCTATATTCCAAAATTATTGTTGGTGAGAGTTATGGGGCCGGTAAGAAATATTGTAGAAGATGTGTGGTTTACTTTACCATGAGGTCTAGTAGTCTTTCATTATTATTATCTAGCTCCAAATTCATACATTTTCGGATTAATACTTAAACGCCAACTGTCAAATGAGTCTGTAAATAAGCAAGAACTAGAATGCTTTTGATAACTATTATCGTGGTCAATTGCACTAGAAATTGCAGTTATATGTGATGAAAATCTTTTGTCAATTGCTACAATTCTATCTGACATGACAGCCTTACAATGAGACATCTGCTTACGATATAGGACAAACAACCATCAAATCAAAAGGATCTCGTATCTTGTCGTATTTAGCACGTTCAAATACAAGATGATATTCTGGGTCTTCTCTGATTTCTAATTTAAGAGCACGTATGAAGTCAACACCTGAAGCATCGCACCATACTTTTATGATACGTTCAACTGCCTTCGTAACCATCGCATGCTTTTCAATTCACTTGAGTAATAGATACACAAATTCAACTATCGTATTGCTACAAATTTGCTTGCCGCGGATAGCCAAACTGATTGATTCTTACATTTTATATATTTGGTTCTTGGTGTACCAAGCCTCAGAGTAAACCCAATAAGCATTTTAAAAATATGGAAGAGAGGTAATAGAACGATTAATAGTAATATGCAAAATTTATACCGCAAGTACCGAGACTATATCCTCTTTAATAAGAGTATATTTATCGCTGGAATCTGTGCATTTCTTGCGGCTGCTTATGTTACTCAAGCCTCTTATTTGACATATAACAAAAGTAGTATAACAAATTCAATAGTTGGTTTAACCACAGAATATAGTGTCTACTTACCAATTTTTGCGCTCTTATTTTATCTGGATAATCGGTATCGGTATGTAGATCCTCTGACAGGAACTAGAAATCGTAAGCTGATAGTCCTGGATATCAAGAAACTTATTGCTTCCTTTTCTGTTGCCGAAATAGTGTATTCTGTTATCAAAATATCTTTTAATTATCAGCTACTCCAGGTCGGAATACAGCCGTATCAGGCATCAATGTTTAGTTCTTTAATTGCATCTGCTGTTTTTTATGTGGTAATCAACGTTATTGTTATGAAGGTTGTAAAGCTGTTCAATAGATGACAATGAGTTGGAATGAAAGAGCCCTTGACCATAGGCCATTCTAGTCGTTCATAGAACGAATTTACTACTCTGCTAAGTATAACTTGTACCGCAACTGTCGCGGATGTGCGACCTTTTCCTGTATCTCGAAAACAGATATAGATTTAGATTGACTCTGGTGACACCCTTACCAGTGGAGGAGAGGAGAAGAGATTCCAAGCGCATGCTGATAACATGAGAACACAAGCATTTGAAGAATGTATGAATGAGATATCGTTACTTGGGAAGGATAATATCATAGCCATAATGTGTGCACAAGCTTTGCCATGGCGTTGTCATTGCGGATTTAAAGGCTCGGTCTTGAAGTTGATATTAAGAACACTAAGAGGCCTAGCCTTGATACATTGACTTTATATGTACAAATTGTTAATGGCGAAATAAGATATTCTGCGTCTAACATGCAAGAGGAGCATATAAAGAATCTACAAAAAAAGACGATCCCATTCGAAACTATGATTCAACACCGAACCAAACCAAGCAAAATCCTGAAGCCCTGACGTACTTTAGCTACCTTATTCTCATGATTAGTAGGTTGGGAATAGTTCAGCTTCCAAGATGTATATCCCCGCCTATTTCTGAAAAATAGAAAATAATAGGTAAGGATACATAATGGTTAAGACGGATAGAAGATATCTTGCAAAAGATTTTGGTACGTGCACCACCGGAGCTGGCTCATAAACTGGAGGAAACCCTTAGGCACCGCTACGACGTTCGAACAGAAATACGCGAAGATGACAGTAAAGCCATCTGTGAAATAGAAGCAAGAATAACGAAGAACTGGATTACGATTTGTAGGTTTGCACCTGACGAGAATTTAAAAGATATACTTACGATGTTTAAGGTGAACCTTGAAATAAAAAGCAGGGGATAAAGGTTGTTTTTTTTCATTCTAAATCGTTGACCGCATTTTTCGAATTTATGTGGGTTTTCGAACTTTAAAGAGAACGCGCCCTTCTTTCTTGTGGACCTTCGACTAGGTTATTGCTATCTTATTGAGTTGTTGAAAATTCTTGAACTTATTAGCTTTAAGCATAATTCTTATGGAAACTTTAATCGTACAATTTTTACAATCTATTTACCCGAATGCATCCAATATCAGATTAATCACCAATCTTCAACAAGGGTTAGTTCATAATTAAACACAATAATTGGCCAAGCTAAATTATAAGAATTTCTAAGGTATACGAAAAACAAAGGATATCGCAAAAGCCACTCTTTATTATGATGCTCAAGTATCAAATTGACATTTCGTCTTACCGGATTGAAATTTAATCCAGAAATTTTCATGGGATAAAACCCAGCTACATGATATCGAGGTATTTCCTGCCCTGGAATTTGAATTGGTGGTTGATGGGTTATCGGCCTTCCTCCCGGGCCGCCCGCCGATTATCTTCGGAAGGAAATCGCTAACGAATCACAAAAAATGTTACGGCATGAAATACATCAGGCGAACTGAGGGAACAAAATATATTATTTGAAAGCACGGAACCCCCTAATTTCTTATCTTCCGCCCAAGGTACTTGGATTTGAATGCCACCCGGGAGGGAGCCCGTATAAAGTCTGTATTGGCGAACAGATTGACAAGGATTGTTAGTTTCTCCCCTGACAAGCGGGCCTTTACAAAAAATGCCGCCGAATTTAACTGTCGATTGAGCGGAAATTGAGCTATTGAGGGATATGAAGGCTGAATTTGAATTTGGAATTTCCACTTAGTTTTTGAGGCTACCTGCCAATTTCTGATACCTATACTTACATTAAGTGATGATTTCTGATAAGAAAAGTTCCTGCGAGCAGGAACCAATTAAATTGAGTCATATGAAAAAGTTACAAGTTTTGGCACAAGTGCAATTGATGGATTATCTAGCATTCGTTTGTGCTGCTTTGCAGTGTGATCTATGACGAACTGGTTGTACATCCTGTGTACATAGTCCTGGATTATTGCATTTTCTTTCGGCTTGACACTGTACCCTATTGTTATCAGTTGGTCTTGTTTTTCTGTACCCTGTGCCTTTGGGGCGGCTTGACCTGGTTTGCTGCCATGGGGTGATCTTAATTCTGTGAAATACATGCCAACGTTATTACTGACTAAGGGATAAACTCGATAATTGGTGCTTACGATATTAGGTTTAATACGGCATTTTTTTCCTACGCGTACCCTCCCGGGAGGTCAAAGGACAAGTTTCTGAACATTGTTCTATAACATCTAAGAGGCTGGAATCTGACGCTCATAGAAATTATTTCTTCTTAAAACTTTTTGCAAAAATGTACCAAAGTACCCTGCCTGGAGGTAGTCCGACCTTCTAAGCAAGTCGTATACAAATAACAAACGAGATGAAAGTTGGTTGCTGCAAGGCAATAAACTTCGCCCAAATTTTAAGTGTATTTGTTGATGTATTCATAGACTCTTTGTCTAGGGGGCGATGTCATGACCAACAGCTCGACAAATTAATATTTTATGCTGGTGCCTTTGCATACGTAGGACAGTTGGAATTTGGGGAAAACGGTTGTAACTGTGGAGAAATTTTAGAGGCAAATAAAATGCTGGTGGAATATTGATATTAGTATCTCCGTCCACAGAATGGAATTTGCTTATCCAAATCATTTTTTTACTGCTACGTGTTGCCTCTATTCAACTATAAATGACTTCGAAAGATATAACTAGGATTTCGGGAGAGGTCTTGTATTCTTTATTGACCTCATCTGTCGTTTGTACATCGAGATTAATTCCTCTACTTTAGTTGCGTCCTCTGGATTTTTGTCGTCTCTTATCTTGCCAGTAAATTTTGGGAACCTGAGTGCAAGGCCATAATTTTCCCTTATCGAATTGATGCCTGCAGTATGTGAAGGACTAAGAGTTATTTCAGACGCACTGACCTCGATTACTATTTTTGGCTCAAACCATAGATCCATTTGCATTCCGGTGTCCACTCTAGGATGTCTGTGACTGATTCGGGTGTCTTCTAGATTTTTGTAAAAATGCTCGAGATGTAGGTCAGTAAAACCTGTTCCTACTTTACATGTACTTCTAAACATATCCGCTTCAGAATCATATGCGGCTAACAAAAGGGCACCATACTTTCCAACTCTACGTCCTCTACCATAGAGTGCACCAACTATAATCAAATCCAGGGTGTCAGCAAGGTCGCTTCGATACTCGCGTTTTAACTTAATCCAGGCAAACTCTCTTGCCCCTGCTCTGTACGAGCTTAGGAGCTGCTTTATCATTAGGCCTTCACAGCCATGCTCTATGGCAACAGCCATAAGTTTCTCAAGATCCTCTGTTTTTTTTACAATTGCTTGTGGGACCAGTCTAACTTTTTCGTTCTTTAATCCTTTTGTGGCTTTCTCAATTAGTTTACGTCGTTGGAAATACGGCAAAGAAGTCTTGTCCTCTCCATCGATATATAATACGTCAAAAATATTTATGACCACCGGATACTCTTCTATCGCTTCTTTGATCCCATATTTTCGTCTGCGATGCATCAATTCCTGAAAAGGAAGGAATTCGTCTGTTTGAGCATTAATTGCAACAACCTCAGCTTCCAAAATCGTTTCATTGGTCTTGATTAACTTTTGGATTGATTCAGCAACATCGGGATAATGATGAGTGATTTTTTCTAACCTTCTTGAAAATAGCTCCACCTTCTCTTTTCCTTTATGGACTTGAATTCTTTCACCATCTAATTTGTACTCTGCTGCTATAGACTGGCCCTCCATTCTTTCCAAGGCTTCCTCGGCACTCCTTACCCGTTCTGCCAGCATTGGTCTAACTGGTTTGTTTAATGTGATTTCGAGTAATCTCAGGGATTCGAGACCTTTTATAGCTAATAGTTTGGCTACTGTTCCTAGGTCACTTGAAACATTATAGGCATTTTCTAGTATGTGTCTATTGGACTTGTCACCTGTAAATGCTAACGCTAATGCATCGATTACCGTATAATCGGCAATACCTAGCCTTAAGGTTCCCATTATGAATTTCATTATGTATCGGCTCTCACGCGATGTCAAGGTTAAAAGACTACTTACAAGCCGCAGCTTGGCGTCCTGTGAACCCGCACCCGCAGAATGTGCTATCTTATCTAGAGTCAAATATACTCTTTCAACAGTCATTTTCTCTGCAAACAAGGTTGTTTGGTTTTTTGATTTCGTTACCTCCCCAACCGTATCGCCAAGATCTCCCGTATTGCGATAAATTTGTTCTATAGACTTAACATCTAATCCTGTAGAAAGAGAAATTGCACGGATAGCCAATTTTTCCGCCAAGCCAAGTTCGACTCCTTCATAGTCTGGGTGGAGCTTGCCCTGGATGAGATATATTACTCGATCTATAATGTCGGTGGGCGTTTTTCTCAAAAGAGAAACAAGGTAATCTGTAAGAGCAAGCCTACTGGAAGTTCGCTCCATCTGCTCAAATGTATCTACAATTATCGAAAAATCCAATACTCTTTGATTAAAGCAAGACAACCATACGTTTTAAGTTATTTATTCAAAGAATTTCTCGTTAAGCTGTCCATCAGTAGCATGTCTCAACACAGCAATTTCGCTCATATTGAGGCTTTGTCATTTGACCGACTAGAATTTAAATTTTGTAATTTGTCTTTCTCAAGTTATCATCAATTCGAGATTGTTGCAGGTACTACCCAGACAGTCACATCACCACTCGCATTTAAGTGACCATTCTTGTTATTCTTATTCTTTAGTATCACGTTAACTGTTAAATTATTATTAATATCATCTCCTTTCAAAGTTGTACTGCCTGCAACGGTTTGATCATTCTTACCAACCGCTACAACTGAAATATATTTAGGAATGTTTCCATTATCGGTATTCGTGCGTTCTAGTGTCACCTTTAAAAGGTGCGGATTACTCCTATCAACATCTGTTATCTTGATGTCCTTTATGAAGCTCTTGTCCTGAACATCTAATCCATGATGATTGTTGCTGTAGGTGTACTTGTAGTTTTTATTGTTATTGTAGGTGTACTTGTAGTTGTTATTGTTATTGTAGGTGTACTTGTAGTTGTTATTGTTATTGTAGGTGTACTTGTAGTTGTTATTGTTATTGTAGTGTACTTGTAGTTGTTATTGTTATTGTAGGTGTACTTGTAG
>Ga0193747_1000180_pt1 | contig 27109 bp, 23 predicted proteins | sample L1m2metaG_FD_143048 | JGI IMG/M metagenome (GOLD analysis project Ga0193747, IMG submission 143048) | Soil microbial communities from a riparian zone of the East river system, Colorado, United States - L1m2 | ecosystem: Environmental > Terrestrial > Soil > Riparian zone | place: USA: East River...
GGCGCTGCAGGCAAAGCCCTAGACCTTGCATTAGAAAAATCAGGAATCCCGAGGCAATCTGTTTTCATAACTAATATAGCCAAATGCAGGCCACCAGACAATAGAATACCTGAACCTGAGGAACAGTTTGCATGCAGACCGTATCTGGATAGACAAATTTCGCTGATTAGCCCACAAATTATTTGCATACTTGGAAATACTGCCTACTCTTCCTTATTAGGAGGGAAATCTGTCATGGCAGATAGAGGAAAAATTCTGAAGAGAGATGGACAAGAATACTTAATAACAATTCATCCTGCTGCAGCAATTTATAACAGAGATTTTCGATCAGTACTAGAAGATGATCTTTCTCTACTAGGTCAAGAAATCGAGAAAAGGCAAAAGAATTCAGTGCACTCTAGATCGTTAGACAACTTGGAGGGTTATACACAACAGCGGGAACAACAACAAGGACCAGGAAAAGAGAAGAATTATGAAAAAGAAAAGAAATAAAAAATGAAGAAACAGAAATAGAAACTTTGGTTGGATCCAGACCGAAAATTAAATTTAGAACAACTTTTTCTCTAGCTTCTGATATTTGGTTTTTTGTGATATATAATAACATATATTACATCATAGAGTTTGCCGACTACTTTTTTAATAAATAAAAGCGTAAGAATCGCTGGAGGGATTAGAGCTACGATCATAGAATCGGCAGCGTATTCCCTGGGCAGTGCAGGAGCAAGCACAGCCATAATCACGAAAATAGAAATACTCATTGTAAATAAGAAAAACGATGCAATGAGCAACATCATTATCGTTTGCAAGAGGATAACACGAAAATTAACCATGGATATATAGTCATCTAACTGTAAGAATACCAACTTTAATAATAGTATAGATACGCCAATAAATGAAATATTAGATGGGACCAAAAATTGAAGCAAAATCTTGGAATCCTTCTCTGGAACAGAGTATTTTTAAAATTTGGGAAGACAACAATCTTTATGTATTTTCTAATACATTTACAGAAAAAAAGCCTTTTGTTATAGATACACCTCCGCCATATCCTTCAGGTAGGCCTTGGCACATAGGAGCCGCGGCTCATTATGCTCAAATAGACATGATCGCAAGAACTGCCCGGATGAAAGGATACAATGTGATGTTTCCCATAGGCATAGATAGAAATGGATTGCCTGTTGAGATTTACACAGAGAAAAAATACAAAATTCAAATGAGAAAGATGGATAGGGCCAAATTCCTAGAATTATGTAGCCATACTCTTGATGATCTTGAAGAAGAAATGATTCTCATCATGAAAAGTATGGGCATGAGCTGTAATTTTAAGGACTATTATCGGACTGATTCTAATGAATTTAGAACGTTAACCCAGAGTACCTTTATTGATTTGTGGAAGCAGGGACTTATCTATATTGCCAACAGACCTAATAATTACTGCCCTAACTGCGGAACTACAATAGCCGACCAGGAAATTGTTTACAAAGATATTCCCACTAAACTTGTTTACATAAATTTTATGCTTAAAACCAGTGACAATAGGACTATCACAATTGCAACTACGAGGCCAGAACTACTCTTTGCATGCCAAGCTGTAATCGTGAATCCTCAAGACGAGCGTTACAAAGAGCTACAAGGAAAGACTGCTATATTGCCTTTATTCTCTAGAGAGGTTCCTATTATGCCTCACCGTTCCGTAAAACCAGAATTTGGCTCAGGCGCAGTAATGGTATGCAGTTACGGTGACCAAAACGATGTAAACTTATTCAGGGAATTGCGATTGCAAGAAATCGTTGCTTTTAACGAGAACGGGCTTACTACCCTTGAAGCAGGTCCTTATTCTAACCTTAACGCACAGAAAGCTAGAACAAGAATTATTGAAAATCTAAAGAAGGCAGGCGTAGTAGAGAAAGAAGAAAATATTCTTCACAGAACGCCATTGTGTGAAAGAAGTATGAATCCAATTGAGATAATCCCGTTGCAAGATTACTATCTCAAACAATTGGAGTACATTCCTCAGCTGAAAAAACTAGCCACGCAACTAAATTTTCATCCCCTAATGCATAGACAAATTTTACTTAACTGGTTAGATTCAGTAGCAATCGATTGGCCTATTTCAAGAAGGCGATTTTACGGAACAGAGATTCCAATTTGGTATTGTAACAATTGCAAAACCCCAAACCTTCCTGAAGCAGGTAAATATTATCGACCTTGGAAAGAAAATCCTCCCTTTCAACGCTGCCACAAATGCAGCAGTACGGAATTTACCGGCGAAGATCGAACATTTGATACCTGGATGGATTCTAGCATTACCCCGTTATTCATCACAAAATACGGAAGAGACAAAAGTGTACATTGCCGTCTTTATCCCACACAAATAAGACCGCAAGCAAAAGATATCATAAGAACCTGGCTCTATTATACAATATTACGTTGTTTCCAGTTAACCGACAAATTAGCATGGTCGGATGCTTGGATCATGGGGTACGGTGCGGATGAGAAGGGCGAAAAGATGAGCAAAAGCAAGGGGAACGTAATAGATCCATATCCTATTGTACACCATTATGGGGCAGATACTATGAGATTTTGGTCAGCCAGTGAAGCTAATTTAGGCTACGACTTTAGATGCTCAGAACAAAGGATCGCTGGTGCAAAAAACTTCCTTTCAAAACTGTGGAACATAGGTAGATTCCTCTCCTCTTTCGAAGTTATATTGGACATGCCTGAGCAAGAGCTTGCCATGTCAGACAGATGGATCTTGGCCGAATTATCAAAGTTGGTCACAATATGCAATAAGGGGTATGATGACTTTAATTTCTTTATTCCAGCAAATGCTATCAGAGATTTTACTTGGAACCTGTTTGCGGCACACTATATAGAATTAGTTAAAGGCAGAGTATATGATCTAAAAAATGAGACCGGCCAATATTCAGCTACGTTTGCATTGCACAGATGTTATTCGACTATCTTACTGCTGTTGGCACCTATTTGTCCTTTTATCACTGAAAAGTTATGGACAACAATTTATTCACAAGGAACTATTCATTTACAAGAACTTCCTAGTGCAGAACACTCTTATCATCTAGAGAACGACCTAACAAGGTATACTCGGCCGATCACTGATTTTAATTCGATGGTTTGGAATAAAAAAAAAGAGACTATATCGAAGGAAACTGGAAGGCCGCTTTCCCTAAAAGATTCTATTCGTGTTTCTATACCCGTTGAATTACAGGTGTTCGAAGAGGATCTCACGGCAATGCATAATATCGAAAAGTAAAATATCTATCATAAAAGTCAATACAACCACATAATAGTCTACGTTTATTGGCAACCATACGATGTTCCAGTTGTATACGTATTTGAAAAAAGTTACTTTTTCATTTCAATAGATGGTTAGTCCAAAAGCGTTAGACATGAAAATCTAAAGAGGGAAAGCAGCATCTTTCAGATTTCAGAAAATTTTAATTGTATCGTGTCGGCTTCCTTAATTTCGCATAACTTAGTTTCTTGAAAGTTAATTTGTTCTTTATTGGGTATGTTCTACCATCCTGAGTTCATCGATACAAACTTAAATAGCACTTAGTTTCATTGCTTATGTTATTAAGTAGAATTCACTGGCAGGATTGAGATTATATTTCGTGTGTGGCGGTATTCTGCTCCACTTAAGAGAGAAGTCAAAATAAGAGAGATTTCTCGTGTTATGGAAGTGTCCTCACTTTACGAAGATATTCTAGAGATTGAGTGACTACTTCTTAACTGGTTTATTCCTACCAAACGGGTATCAATTTATATTTGCATTTCTATCTTTTTCTTGATTATTTCTATCATCTGACAAGGCCTTGACAAGACGTAGGGCAAAATCTAACTCTCTAACCTTTTCTCTATTTTTCTTGGCACCCTCTGACACAGCCAAAATCAGGTTTTGTAATATGACATTTGGCTCATACAGGTATGATACTAGCTCCTCATGTACAGGAAAGAGTGACGGTCGCTTTCCCTCTCCAGCCAACGATATGTATGTAAGAAACACGGATTTGGATAAATCCGGGTCTAAGAATATCTTTAAGACAGCATTGTGGTCTATGTCACGACCTACTTCTACAGTTGTATCATACTTATCAAGAAGTGGCCACATAGCATCGAATAATGCTTGATACGCTTTAACAACGGTCTCTGTGGTGTCACCTTTCGGGTCATATGTTATAGACCTCAAAAGATGTTCAGTAATTGCTGAAATATTGATTCCAGCTGCTTTGGCTCTATCAATAATGCCTCTCTCAATGCCAAGCGTGAGCTTTTGCTTTTCAGTTTTATCCTTTGCTATTTTGAGCGTTTCCATACGTATACTATATACGTGTCGTATATATACGTATAATATATACGGGGCACTACTTTGTAGCGGATTCTCTTAAGAGGAGTGTTATAAGATATAATTGATACTAACTTCTTATTGCAAGACGCTGATCAAAAAACCATGTGACAATCTTACTGGACATAGCGACACAGTGTTGCGATCTGATCTTGTTATTTTCTTTTTAAAGCTTACCGTTATAATGACAAATATGGTGATCGACAAACAGATCTGGACATGCGCGACATGTGGTCAGGGTTTCACTAGAAGACCTAGTGCTAACAGACACAACGTTAATCTTCACTCTGGACATGCATTGGTGATCAGAACCCTTGAATATATTATTGGAAGGGTAAATGGTAGATTCCCTGAGCCAACTGATCCTTTGTCATTCAGACATAAAAGAACGTCAAAGAACCAGTTGAGTTACAGCGACGTAAATAGAACAGGACTTACGCCAGTTGTCCACGAAAGTCAGAATACATTCCATTATAGTAGGGTACAATTAATAGCCAATAATGCAGATGTAACGCCATATAGATTGAACTCAATATCTCAGCCACAATACAAATTAGCTGAAAAGCAGCCTGATTCCTTTAAGGGCCCACAATCAACTTCGAAACTTGAAAAGCTTGCAGAGTTTGAGAGATTATCATATAAACACTATTCTCATCCAGATGCAGAAAGAGCAATAACAATGGTTCTAATTGAAGTGTTCAATGTAGGAGACGAACGTTTTCTAGACGTGAATTTGGAGCATCTTCGGGAAATTGATAAAAACTCTCGTTTGCGTTAATCTCATCCGTCAGCAGGAGCTATACTGGAAATAAAAACGATTGGGGTAAATGCCAAGTAGAAGTCAAAGTAGTAACCTCATTCTAGGCTCTTGACATGAACTGGGGCTAATTGGTTTTAGGATTGCTTACCTAACGATGTTCATTTGCTCATTCATTGGGATTCGCTGTAATCATCACTGAGCCTAGGGTTTGATGACGTTATCTTATTGCATCTTCCTCCGGAAGAAAAAAGATTACTAAGGTTGACAAAGGTAATCTACATATTTATAGAAAAATGTCTCAGGTATGTCTGATGCCTGTTACTACATCAATAGATAATACTGCGATAGTTATGGCATATTTCTATATGCTTATTGGGAAGGAGGAGAGTGGTCAGCCGCAGTTGCATACGAAGATACTGCAGATTGGGATAAACCTTTCTTTATAGCGATTCACGGCATAGTAACCATCATAAGAGAATGAGAGCAAAATAAATTATTAGAGTGCATAAATTGCTACTCACGAAATATTGCCAATATACGAAGATCGGGTTAGGGAGATTATTATTAAAATTTGATCTACAGAAAATTATATCTTGGAGGAATGGCTGATGTTGACCTCACGTCTGAAGAAAAGCCCAGGTTCAAGGTGTCAGTGACTTAAACCCGACATCTTTTAGATTTCGATTATGAAATCTATTTCAACTGCACTGTCCAAGGGCAAACTATTAGTTCCGATCGCAATTCTAGTATGCTTTCCTTTTTCACCAAAAAGATGAACGAGAAGATCAGATGCACCGTTTATCACATTAGAATGCAGAACAAACGAAGAATCGCAGTTAACAAACCCTGACACTTTAACAAATTTTTTTATCTTTCTAAGATCGTGGAGTGAAGATTTTAATTGAGCTAGTGCATTTATGACACAAAGCCTAGCCGCCTCCTGACCTTCTTCTATAGATAGATCTCTTCCGACCTTTCCTTTAAATTTCGGAGTTAATGGCGCTCTACCAGGTTCTACTGGAATCTGGCCTGAAACATAGACAATGTTGCCGGTTATAACTATAGGAAGATAAGAACCTCCTGGTGCTATATCCTCTGGTAACTTTATCCCAAGATATAGAAGTTTATCTTCTATTTTTAACTCGTCTTTCATATATCGACTTTGTCGTATTCATCTCTTTAAATATCTCGGATGTTTGAAGGCACTTTAGGTCACAATTCGGGACCGGCAAATATCATACTAATGCATTCTAATGACACAACCAACACTGAGGTTGCTGCCCTAAATGAACCTATATCAATCATTAAAGCAAATAATTCTAATAGTACTAAATCACTTTTAGTTTGTTATGTGCGCGCATCATGACGATGACGATAAGACTTCAGGTTACGGTAATCTCACAACTGTTGCATGGGCTTTACTTGTCATGGGCTTATCTCTCGCGGGAGTTATAGTTATATGGGTTTGGTTTGGGCATATAGGGCCATCTTATTCTGAAGACATTTTAGCGCATCAACAAAGGATGCTTAGAAATCAATTTCATCTTCCTCCTGCGCAAATAGTGGAAGATCCAAAGCTGCTCCTAACTCCGCCTTCCCTCAGAAAAATAAATCAGACCAACACTGGTGTCAATGCTACTTCAAATAGCAATACTAGTAGAACCTAATCTCCTGATTTTTCAGCATAGTGTCTCCAACATCGCAGATACACACGAAATATGTTTATCATGTTTTTTCCGAATTAGAATTCGTACTACAAAACCCCAAATCTTGTCTTGTATTACAAGTTGCATCCAAATTACCGCTGGGATGTTCGTGCCATTAATTTCGAAAAATGTGAACCGTAATCCGTATATCTCCCCTAGACAGGCTTTGATATGCGCGACGATCCGTCCATCGAAAGAAAGAAACAGCTTATCAATAGCGTAATTTGTGAGTTCCCCTTATGAAATCTGTCGGCAAGTGTTTAGATCGAATTGATGTTTTCATACCTTCAAAAATGGACAAGTTTTTACAAATCTCCTAGAACGAGGATACATAGTATAAATAGCTTTAAGATTAATTTTGGGTGTGCAAAAACGTGCTGCTGCTGACCATAAAGAGGATGAGGATGTGAATGAAGGTGCGGATAATAAGAGCAGTAGTAATAGTTCCGGTCACAGAGTTTCCAAGGCCAACAGGCTGATAAATGAAAGTAGCCCATATCTTTTGCAGCATGCCCACAATCCAGTTGACTGGTATTCATGGGGAGAAGAACCGCTTGCAAGAGCAAAAAGGGAGGATAAGCCGATCTTTCTGAGTATAGGCTATAGCGCATGCCACTGGTGTCATGTTATGGCGCATGAATCCTTCGAAGATGAGGAAATAGCCAAGATAATGAACGATAGTTATGTCAATATAAAAGTAGATAGAGAAGAGCGGCCAGACTTGGATGATATATACCAGCGTGTGTGTCAGCTTGCAAATGGAAATGGAGGATGGCCACTGTCTGTATTCTTGACTCCTGATAAGAGACCATTTTATGTAGGAACTTATTTTCCAAAATATAGCAAGTATGGGATGCCTGGGTTTGGTACTATTTTAAATCAGTTAGCTGAAGTTTACAAAACCAAGAAACAGGAAATCGACTCTGCTACTTCTGAATTTATGCAGGCTCTATCATCTACAGCGAAAGATGTTGGACATAATGCAGAAGATTCAAAGCTCGAGAGGTCACTGCTAGATGAGGCAGCAGTTAACCTACTTCAAATGAGTGATCCGATCTATGGAGGTTTCGGGCAGGCACCAAAATTTCCAAACCCTTCTAATCTGTTATTTATGCTACGATATTATGATATCTCAGGACTGAATCGATTCAAAGATTTTGTCATGTTTACTGCAGACAAAATGGCCAACGGCGGTATTCACGATCACCTTGGAGGAGGATTCGCAAGATATTCGACAGACCAGAAATGGCTAGTACCACACTTTGAGAAGATGCTTTATGATAATGCTCTATTAACGATTTTGTACACGGAGCTGTATCAGCTGAGTGGGAATGAGAGATACCTAAAGGTAGTAGAAAAAACACTTGATTATATCATGCGGGAGATGACTTCACCTGACGGCGGCTTCTACTCAGCGGTGGATGCTGATTCGGAAGGTGAAGAAGGCAAATTCTACGTTTGGTCAAAACAAGAAATAATTAATTCCTTAGGAGATGCTACTGTCTCTGATATTTTTTGCGAATACTATGGCGTGACGCAAGGCGGCAATTTTGATGGAAAGAATATCCTTAATATCAGGACATCATTGAAAGATCTAGCACAGAAAAATAATAGAAGTCCTGAAGCGATAGAACGGATTCTTCAAGATGCTTCTTCAAAACTTTTTGAAATCCGAGGAAAACGAACCAGGCCGGGAAAAGATGATAAGGTCTTAACCTCTTGGAATGGATTAATGATTTCTGCTTTTGCAAAAGCATATCGCGTCACAGGAAAGAAAGACTATCTTATTGCCTCCCTGAATGCTATAAACTTCATAGAAAAAAATATCTCCAAGAGTGACGGGAGATTACTACGTACATTTAAGGACGGAATCTCGAAACTAAATGCATATCTTGATGATTATACATTCTACGTAAACGCCTTGTTGGATGTCTTCGAGGTTGATTCGCGACCTACTTTCCTAGAAAAGGCAATTCTATATACCAATTTTATGCTGCAACACTTCTGGGACCATGAGGATAACAACCTTTTCTTTACCTCTGATGACCATGAAGATCTAATTGTAAGAACTAAGAGCCTATATGATCTAGCACTACCAAGCGGTAATTCGATTGCAGCAAATAACTTAATACGGTTGTATCATATTACGGGGAACAATGATTATCTGATCAAAGCAGAGGGTATCATGCAAGCTGCAGCCAAAAATGCAGCAGAAAATCCGTTTGGTTTTGGCCAATTACTTAGCGCAGTGTATCTCTATGTCAAAAACCCTGTAGAGGTCATGATTGTGGAAAAAGCAGAATATACACATGGTCATGAGCAGCAACATCATTATATGGTAAGTTGGTTAAACAGAAAATTTATCCCAAATGGAATTTTTGCAATAGTAAAAGCTAATAATTTATCCATAAAAGCACTGGAAAAATATCCCTTCTTCCGGGGTAGGAATTTAGATGGGGATTCTCACTCCGAATATGCTTTGGTGTGCAGAAACTTTTCATGTTCACTTCCGTTATATTCTGTACAGGAGTTGGAAAAGGAGCTCGGTCGCCTACTAACATGAGGCTTCAGAATATGCGGAAAATAAAAAAAATATATATAACATACCAGTTAAATGAATCTCAAAGTAGTTAATAAGATAATCTAAAAGAGAAAATAGAATTGAAGTTATCGGTTTTAGGTGCAGCAAAAGAGGTAGGACGCTCGGCATTTTTACTTAATTCTGATGATACTAGTATTTTGATGGATTACGGTGTGCTTTTGAAAAGAGAGCCGATCTTTCCTCTGCATGTGAAACCAAGAGATATTGATGCAGTAGTAATTACGCACGCCCATTTGGATCATTCAGGTTTTGTACCATCGTTATTTTTGTCTGACTCTGCAGAGGTACAGGCTATAGGTACTTCACCAACATTTGATCTATCACAACTTCTCTTAGAGGATATGATTAAAATATCAGGGTTTTATCTGCCATTTGAATATATAGATGTTCTTACAATGATGAGACACTCAAAGAGCTTACAATACAAGCAAGCCTATAGGATAAAGAATATGAATGTGACCCTACACGAATCTGGACATGTCTTGGGTGGAGCTACTGTTATCGTAGAAACAGAAGGGAAGAGAATTTTTTATACTGGAGACATCAATACGAGAGGGTCAAAGCTTTTGCGACCTGCAGACTTGGATTTTGGTGAAATTGATTTGATGATTACTGAAAGTACATATTCTCAGACTGAGCAGACTCCGAGGGAAGATTCTGAAAAACAACTTCTTGAGTTTGCTTATGAAGTAATCGACAGAGGTGGGACGTTATTTGTTCCAGCCTTTTCAGTAGAAAGAGCGCAGGAAATAGCGACTGTCTTCAAGACATATAATTTTAGGCACAAGGTAGTCATGGACGGGATGGCTCTGAAAGCTAATGAAATAATGTTGAGACATCCTACCTTCCTTAAAAATCCCGAAATATTCAAACAAGCAGTAGGAGAAGCTGAATGGATTAGCGGATGGAACAGGAGAAAGAAGGCCCTCAAAGAACCATGCGTCATAATCTCTCCTGCAGGAATGCTAGTCGGTGGTTCCGCGGTGTTTTATCTGCAAGAAATTTCGAAGAGTGACAAAAATGGAATTGCTCTGGTATCATACCAAGGAGAGGGGACACCAGGTCGTGCATTGCTTGAAAATAGAGTTACGATAGTTGATGGTAAGGCAAGAAAGTGTCTAGCCGACGTAAAACGTCTTGAGTTTTCAGGTCACAATAGCAGAAGTGAATTGTTTGAAATCCTCGACCGTGTTAAAGGTAATCCTAAGGTTCTGACTGTACACGGTGACGGACGTTCATGTACCAGATTTGCAGAGGAGATAAAGGAAAAGTATGGTTATGATGCGAGAGCACCAGATACAGGCGATGTTATCACACTCTAAAGGTACCGTACAATGATTTCTGCTCTAGATTACTCTAGAGCCTAACTCTTATGCCATTTTTGTCTAGATATTTTTTTACTTTATTTACAGTATACTTATCATAATGAAAAATAGATGCGGCCAGAGCTGCATCGACATCAGTCTCTTCAAAAACCTGCAACATATGGTGAGCTTGGCCACAGCCGCCTGAGGCAATCACTGGAATACGTACCGCTTTACAAATCAATTCTGTTAATTCTATATCATATCCATTTTCAGTTCCATCTGAATCAATACTAGTTAAGAGGATCTCTCCCGCTCCTAGACGTTCAACTCTTTTTGCCCACTCTATTGCATCTATTCCTGTTCCTTCTTTACCTCCGTAGATTCTCACTTCAAACCAGTATTTTCTTCTATCGTTGTCCGATTGGGTCTTGCTATTGTGGTTGTAGTTGTTCTTGTTCTTGCTGCCGTCATACATATTTTTCTTCACGTTTTCAGCATAATTGATTCTTTTAGCATCTATTGCTACCACAACGCACTGCTTACCAAAAATTTCCATTAGTTGCGTAATTAAATCTGGGCTATTAACAGCTGAAGTATTAACAGAAACCTTATCTGCACCATTTAGTAGAATATTACGCGCGTCTTCCAATTTTTTGATTCCTCCACCGACTGTAAAGGGAATGTTAATAACACGTGCAACGTCTCTAACTACAGCCTTCATAGTATCTCTTCTTTCCTGAGAAGCTGTAATATCTAGAAAAACGAGTTCATCCGCACCTTGCTGCATATATTTTTCAGCGAGTTCTACAGGGTTGCCAGCATCTTTGACTTTTGCAAAATGGATACCCTTAACTACACGACCATTATCTACATCCAAACAAGGAATTATCCTTTTTGCTAATGGCATCTTTAAGCCAAGACCTTTAGTTTTTCTATAGTAATTTTTCCGTCGTAAAGGGCTTTTCCTAGGATGACAGAAGAGCATCTTGCAACTCTTATTCTTACGATGTCCGAGAGGCTTGAAATACCTCCGCTAGCTATTATCCTTGCATCAGCTATGCCTGTGGCATATACTAGTGCAGTAAGATCTGGACCTTTCAAAGTTCCATCTCTGTCTACACTTGTAATCAAAAATTCTCTGATTCCCATAGGCCTAAATAATTTTATCGCCTCCTCAACTTTAATTCCAGCGGGCTCCCTCCAGCCGTCAATCATTACGATTCCATCTTTCTGATCAATTGAGATTACAATTCTGTCTTCATTCTTTTTCGCAAGCTGTTTTATCGTATTCGGTTCTTTGAAAGCCAAAGTGCCTAGGACAACCTTGGCCGCGTTTTTTCTCAAGGCGTCTTCTACGGCCTGGATAGATCTAATACCGCCTGCTATCTGCACAGGAAGACTCACGGCTTCAATTATCTTGTAAGCAATTTCAGAATTATTGTGACCTGTCCTCAACGTTGCATCAAGATCAACTACATGTAACATATCAGCGCCTTCTGTTTCCCATTTCTTTGCAATTTCAATAGGATCCTCACTGTAAACCACCTTGTTATTAGGATCACCTCTAAGGAGTCTAACAACTTGCCCTCCAAGGATATCGACAGCTGCGATAACTTTCATTTCTTGCTAGAACAAACCTTTATAAAATTTTTAATTATAATTCCACCTATTTCGCTAGATTTTTCGGGGTGAAATTGAGTGCCAAATAGGTTGTCTTTTTCTATCACCGCTGGTATCTTGATGCCATAATCTGAACTAGCAACTACTATGTTCTTGTCAGATGGTACTGTATGATATGAATGTACATAATATACCCACGAATGATCTTCTACGCCTCTTAACAGCTCACAGTCATTTTTTTCAATTATATCAAGATTATTCCAACCCATATGCGGAATTTTGACTGTTCGCCTTGAAAGCATTACTACTTTGCCCTCCAAGATCTTAAGGCCCTCTAGTCTTCCCTCCTCGCTTTTATCGAATAGCATTTCCATCCCTAAACAAATCCCAAGGATCGGCATGTGTTTTTCGATTGCTTCGAGAAAAAATTCGTTCGATGGCCGAATAGATCTTATTGCAGGATCAAAGTTACCCACTCCAGGCAAAACTAATCCGTTGAATTCTTTAAGTGCAGTCATCTCACGGATGATTTTGACATCATCAGCACCATTTCTCTCCAAGGCGGCTTTCAAGCTGAATAGGTTTCCTGCTCCGTAATCATATACTGCCAGGTTAACCATCACATAACCCCTTTTGTACTTGGTTGCCCGTCCCTTTTTTCATCAATCTTGGCGGCCATTCTAAATGCTACGGCGAATGCTTTTACCGCTGACTCAATTTTGTGATGATCATTGTTTCCGTACTGAACCACAAGATGGGTGCAAGCATTCAGATTTTGTGTAAGAGATCCTACAAAATGTTCGAGGTCTTGCTTCTCAATCCCCTCTATAGTATCCCTACTTAATTTTAATTGTATATTGCAGAATTGGCGTTTGACAAGATCGATTGCTACGTATGTCAGAGATTCATCCATAGGCACTATGGCATGTCCGAAGCGAGTAATTCTGTCCCTATTTGAAAGTGCCTTGTCTAAAGTTTGTGAGAGCGCAATGGAAACATCCTCTACTAGGTGGTGTACAATGCCGTCATTGGATCTTGCTTTTAAGATAATATCTATCATTCCATGCTTTCCTATTGCACTAAGAAGATGATCTATAAACGAATATCCGGTATCTATATCGGTTTTCCCCCCGCCGTCGATATTGACTTGTACAATAATGGAGGTTTCCTTCGTGTTTCTTTCATGTTTTGCAATTCTAATGGGATTCAAGGAGGAAGGCTTCACCAAATATAATTAGATTCTTGCCTATACTTTATTTAATATCTTTGGTAGCTGATTCACAGTTTTAAGAACAGTGTCTACGTGCTTCTCTTCGAACATCTTTATTACTTCCATGGGCCTTCTACTGCATCCATAAATCCCGACAAAAGCGATCTTAAACCTTCCCTGCTCTTCTACCTTCTTTACCATCAATAAGTCTTCTACTGAATCTCCTGCATAAATCGCAGTTCTTGCATTCAGAACTTTCATTGCTTTATTTAATGCATATGGATTTGGTTTAGCGTATGTGCGCTTCTCATCTTCTAGAAACACGGAAGCTTTATTGCTAAAATTACTGAATATGGGTCCCAAAGAGTACCTAGCTGCCAACCTGCTTCTACCCGAGATCACCGCTAGCTTTCCATTATATCTATCGGATAGAAAATCGATTGTCCCTTGCGTAGCTACAACCCTCTCGTTATTAATTAAAGGCCTTCCGACAAAATGTTTTGGCTTTAGTCGGTGTCTTTTCTTAAATAACTTGGGACCATAAAATAATTCGTCAAAGACGGTGGCTAATATGCTTTTTCCAATGGGAGCCGGGTAAGCCAGAAGTTGCTTAATTTTCTTGACTTCAGAGTGTGATTCGGATGACGATAAAAAACTTTCAACTGAAACAATACCTCCTTCGTCAGCATTTTTAGCAACGATTGAGAGGAATCGGCGTGACTCCTGAATGTCCATACCTCCCTTGGTCAATAACGCGAGGACTATTGCATAAGTGGCATCAACATCGTTGTTGAAACCCCCCGATTGCCTCAATCGCAAAATTATTTCATCGGTTACTACTCCATTTAAATTGGCCTTGCCTGTAATATTTTTGAGAACAAAATTTACAGTCTTCTTAATAGCAAGGTTGTACGAGCTATTTATATTTACTAAAACCCCATCAATATCAAAAAGGATGCAATCTGCATTAAATGAATTAATAGGACTACCAAAATGAGCCGTTCTTGTCTTAAGCGTATTAAGAATTTTAGTCTTAGTATTAGTAGAAAACATTCTCTATTGATTTGAGAAATTTCTTATTCATTTCATATGTGCCAATTGTAACTCTAATGCATCCTTTATATCCATCAATATTGCCCAACGCTCTGACACTTATGCGCTCCTTTTTCAGCTCTTTTAGAATTTTACGATAGTTATCATAGCATTCAATAAAAATGAAGTTCGCCTGAGATTTAAAAACTCTGATATCTTTTATTCTAGCTAGACGGTCAATTATCCTGTTTCTTTCATATTTGATCAGTTGAACTGTTTCATTGACATAATCAAAATGAGATAGCATCAAACTTGCTATTTTTACTGACATAATGCTTAGTGGGTATGGCGATTGTATGGATGACCTGAATAAATCCGCAATTCTAGAGTTGGATATCAAATAACCTACTCTGGCTCCGGCTAATCCAAAGGCCTTAGAAAGTGTACGAAGCAAGATAACATTATCATAGTTTAAAACATCTGAAATTAAAGAATAATCTGCAAATTCAACGTACGCCTCATCAATTAATACGAGCTTATCTTGTAGAGTGTTTATCATTTCTAATAATAATTTTCTTTCAAACTGGCTTCCCATAGGATTATTTGGAGAGCAAATGTATACTAGACCAGACCTTCTAGCGCTTTTCAGAAACTCTTTATTGTAACGGACGTTATCATACGTCTTTAAGGGAACTTCATCAACAAGCATACCGTGTAATTGGCAACGGTTGATGAAATATGAAAATGTGGGCGTAAATACAGTAGCACGTTGGTTCTTACCTATTATCGAAAGGATTAGCTCTATAATTTGATCCGAACCATTGCCGATGGCCAGGTATTTTTTGTCCATCTTCGTATACTTTGCAAGCTGCAAATATAGTTCCTCAAATTCCTTGATTGGATATTGTCTAAAATCAATATCTTTTAAAGCCTGAAGGGCTAAATGATAAATAAATTTCTTGTCGAGAACAAGATTTTCATTCGCATCCAATTTCAGACCATCGACAGCTTTTTCAGGTATCATATAGTTATCGAATTTGGAAATTTCGGTTAATTTCTTTGCGAACCACTTAGTCATTCTTTCATCCGTTCCTTCACAGCTTGATAATGGTTCACAAGACCTTCTGCTAGTGCAATTTCCTTAATGACTCCTTCAGCGTTAGCTAACCCGGATTTCGAAGCCTCCACTCTGTTGACAATTTTTATAAAATCAAGTACTGAAAGGGATGCTCTGGATTTGGCAAATCCTAGTGTAGGTAGAACATGATTGGATCCAAAAGAATAGTCGCTAGCCGAGGAAGGCGCATATTTACCGATCAATACCAAGCCGGCAGATGTGATTTTCTTTGCGGCGGTTCTTGCGTCCCTAGTCATTAGTTGTAAATGTTCTGGAGCTACTTCATTAACGAATTCTATAGCAGTGGACTCAGTATTACATACAGCAGAAAATCCGTTGCTCTCTAGGCTCCTCTTAACTATGTCACGCCGACCGATATTATCATTCTCGATAATAGATTGTATCTGCGTTGAGACTTCATTTGCAAGTTTGCTAGAAATTGTTACCAAACCGCATAACGTGTCAAAACTATGTTCTGCCTGAGAAATTAAGTCTCGAGCAATTAATACCGGGTTAGCTGAGGAGTCAGCGTAAATTATTAATTCGGTTGGACCAGCAACCATATCTATCGAAACTCTACTAGAAGCGAGTATTTTTGCTATAGTTACGAATATTCCGCCTGGCCCGATGATCTTACTGACTTTGGGAATACTCTGCGTCCCATTGGTCAAAGCCGCAATTCCTTGAGCACCACCGACTTTGTAAAATTCATCAATCCCACAAATGTCAGCAGCAACAAGAGTAAGGGGATCTATGTTTCCATTTTTCATTGGAGGGGATATTGCCACTATTCTTTTTACGCCGGCGATCTTTGCTGGGACTGCGCACATTACTACAGTACTAGGATAGTGTGCTTTTCCACCTGGGATATAACAGCCGACGCTGGGAATTGGAAGAACTGAACGCCTTAATTTTATTCCATTCGACGAAATGACCATCCCGTTCAGTCTGCTTAAAAGTACCCTTTCACTTTTTGCTAAATCTTTTTTCATAATAACAATAGATCGGATCTGTCCCTTAGAGACTAGAGTATAGGCTTGCTTGATCTCTTCAGTTGTAACTTTTAAGGTCTTTAGCTGAACTCCATCTAACTTTTTGGTGTATTTTATAATTGCAGAATCGCCGTATCTCTTAACATCATCCATAATCGATCTTATATTTTGAATTGAAGAATCTGAGATAGCACCTGTGGAGCTTCGCAGTTTGGCAGCTTCGGTTTTCCCATCAGTAATAAAGATTGATCTTATGAATTCCACTCACCCAAGTTTATCTCTTCGAGAGGAAGAATCTGCCTAGGCTCCATCACAACTAGACCCTGTGCCATTTTCCTTAATATCGGGACGACTCTTATGAATTCATTCTTATCTATGATAGTATTTACGCCATACCAGCCTTCCTCACTTAAGTGGCTTATTGTAGGTTTTTTCAATGCAGGCAGATTCTTAAGCAATTTTTGAAGATTTTCCTCCCTGACATTTACAAATATATGAAGTTTTTTACGGGCTTCTACTACACCTTTTAATAATGCAACCATGTCTGCTATTTTCTCTCTCTTCTTTGAATCTTTCAGGGAATTTTTATTAGCAACAAGCACAGCAGTGGACTCCATTATAAAGTCGATTATTTTTAGATTATTTTGTGCCAAAGTTGTGCCGGTTTCGGTGATATCGAAAATTGCGTCGACGTCTTCTGGAGGCTTTGCCTCAGTAGCTCCAAATGAAAGAAATATTTCCACATTTTTATTCTGACCAGTCCTCAACCATGGAGTAATTATCATCGGATCTACCAGTCCAAAATACCTCTGATATGCCGGGTTTGACTTTATGTGAGCTGCAGTAGAAGTTAAATATTCTGAGGATATTCTTAATGGTTTGTTTTTCTTGGCAAATTCGGTAATCAAGCCTGTCAGGTCATGTACATCAAAATTCTCCGGTACTGCTATCACCTGTTTTACACGTCCATATTCTAAATCTAGCAAAGTTTTGATGTCTGCATTTGCCTCTTTTATCCAATCCTTCCCTGTAATTCCTACGTCATAAAACCCCTCTTGCACATACGTTGGGATTTCTTGTGGCCTTAATATTTTGACCTCAATTTCTGGATCGCTTAGTCGTACCCTGTAAGTTCGTCCTCGACCGCTTATACTATGCCAGGCTTGCTCAAGGATTTCAAAGGTGGCTTCTTCGATACTCCCTTTTGGAACCGCAAATTTTACTATATGCATAATAGACAATTGAGCAAAATCTAGAAGCCAGTGTATATATTATTATTATCGTTATTTGTCGTCATAGGAGAATTTTTCTTGTTCAAGGAGTCGACAACTGCTTTTGCTCTATTTACATTTACATTCCGTTCATCTGAGATTGTTTTGGCAACCAGATCAATCTGATTCTCCTTTGCTCCAGCTACAACAGCCACATTTCGTGCGTGCAATCTCATATGACCTTTTTGAATTCCCTCAGAAGCCAAAGCCAGGAGTGCAGCCAAATTCTGAGCAAGACCTGTTGCAGCCAATACCATTGCAAGCTCCTTTGAAGATTGGACTCTTAAAATTTTTAGTCCCGTCTTAGCTATTGGATTTACGGATGTTACTCCTCCCACAATACCAACAGCCATGGGTATTTCCAATTCGCCTTCTAGATCTCCCTCTTTTGTTTTATGCCATCTTGTCATCGATCGATATGTTCCATCTCTTGCTGCATATGCATGGGCCCCTGCTTCAATAGCGCGAAAGTCTTGCCCGGTAGCTATGGCCACTGCGTCAATTCCATTCATTATGCCCTTGTTATGAGTTACAGCCCGATATACGTCAGAATATGCAAAAGCGTATGCACACATGATCCGATCCACAATATCTTTATTGCCTAACAAATGCTTAGCAAAGACTGCTCTGCATTTTACAAGACGTTTCGTGGCATAATTCGAAACTATTTTTATAATCACTTGGCCTGATGTAATCTTCTCTACTTCAGGAGCTATAGATTCGCACATGGTATTAACTACATTTGCTCCCATGGCGTCTTTCGTGTCAACAATCAGTTCCAGGATTAGCATCGTTCCCATGTTGCATTGGCTTTTGTCATCCAATTCCCTGACTTGTAAATCGATAGCATTTACTGATCTGCTTTTCGAATTGGCAATTTGCAACAGTTTTTTTTTATTAAGAAAAATTTTTTTCTTTGCCTCGCTGCTACGATCACCTACTGAAGTTATTTGTAATTGACCTAACATGAGTGGTTCCCCAGCTTCGGCTACGAAACCCCCAACACGTCCTGCAATTTTTGCCGCTTTACTTGCAGCAGCTATTACCGATGGTTCTTCTGTGGCCATTGGTACAAAGTATTTTTTCCCATTGATTACAAAATTGAATGCAACGCCAAGAGGAATCGCTAACACGCTTATTACATTTTCTGCCATTCTATTGGCCTTGCTAAACGAGAATTCAGCTAACGGCTCTCTTAAAATATCTAAATCTTGCTCAGATAAACCTACTTCGCTCCTTAAATATTGTAGACGTTCATTCTGAGTCATTGTGTAAAACTTTTTTTTTGACGTCAAAATATATCTCTCTTTTTGATCTCTGCAAAGTGGGGATTAATATCGATTTACTCAACAGCAGGACGTACAGGGTTTTCACCAGAAAATACTCAATTCGAATAATAGTGATCACTGTTTCTTTTGATCATACTTGAGAACCGCTTTTTTATTATTCTTGCATAGCGCGATGAAATGAAAGCACGGCAAGACATATCTAATAGTACAAACTTCGTGATCTATCTGTCATCCATCGTATTTGGAGTCAACTATTCCCATAAAAATTGGTCGCTAACTAAGCTTTCATGATTCTGAGAATCCGGTCGTCATTTCTCTTAACTACTGCAGATCCTTCTTCGTTATTACTAGTAACAACATACAAAGAACCGTCCTGTGCGTAATTAACATCTCTGAGGCTACCATATCCTACTAATATATTATTCTGAATTTTAGATTCTAAATGAATTACTCGCAAGTATCCCTTTAAAGTTCCAATTATCAGATCGCCTTTATCTGCGTTAGTGATATTGAATGTAGCTCCTGTTGCTCCGATTGATGGATTAAAACAAAACAAAGGGCTTTCAAACTTTCTGTCATTGGCATTACATTCTTGACTAGGCCATCCATAGTTTCTACCTGCTCGTATCAGGTTAATCTCATCGGTGCCAAATCCAGATTCTTCAGTTGCATAGAGTTGCTTAGTTGTAGGTTGCCATGCCAGGCCCTGAACGTTGCGATGACCAAATGTATAAACGGCTGAATCTGAAAATGGATTATCAGTTGGGATACTTCCATCGCTATTAACACGCAAAATTTTTCCTGCCAGAGATTTGGTGTCTTGGGAAAGATTAGGAGTTGCTGCATCGCCAGTAGAAATGTATAGTTTGCCATCAGGTCCAAACTTCAACCTTCCTCCATTATTAAATAAAGCGCCTGGTATATTCTCTATTATCACTTTCTCAGAAATAATTTTGTTTCTTTTTTCAGTAATTGCTAAAACTTTGTTATATAATTTCCCCGAAGACTCGTAAGTATAGAATAAATAAATTAGGTGATTTTCATCAAATCTAGGATGTAAAGCTAACCCCAGTAATCCATTGTCTTGCGAATGTGCTACTGGAATCGTGATCACCGGTTCATGAACGAATGTACCATTTGGCAGAATTACCCTTAAGCGGCCTATTTTTTCGATGAAAAATATTCTACCATCATGGGCTATGTCAGCTGCTCTAGGAGCCTCAAGATTTTGTGCGATTGTACTCACAGCCCTCCTGGGATTATTATCAACACTATGGATGCTGCTTTTGGGTTCAGGAATAGGAATAGTGGTACTAGACGGCGTCATGATTATGCTGACGGCGCCAGCAGCAATGACCCCAGCAGCAACTATTACAAGCAAAGTCTTATTCATTATTCTTTACAATTCCAATATTGGGAAGGTTTTTTAATGTACCACAGAGCATGTTTTTATAGATTTACGATGCTCGCTATGAAAGTTTCCGAAGTTATGGTAAAAGAAGTTATTAGCCTCACTCCAGACGATACGGTTGGAAAGGCATTAAGCTCAATGTATGAGAATGATGTTCACCAAATTCCAGTAATCTCTGATGAAAACGTCAGGGAGTACAAAGGCATGGTATTTGTCAAGCAATTTCTTAGTGACCCTTCGCCTATGTCTAAGTTGAAAAACTTCATTACTAGTACTCCAGTCTTGGCTTCCGACGATACAGTTGTAAGATGTACACAATTAATCGTAACAACTGGAAATCGTGCACTACCAGTTACTGAAAACAGTAAGTTGGCAGGAGTTATTAGTGAGACAGATCTGGTGCTCACGTCAGATTTCGGCCGCGCTATAGTAGATGAAGTAATGTCGGGTGCCATTGTAATAGAGGAGGATACAACGCTAAGCAACGCCTTGTCAAAGATGCGAAGATATAATATTTCTCGTCTCCCAATAATTAATTCAAAAGGTATTCTTACTGGTATTATTAACGTCCTGGACTTCGCCAAAATCATGGCTAAACCTAGAGTAAGGGCGGGAAAAGCCCCAGGGATAGGTACAGTCGCGGCAAGCAGGCATGTCAAAGTCAAAGATGTTATGAGAAAACCAACATCGGTTGAGAGAGGAACCAAGTTGAACAGCATACTTGAGAAATTTAAGGAGCAGGATGAAATCATAGTTGTTGGATCGAAAATACCAATTGGGATAGTTACGCCGAAAGATGCACTAGAGTTAACCCTCCCAAAGCTAGCTAAGCCCTCTGTTCATATTGCTCACCTAGATGATCCTGATGCACGAAAAGAGATAGAACAACAGATGAACAACTTCTTGAAAAAGATTCAAGGCAAATTAAAGGAAATTCAGTATGTTATTCTATATATTGACAAACATAAAACTCATAAGTATTCTTTTAGAGCCAGAATAGTTTCTAGCAAAGGGATAATCAATGCAAAGGCTGTCGGTTACGATCCCCTCAGCGCCTGCAAGGAATTGATATCTAAATTTGACAGGATGATAAAATCTGAACACAGCCAAAAAATAGAGGATAGAAAGCATCGAGCGCCAACTAGAAATATAGTTATGAAAGACGCTATGATACCTGGCGCAGATGAGGAGATTTGAACTCCTGATCGCCATACGGCGAATCGGCTTGCTTTCAGCCACTTGACTCAAGGCCGACGCATTATTGTGTCCCCTAGTGTTCTACACCTGGGATGACCACTCTGCCACATCTGCTAGATTCAATACGCCCATGCACCTCTTTTATGTGTTAGCTAATATCGATTTTAAAAAAAAGAAAATAAAGCAATACAAGCTGAATGTAATTAATTGGCCTAAACTAGACTGATATAGAGAATAATGTGATAAACTTAAGGTTAGAAGACCTTAGACGTCATAGCAGAGTAATTCATAAAGAATAACTGAAAACAATTAAAGGGGCAGATAACCGGATAAAGCCCCTAGCGGGGAAAGAATGTCATCATTTAATATACACAATACTTATGACGCGATAGCAATTAACAAGCCTTGGATAGAAGAAGAGGAAAAACGTGAGGTTTTGTCAGTTCTGGATGAGGAAGCCCTTACTTCACCGGCTAAGGAGGGCGGCAAGAGAGTCCGTGATCTTGAATCTCTGTTAGAGGATTATCTAAAAGTAAAACATGTAGTCGCTGTGAATTCAGGAACTGCAGCGCTCCACGCGGCCTTGCTTAGCGCGGGCATTCAGCACGGCGACGAAGTTTTGCTCCCGTCATTTACCTTTGTTGCCACAGCAAACTCTGTAATTGCAACAGGCGCGAAACCTGTATTCGTGGACGTTAAAAAAGAGGATTATACTATTGACGTGCAATCCATCAAGTCCAAAATTTCGGAGAAAACTAAATGCATTATACCAGTTCACCTCTACGGACATCCCTCGGACATGGACGAGATTAGCGAGGTTGCTCGCCAACATTCTATTAAAGTAATTGAAGACGCGTGCCAATCTCTGGGATCTGTTTATAAACATAAGCAGACTGGCACAGTTGGCTGTTTAGGTTGTTTCAGCTTTTATGCTAGTAAAGTATTAACATCTGGCGAAGGAGGAGCAATAGCAACAGAGGACGATATCTTGGCAGATAAGTTAAAGATGATTCGAAATCATGGTATGGTTGAAGGTTATGACACTAGAGTTTTTGGCCTAAATCTTCGGTTACCAGAACTAAGCGCCGCAATTGCAAAGATTCAAGTTATAAAACTAGAAAAAATGCTATATTTAAGGAGAAAAAACGCGGACATGCTCACAAAAACCATCCTACCTCTTGCTGATAGATATAAAATCAAGCTTCCGCAAGAGAGGGATGAGAAGAACTTCAATTGGTATCTTTATACGATCGCTTTCGAATCGGATATCGAAAGGGACAAAATAAAAGCAAAAATGTTAAGTGACAAAATTGGCGTCACGGTATATTACAAGCCTCCAGTTCACAGAACTCCCTACTATGAGAAGATGTTCTCAAAAGAAGGCGCTGCGCTTAGCAATACAGACTGGGCCAGCGATCATGTATTATCACTACCGGTCCATCCACTTGTAACAGAACGGGAGATTGACCGGATGGGAGAGAGCCTTAAAAATGCTCTAGATTCATTTTAGTCATTTCATTTTACTTAGATGGTACCGCGAATGCTTCTCAATAATATCTATTTATTCCTTTGAAAGGAGGATCCATAGTATTGAGGTTAATAATTTATACAGGAAAGGGCGGTACTGGCAAGACAGTAACTTCGAGTTCTACTGCAATTGCTCTGGCTGAAAATAGCCATCATACCCTTCTAATTTCTTCTGATCCTGCCCACACCTTGGGTGACGCATTTATGATGCCGGACATTGGATATGAACCCCGACAAGTTATCCCAAATTTGGAGGTATTGCAGGTAGACCCTGTAGTTGAGATGAACAAGCAATATAGCACGATTCTATCTTACGCAGCTTCGATACTCTCTTCAAAAGGGATCGATGAAACTCTTGCATATGAAATCGCAATGTTGCCTGGAATGACCCAGCTGTTTTCCTTGTTAAAAATTGAGGAAGTTGTACGAACAAAAGCATTTGACGCATTAGTGCTCGATATGCCTGCCTCCGGGGAGGCATTGCGATACCTATACTTTCCTAAATTGATAGGAAGTATTGGAAGAAAACTCACAGGACTAGCAGGGATGTTTGGCAGTTTTGCTAAAATATTTCAACCACTTTCTAAAATCCCGCTCCCTTCGCAAGGTGTCCTAAAGAGTGAAGGAGAATTCCTGGATAGACTTGATTTTCTTTCAGAAATTATAAGAAACCAAGAAATTACAAGTATAAGATTAGTAATAAACCCCGATACATTCAGTATTGAGAATGCTAAACGAGCCCTGATGTCTGCAAGCCTGTACGGTATAAATGTAGATCTAGCTATAATTAACAAAATTATGCCTCCAGGAAGTCCAGATCAATATTATGCAGAGTGGGCAAATTTTCAAAAGAGAAAAGTTGAAGAGGCAAAAGCGAATTTCTATCCACTTCCCTTAACAGAGATTGGGCTTTATAACACCGAACTTCGAGGGGTAGAAATGCTTAGAAAGAACGCCAAATTCATGTTCCGTGATACTGATCCTTTCGAGATCTTCTATCGCGGGAAGGCCTTTACCTTCATATCCAATGATTCAACACTACAAATGAAGGTAAAGGTTCCGTTTTCCGAAAAGGATGACTTTGATGTTGAGCGGTACGGGGATCAGCTTACAATAAAGGTTAAGAACCCTATTGGGTATCTGGTTAACATCATACCATTGCCTACGGCAACTATTGGTATGAAACTTGTCAAAGCCAAGTTAGAAGGAGATGAGCTTGCTGTATTCTTTCAAAGGAATGCATGATTTTTAGTCAAATTCTAATCAAAATAGAAATATAGGACATAATTGAAGGCCACAAATGAGTTCAAGTGCATATATCAATTTTCTAGCTTTTATTCACATAGTTTAAATAATATGTAAATCGATTATTCTCAGATATATGCCAATAGATCCAGACTTTCCACGAAACCATAAAGTGATTGGTAAGCACATGCTCCCTGATGGCGAGCACTTTCATTATGTTTGGGGTCCCGGAAGAGCGGCTGAGGCTGCAGAAAACGAAGAAGTAAAAGCAGCATTCACAGCCAGAGGAGAAGAGCAGGTACCTCTTGGTGTGCATGGCACTATGGTTGCGATAGATTGGGACTCTTGTATTGCAGATGGTGCTTGCATAGAAGCATGTCCAGTACAGGTATTTCAATGGTATAGAACAGAACAGGATGAACCAGCGGTAAATCTTACTACTGCTACTAGCGCCGGAACTGGCAGTACAGTGAAAGAAGAAAGAAAGGATTACACAGATAAAGCTGATCCAATTAGAGAACATGATTGTATTTGGTGCATGGCTTGTGTTTCAGTTTGTCCTCCACAAGCAGTCAAGGTGGACCAGTCTAATCTAGAATTTCATGAAAAAGCCGAAGGAACATTTAACGAAGCCCTATCTAAGGGTAGCGCGCCTCCACCACACGCACACTAAGACTAGACCCCTACCTCTTTTTTTATATTTTCTTCAACTGCTCAACGTGGTACAGCTATCAAATCTACTGTCTTTCTGGTCTCCTAATAAGGATTTAAACTTAAGAATCGACTGTAACTCCAGACTAAAATAGAGAGCAACATTTGGCATCCTGCATCTTGAATTCTGTAACCTGTCCTTCTAGTCACTTAAATTTAAACATAATAAAGTCCTTCTAACCATACAGAATTAACCATACAAGATCTAGTTATTAGAAGGTGAAAGTCCATGATGAGAGCCTGGAGGTTCTACAGTATTGGTAAACCTTTTTAGATTCATTTGGAGCTCTAGCAATTCAATTCAATAGCCTATTTGTATGCTAAGATTAAATGGCACGAATGTCATTCTGAATACATGTGGTAGTGACAGCAGATTCGCATATGGGTATGTTCTTACCAAGTGACATTTCGTGCAGGATTTTGGACTTTATGGACGGCAAGATAGAATTCCCGTTCATAAAACGAAATGAGCTCACTGCAACATTTTACATTTTCGGAAAAGAACATGGAGTCAGGAAAGAGACTGAGTTGCTCGCTGTTACTGATCTAGCTAAAAGAACAATGGAACAGCTAACGAGAGATCTAAAGACATATCATCTTATGCCAATTAAATTGGACACAGAGTTCATTCGTGAAAATTATATCAGAAGGGGGCTGCAGATCTCGATAGAATCAGAAAAGCGTTCCTCATCGGATGGGTCTGAGACAAGAAAACAAATCTCAAGGGATCCAACCATTCTTTCGAGCTGTTTTGCTCAACATATTGCATATTACAGACAAAACTACTTCTTTGAGCTTTACAAGCCATTTAGGAGGGATGAACTTCCATTCTCTTTGCATAGCAAATTGAAAAGCAGGATGTTGCTACTAGGATTTAACATAGAGACTGAAGCATCATTACCTTACGAAAGTGCAATCGGCCCCTTCATGGAGTGGATGGAACATTACGGATAAGTGTAGTACATATTTCCTAATTATTAAGAGCAATCTCTTTTTGGGTTATTCAACCTTGTTAAAACGCGATTCTTTAGATTAACTGTAGCTTTCAAAATATCGATGAATAATCGATAACCCTAATCATCTTTTTGACATCAAAAACAACTACCTGCTTTGGAAGATTAATGTTTAATATTTTTTCATGTGGCGGAGTATATTTTAGTACATGAATAAGAACCGTGCCATCAAATTTCCTATCACTACGTTTTTCCATTGTAATTTCTGGATCAAATAATGCGTCAAATGTGAAAAAATAAGTCCCTCCCCATACGTTTAGCGAAAATTCTACTCGATAGTACGGGATTGACATTTTTGGAAACTTTAAATTACTCGCCGCGTGAAGAATCTCTCCCTCATTATACGATCTTTTGTAGAATCCATTGATAAAGGGTACTCTACAAATCACAGTAGAGTTCAACGATTTTCTGTAACAGATTGCAGAATAACGGCTAAATTCTTCTTCAGGAAGGGTGGCTGGACCGTACTTCGCATCATCATGCCAGCTGAGTTTTCTGTTGACTACAAACTTTTCTTGAGTTTCAATAAACCTTCGAATATTTTCTACGAACTGATATTCGTTACATTCATACAATGGCAATATCCAACATCTCTTCTACGACCCTCGAAATAGTTTCATTACAACCACAGATTGTAATTATTGGGTCTTTTGGGTAAGCGTCACCTATCTCGTGTGAAACGTGAATTGTATCTTCACCGTTTGTGTAAAGCCCCTTTTTCCAGAACTTACCG
>Ga0193747_1000181_pt1 | contig 26965 bp, 21 predicted proteins | sample L1m2metaG_FD_143048 | JGI IMG/M metagenome (GOLD analysis project Ga0193747, IMG submission 143048) | Soil microbial communities from a riparian zone of the East river system, Colorado, United States - L1m2 | ecosystem: Environmental > Terrestrial > Soil > Riparian zone | place: USA: East River...
CGATTTCCTGAATGGTCTTCTGTTCCTTGATCGCCTCCAGCGCGATTCGTGCTTTCATCTCCGCGCTGAAGCTCCGCCGTTGCCTCGATTTCATTTCTGCTCCCTTTCCGAGGCAGCGATTTTATACCTTATTGACTGGTCCGAATTTTGGGGAGCACCTCACATCGTCGGCATACCGAACGACGATCATTTCACCTGTCGCCCGATGTTGTCGCCAATGCTGGACCCAGAGATCAAAGGCGTAATGCAGGTAAACGTTCGCAAGCAACGGTGATATCACCGAACCTTGCGGAGTTCCCCGTTCCGTCTTCGACCATTGCCCTTCTTCCGATACTCCCGCTCTCAACCACTTTCCGATGAGACGGAGTATCCTTCGATCAGCGATGCGATGCTTGACGAACTTTAGGAGCCAGTCGTGTCGAATTTCATCGAAAAAGCTCCGGATGTCCGCGTCAAGAATCCAGTTCACTTTCCTTCTCATGACTCCCACCCAGAGCGCATCGTGCTGGCGTCGCCCAGGTCGGAACCCATAGGAGAACCCCAGAAAGTCCTCTTCATAAATCTGATTGAGGACCGTCATCACCGCGTGCTGGACGATTTTATCTTCCAGCGCAGCGATCCCTAACGGACGTTGTCGTCCATCCGCCTTGGGAATGTAGGTTCTCTTTGAAGGTTGCGCTCGATACGTTCCTCGATGCACGCGGCTGTGTAAGTCCTTCAGCCGTTCACCCAGGCCCGTCTCGTATTCCGTCCACGTGACTCCGTCAACTCCGGGAGCTGCGTCTCGCTTCAAGGCGTAGAAGCTGCTCTCAAGTAGTACAACGGATACATGGTGAAGTAGCGCCGTGAACTGTAATCGCTTGTCCCTCTTTGCCGCTTCGCGCACACCGCGCAGGCCGCTCAACGCGTTACCCCAGCTCTGTGTCTGGGACGCGGTCGTCTGCTCGATGTTCTCCTTGGCCGGTCGTCTTCCCTCCGCGCCCTCCGCCAGCGGATTCCCGCTTTTGTTCGGGCACTTCGTCGGTACTGCACGACCGTCCGACTTCCCATCAACGTGCATGTTGGACTTCTGGATCACGTCCTTCTCCAACCGGCCCGCTCACTCTTTCGTGTCGGGCATTGACGGGACCTCCCGGTTCTCGCGCGTGAAGTTTCCATGCATGCAAGGTGTCTACGACCGCGCAGAGCCCGATCAATGCTCGCGACTTCGCATTCATCGGTGTTGCCTTCCGCATGTTGGAACAGCGTCGGCACTCTGATTTCCGACCCTTTCACGGCTCAATGGCCCTGCCTGCATGTCCCCCTGTCAACGCTTCACGTGCAGCCTTGCGACTACCCGCGCATGACTCGGGGCCAGGTTGGCTCGCTACGCCTTACCTGTACGACTCTTGCATTCGCGACTTCACGCCGGTTTATCCCGGCGCACTCCAACTGCGTCCAAAATCGAGCAATTCGAAGTCATTTCTAGGGGTGGGAGGCCAGTAAAGCCAACTGCATCAACAGGCTTTATGGAGCGGGCGATGGGAATCGAACCCACGTCCGAAGCTTGGGATGCTTGTTCTGTGGGCTGTCAGCATGAAGGCTAAGGAATTCACCCTCGAGGGATCTTGCGATGGTCACGGCTGGATTCGATCCACCTCCAAATGAATGTCGAGATGTGTGCTACAATAAAGGCTAGTGTGTGCTACAGAATAGCAAAGCTAGGAGAACAGTATGAAACGTGTTGCTCAATCTGCAACTTCGAGAATAGGAAAAAGCACGAGCATTAGCGGACCAGGTAAGCTCCGTGAGGTGATGGTCATCGCCGAAGAGCAAGGCCTGTTGCGCGGGGAAAGGAACCAAGTGGTCCGGGGTAGAATGCCTAAGGCCCTGGTGGCGCAGGCAAAGAAGCGCACCGGAGTTGTTTCTGATACCGATCTCATCGAGCTGGCGTTGGCTAACATTGCCGTCGCTGACGACTACGCTGAGTGGCTGCTTGCTCGTCGTGGCACCATCGACCACGAGGCTGACCTTGAATTCTGAATTTCAGAGCACCCTTAGACGCCTTAAGCCCGAAAAGCACCGAACACCGCTCAAACCGCGCCCCGAATCGGAACTCGACTTCATCGAGTCCGCCGGCAGTCGGACCACCAAGCTGCTGTACGACACCACGGTTTATATCGACATTCTCCAGAACCGTTTTCCACGAAGGGGAGACGCCATGCTCCGGGCGGCCGAGGCGTGGCATTCGCCTGTAACAGAAGCGGAACTAGCGGCAACCTGCGGTCTACTTGACCCCGCACATGCGCAGACACGCGGGATCATGGAACAGGTTGTTGCGGTGATCGAACGGCGGCCAAGCCATCGCACACTCGCAACTGATTCTGAAATATGGCGTGAAGCGGGAATTCTGTCCGGTACACTCGCCCGGCTGCAGGGATACAAGAGCGACCAGCGACGCCGGGTGTTGAACGATGCCTTGCTATTCGCCACAGCTAGAAAGCATGGCTGCTCCGTGCTGACCCGCAATGTTCTTGATTTTGATTTCCTGCAACAACTCAATCCTTCCGGGAAAGTTCTGTTTTACAGATAAGCACTTGTGTGTAAGGCTTCCAACTAATCCACGCCGCCCTTCGCCAGGTTCGCCCTCACCTTGATCCACCTTCACGGTATGCTATACTTGTATAGCGAGGCACTTATGCTGGCTATTCGACTGCCGCAGTCCATTGAAAAACGACTTGAGAAGCTGGCCCGGCGCACCGGGCGCACCAAAACCTACTATGTCCGTGAAGCTATCCTCGAACACTTGGAGGATCTCGAGGACATGTATCTGGCTGAAGGCGCACTGGAACGCATCCGTAGCGGTGAAGACCAGACCATCCCGCTGAAGGACGTCGTGAAACGACATGGCATACAGCGTTGAGTTGTCAACCGAGGTTGACTGGCAACTCGACAAACTCGACGAGCAGCACAGCAAGAGCATCCTGAAGTTCCTTCATGCGCGGGTTGCCAAGCTGGACGACCCACGCAGCATTGGAGAGGCGCTGCACGGCTCACGGCTTGGGGAGTTCTGGAAATATCGGGTGGGCGACTACCGGCTCATCTGCAAGATCGAAGACGATCGTCTGGTAGTTCTGGTCCTTCGCATCGGAGATCGCAAAGAAATCTATCGCTAGCGCTTTACCTGAAATTGCCATGCTGATCCGGCTGCTGAAGAAAGCCTTGCGGCAACGGGAGATGGTGGACTGTGAAACTCGGGAGGCCCTGATCGAGCAGCACAGCCTCATCGGGCGTGGGGAATGGGCAAGACCTTGTCGTCAACCAAAGCCGCCGCGAAGGCCAGCGCTTGCCGAATATCTTCGTCCTCTAGCTCTGGGTATTCGCGCTTCGGTTCGGCACGGTCAGGATAGACGGCGAGTGCTTCAAGCACTCGGCGGACGGCAAGACGGAGATCCCGTATGCAGGGCTCGCCGTTCATCCTGGCAGCATTAGTCGTGATTCGATCGAGTTTCTCCATCTGTTTTTCGCCTTCTCTAGCCCGGCGCCAGCGAGTGTTTGAAAGCTCTCCGCGCGATGTGCTGTCTCTCTCCAGAATACTCGAGCTAGGCCTCGAGAGCATCGATTTTGACAATAGAGGGAACTATGCGCTTTTGTTTTCCATCATTTTCCAATTAAGACCCTGCCCCAAAATGCTAAGTGCCGCCGTTCCAGCGCGTTAGAGTTAACTACTCGAACCTTGCCAAGGTTCAGGTGTCGGTTCGATTCCGATAGGCCGCTCCATTGCTCATCCGGCAAGGATGAGCTCTTCGAGAACGTCCTTCTTGAGTTTTCCTCAGCCCCGCGAATTCCCAGTGAAATTTCTGTTCAAGTACCGCTAGAATCGAGCCGCTGTTATTTTTCCAAATGAAAAAAATCACCATTGCCGTCGGCAGCAAGCGCGGCCCGAAGCTCAACGCCGTCATCGCCGCACTCCAGTCATTTTCAGCGGCTCTTGCTCACGATACGCAATTCGAAGTCGTCGGCGTGGAAGTGGTGAGCGGAGTCAGCCACACGCCATCGTCGCGGGAGGAATTGATGCGCGGTGCCCGCCAACGCACGGAAGCGCTGGCGAAGATGGCGCGCCAGGACGGTGCGGCCTGGCAATACTTCGTCGGTCTCGAAGGCGGGCTCGATGTGTTCCGCGAAGGAATATCAGCCGACGAGGTGCTGCGTCATTCGGGATTGCAGCAAAGCGGGCATCGCCGCGTGTTCCTGGAAAGCTGGGCCTACGTCTCCGACGGCACGCGAGGCCATTACGGCCGCTCGGGAAGCATCGAGCTGCCGGAAGCGCTGGCGCACGAAGTTCTCGAAAATGACGTGGAGCTTGCCGTAGCCATCGATCGATTTGCCGGCGCCGTGGGCATCCGCGACGCGCAGGGCGCCTGGGGCGTGCTCTCGAACAATTTCATCACCCGGCAGGAGGCTTTTCGAGTTGCCGTTATTGCGGCCTTCGCTCCGTTCTATAATATGAAGTTGTACCGCGCCGCCGCCATCGGCGTTGCGGAGTCAAATCGGTAGAGCCTCTATAGTTAGAGGCTCATAACATTCAAGATTGAAGTTCTTTACTGGATACCGAGAACTGAAAACGGATAACTGGTTTTGAGGAGAGCGACCGTGGACATCGTCAAAGGCAATATGGGCTGGATCGAAGTCGTCGTCGGCCCGATGTTTTCCGGCAAGAGCGAGGAGTTGATCCGGCGGCTGCGCCGCGCGGAGATCGCGCGCCAGCGAGTGCAGATCTTCAAACCCGCCATCGACGAGCGCTACGCCGCCAACGAAATCGTGTCGCATTCCGGCCTCGGCATTCCCTCGGACAACATCTTCAAAGCCGCCGAAATCCTGGAAAAGTTGTCGCCGCGCACGGAAGTTATCGGCATCGACGAAGCGCAATTCCTTGGCGATGAGGTAGTGGATGTTTGCACCAAGCTCGCGAATCTCGGCAAACGTGTCATCGTCGCCGGCCTGGATACCGATTACCGCGGCCGCCCGTTCGAACCCATGCCGCGTCTCCTCGCCATCGCCGAAGAAATCACCAAGCTGCTCGCGATCTGCGTCCGCTGCGGCAATCCCGCGGTTCACACGCAGCGGCTTGTCGATAGCGAAGACCTGATTGTTGTCGGCGCAATGGGCACCTACGAAGCCCGCTGCCGCCGCTGCTTCGAACCCAATCCCGCCCTCGCCCAAGAAAAGAAGGACGGCCCGCAACTCATCGCCCGCAACCGCGCCGCCTCCGGCGGCTGACATTTACATAGCTAACCAGGGCGGTTCTCCGCTCGTCCACCGGTGAAGAGATTATTGTCTTTCCGTGGACAGCCGTTACGGTGATTGCTTGAGATGGCTGTCTTATTCCGTCAAACTGGCTCGACTGAAATCCCTCTGAATCGAGCTAGCTCGCACCTATGATTATCGAATCCAAAGCACCAACCCGCGTGGACTTCGCCGGGGGAACGCTCGACATTTGGCCGCTCTATCTGTTTCATCCGGGTGCGGTTACCGTGAACGCTGCAATTTCGCTTTACGCCTCGTGCGTCATCGAAACGCATCCCGGAGGCGACAACCGCATCAAGCTGGTTTCCCGCGACATCAAGCGCGAAGAGAGTTTTGCCTCTTTCGCCGCCCTCGTGAAAGCCAAGCGCTATCGCCTCCCGCTCCTCGCCGAAATCACCAAGTTCTTCCAGCCGCAGGGCGGCTTTACACTCACGACAGATTCGGAAGCTCCCGCGGGTGCAGGCATCGGCGGCTCCAGTGCCATGGCCGTGGCCATTTGCGCCGCGCTCGACCGCTTCACCGGAGCGGGCAAGAGCAAGGTCGATTGGATCCACATCAGCCGCGACGCCGAAGCCATCGTCATCAATGTGCCCACCGGAACCCAGGATCACTACCCGCCGGCCTTCGGCGGCGCCGCTGCCATCGAACTCCCACCCGGCGGTGAGCATCGCGTCGAATTGCGCGTGAACCTAGACGAGCTCGAGCGCCGTGTGATGGTCTGCTACACCGGGAAGCCGCGCCAGCACGGCATCAACAACTGGGAAGTCTACAAGGCGCACATCGGCGGCAAGCTTGCCGTGCAGAACAGCCTGGAGCGCATTTCCGACGTCGCTCAGCAGATGCGCCTGGCATTCGAAAGACCCGACTGGCCCGAAGCTGGCCGCCTGATGCAGGAAGAGTGGTCCTTCCGCAAGCGAAATTTGCCCACGATCTCGACGAAGACCATCGACCGCGTTATCGACAGCGCCCGCCGCAATGGCGCGCTGGCGGGCAAGGTCTGCGGAGCGGGCGGAGGAGGCTGCGTGGTCCTTTTGGTCGAGCCTGACGCCCGGGAACGCGTGGCAAAGGCCATTCGCGAGGCTGGCGCCGAGGTTCTGCCTATGACCATCGACCGCCAGGGCGTCCAAGTCGTGTCCCGCTAGAAGGAATGGCGTGAATCCCCGTCCGGTAGTACAGTTCTATCAAGACGAGTACAGGTAAGTAAGAAGTGTCCGCTCCTAGGCGAGGCACCTGTTCAGCGGCTTCGTGGCATCGTAGAATAGGGAACGTGGGCCCCAGCTAGGTCGGGGTTTGCACTGTTTATGTCGAATTGGCTTGCCATTCCTCTGGCGTTTTTGCTTCTGGCTGACGCGGACATCCCGCGGGTCAATAGCCTTCGTCCGCCCGCGAACCCGTCGCCCCGCTTTCCTTCGGACGAAGAGATTCCCCTCTTCCCGAAGGCCGGTGCATCTTCGGACAACGCGCAGTCCCAGAGCCAGTCCCAGTCGAATTCCGCCCCACCTGCGAAGAACGCCACGCTCCAGGAAAATTCGAAGCTTGCCCTGATCCGCTATGTCTCTGGTGAATTTGCCAAGGCCATCAAGCCGCTGCCCGCGGGCAAAGAAGGTTTCCATGTCCGTGTGGGCAAGCCGCTGGAGACCGAGATGCTCGATCGCGCCGTCGCCACACACGGACCGGCGGTGAGTACCGGCGATAAGGTGCAGATCACCAAGCTGGAATTCCACGAACATCAGATCATCGTCGATTTAAACGGCGGCGGGCGCGGCAAGAGGCACTGGCGTGATCACATCCAGATCGGCTTAGGGGGCAGCGGTTATCCCCCGATGCAGTCAAGCTCCACCCAGGATCAGGGCCCGCCGGGGATGCAGCCCGGTATGGGCAGCACGATTTTCCTGGAATTCAACAAGCAGCTGCCGGACATCACCCCGGACGAATTGAAGCAGCTCCTCTCGCCCTTCTTGAATTTTTCGAAAGAGCGTTCCGCCGCCGTGCAGTGGTTCGATACCCTGCCGCCGGAAATGAAGAAAGCCATTCAGGACCGCAGGCCCGTGGTAGGCATGGACCGCGAGGAGCTTGTGGCGGCGATCGGGAAGCCCGATCACAAAGTGCGCGAGCGCGATTCCGATGGCAACGATATCGAAGACTGGATTTACGGCCAGCCGCCGTCGAAGACGGTGTTCGTCCGCTTCATGGGCGACCATGTCACCAGCATCAAACAGTTTCCGCAGTAGTCTCTGTCCTTCAGTCTTCAATCTCGCGATTCCATCGCAGGTGGCCACTCCAAGACGACAATTCTTCCGTCGGATTCGCGTTCCAGCGTAGGGGCGTAGAGACCGAGTTGCTGCCTTCTCCACCACATTCCTCGCAAACGTTTTTCATCCGGTGTTGCGAACCAGTATTGCCAGACCACCGCGCGCACCTGGCGCGGCCGCGCGTGCGGAAAGGGATTGCCGGCAAAAAGCAAGAGCACGTCGGCATCGCCACGCAGCAAACTCTCCTCCGTGTGCACGACAATGGGCTCCTGTCGCCACGAGCTCAGCGACGCAAACCACAAATTCCAATCGAACCGCGGCTGATACGGCGCGTAAATCCCCGGCGGCTTGCTCGGATCTTGCGGTTTGAAGCGGAAGGGATAGACGAGCCAGGTTTGTCCGTCGTCCGAGCCCTGGAACTCGATCTCATAACGGCCGCGCGTCATCACGGCGAATAGTCCGTAGCGATTGGCAATGCGAAAAGGATCCAGCGCAGAAACGGGTGTCGTGGGTAGCGGGAATGGTCTAATCATCCACACCATTTCGGCCACGGTCGCGTAGAAAATCCACGTCAGCATCACTGCTGTCACCGCGAGCTTTAGTGCCGAGAGTTGCTCACGAAGTCTCTTTCGCCATTTGTCTTCGGGAGCCGGAGCGGCAAGAGGTTTGGCCTCTTTGGTGGCGAGGTAACTCTGTTTCACGAATCGTGGCAAGTAGGGGAGCAGAAACTGGTCATCGAGCAGCAAAATTCCCAGGACCAGCACCAGGTAATTCAGAAACGTGTAATTCGCGGAAAGGATGATGCCCAACTGCCAGATCGTCACGATGAAGAAACACAAGATGCGAAAGCGTCGCGGGAGCAACATCATCCAAGCCAGCCCCAGTTCCAGTGCCAGCGTCACAAAAGCGGTCGCCGCATGGAACCAGTGCGGAAGGTGCTGCATGTGCCATCCAATCCACGTCGGCAGCGGGCCGTTCTGGTAGTACTCGTCCAGCGCCGTGAAGTTCCGCCATTGCGGGTCGCCGCCCATGATCTTTGCCACCCCCGATTCGAAATAGATTCGGAAGCATTCCCACACCAGCAGGAACAAGCTCGCGCGCGATGGCCTGCTTTCTTCACCCCACCCCGGCCGGAATCCTGCCGGTGCGAAAAACAGTGCAATAAACCCCGCCTCCAGCAACATTCCATCCGACTGATAGGCGGAAAAATCCTGCGCCGCGCTGACGAACGAAAGGAAGCACACGAAACAAATCACCAGCATGCCACGCGGCCACAAATTCAAGACCAACAGCAGCGAAGCGATCATGCCCGCCCAGCATATTCCCGTAACCATGTGGGAACCGCTCGAGAGCCACAACATTGTCGGCGCATACCAGTAGCCCGCATGCCCGAACCGCTCGGCCAACGCCTGCAGGTATTCTCCGGCGGGGAGAATTCCATGCGGCCCAATCAATCCGCGAATTTGAAAGACCAGCGAGAAAAACGCGGAATAATAAATAAGCCCCAGAGCGCGCAGAAAAATCCAGCGGGGGAGCAGGCGGCCCGAAGCGGCTTGTTCCGAACCGAACAGCCAGCGCAAGGCCGACCCGGGTGCGAAGTCCTTCATCGGCCGCCATTATAGCGGCCTAATTATGCGCCCGCTAATTATGCGCATAATTATGCGCGCGCGTTGACTTTTGTCCGCGCAACCCATAGCATTTTCTGTTCACTCGCGGCCGTCATTCGCTCCTGTAAGGCCGCAATTTCTGGCACTCCATCGGAGGAAGTAATGCCCATCAAGGTCGGCATCAACGGCTTCGGCCGCATCGGCCGCAATATCATGCGCACCGCGCTCGACGACAAGGACATTCAGTTCGTCGCCGTCAACGACGTCACCGACGCGAAAACCCTCGCGCACCTTTTGAAGTACGACTCCGTCCTCGGCAATCTGCCGCACAAGGTCACGCATACCGAGGACACCATCGCCGTGGAGGGGAAAAGCTTCAAGGTTTTCAAGACCAAGGATCCCACTGAAATCGACTGGGCTTCTGTCGGCGCGGATATCGTTGTCGAATCGACCGGCCTCTTTACCAAAGGGGTGGATGCCAAGAAACATCTTCGCGCATCTGTTAAAAAGGTAATCATCTCCGCGCCCGCCGATGGCCCCGATGCGACTTTCGTCCTCGGCGTGAACGACAAGACCTACGATCCTGCAAAGCACCACGTCATTTCCAATGCCTCCTGCACCACGAATTGCCTCGCGCCCGTCGCCAAGGTGCTCCATGAAACCTTCGGCATCCACAGCGGCACCATGACCACCATCCACTCTTACACCAACGATCAGAAATTGCTCGACCTGCCTCACAAGGACCTGCGCCGCGCGCGCGCCGCCGCCATCAACATGATTCCCAGCTCCACCGGCGCCGCCAAAGCTCTGCACCTCGTCATTCCCGAATTGAAGGGCAAGCTCGACGGCTACGCCATGCGCGTGCCCACGCCCAACGTCAGCGTCGTGGACCTGACCGTGTTCGTCGAAAAGCCCGCCACGAGAGAGGCCGTCAATGCCGCCCTGAAGGCCGCTGCGAACGGCCCCATGAAGGGCATCCTCGCATACACCGAGGAAGAGCTCGTCTCCGCCGACTTCAAGGGCAATTCGAACTCCTCCATCGTCGATTCCGAATACACCAAGGTTGTCGGCGACCGCTGCGTGAAAGTTCTGGCCTGGTACGACAATGAGTGGGGCTACTCCTGCCGTTGCCGCGACCTCATCAAGCTCCTGGCCTCCAAATTCTGAGAAAGGCTCCCAGTGATCAATTTAGATCTCGCAGTAAGAGCAGAAAGAAACTTCTGACATGTTTCTTCTCTGACTGAAGACTGACAACGGAGAGCGGAGTCAGATTTGGTGTTAGTCTTTTTCTTCACTGAAGGCTGACAACTGTGTACCGAGCACTCAAGATATGTACAAGCTGACCATCAACGATCTCGATCTTCGCGGAAAGCGCATCTTCATCCGCGTGGACTTCAACGTTCCGCTCAAAGACGGCGTGGTCACCGACGACACCCGCATTCGCGAATCGCTCCCCACGCTCCGCCTCGCGATTCAGAAGGGCGGCCGACTGGTGCTCGCTTCTCATCTGGGCCGCCCCAAGGGCGGCCCAGATTCGAAATACTCGCTCATGCAGGTAGCCAAGAAGCTCAAGGAACTCATCGGCCGGCCGGTTCGATTTTCCTCGGACTGTGTGGGGCCCGTTCCTGAGTCGAAGAGCAAAACACTCGCCGACGGCGATATCCTCCTGCTCGAAAACGTCCGCTTCCATCCCGAGGAGGAAAAGAACGACGAGGCCTTTTCGAAACAGCTCGCGGCTCTCTGTGACGGCCTTTTCGTCTGTGATGCCTTTGGCTCCGCGCATCGCGCGCATGCTTCTGTAGTCGGCATCACCCGCTTCGTCAAGCAATCCGCCGCCGGCTTGCTCATGGAAAAGGAACTTGCCTATCTCGGCAGAGCGGTTACCAATCCTGCGCGCCCCTTTGTCGCGATTCTCGGCGGCGCCAAGATCAGTGACAAGATCGAAGTCGTCGAAAACCTGATGAAGATCGCCGACGTCATGCTCGTCGGCGGCGGCATGGCCTATACCTTCCTTAAAGCCGAAGGCGAGCCGATCGGCAAGTCGCTCGTCGAAGACGACAAGCTCGAACTCGCCAGGCGGCTTCGCACCGAAGCCCAGCAGAAGAAATTCGCGCTACTGCTTCCCGTTGATCACGTCGTCGGCGTCGAATTCAAGGCCAATACCGCCACGCAAACCGTTTCCGTCTCCGCAACCCCCGACGGCTGGATGGGGCTCGATATCGGTCCCAAGACCATCGACACCTATTGCCAGAAAATTGCCTCGGCCAAGACCATTGTCTGGAACGGTCCCATGGGCGTATTCGAAATGCCCGCTTTCGCCAAGGGCACTCTCGAAGTGGCCAAAGCCGTCGCCGCGGCCACCAGCAGCGGCGCCACTTCGATCGTCGGTGGCGGTGATTCCGTGGCCGCGGTCCATCAAGCGGGCGTGGCAGACAAAATTTCGCACATCTCGACCGGCGGCGGCGCGTCTCTCGAATTTCTCGCCGGACGCAAACTCCCCGGCGTTGAAGCCCTCACCGACAAATGAACACACTGACTCACTTGCTCAAGTGGGACAGGCATTCCTGCCTGTCCGTCTTATCTTTGGAGGCCTTGGCATGCGACGCCGCGTAATCGCCGGCAACTGGAAAATGTACAAAACGCTCGCGGACACTCGCGCGTTTTTCTCCTCGTTCCTTCCGCTGGTTACCGGTGCAGAGCACTGCGACATTGTCGTCGCCCCGCCGTTCACCGCAATACGCACCGCAGTCGAGGCCGCGAAAGGCTCCAGCATCGCCATCGCTGGTCAAAACGTCTCCTGGAGCAAGGAAGGCGCCTTCACCGGCGAAGTTTCCGCCCCCATGCTTGCCGAAGCCGGTTGCCGCTACGTCATCATCGGCCACTCCGAGCGCCGCCAGCTTTTTCGTGAGACGGATGACAATGTCGCCAAGAAGACCTTGATGTCGCTGGCTAGCGGCCTCACGCCCATTGTTTGCCTGGGAGAAACGCAAGAGGACCGCGACGCTGGCCTTACCGAACAGGTGCTCAGCCGCCAATTCAACGGCGGCCCCGGCGCGTTGACCCCGGACGAGTTCTCCCGTATTCTGGTTGCATACGAACCGGTTTGGGCCATCGGTACGGGCCGCACGGCGACGCCGGAAATTGCCGCCGCAGCTCATCGGGTTCTTCGGCGATGCGCGGGGGAGAAGTTCTCCGTCCACTTCGCCTCCGCCCTCCGGATTCTCTACGGCGGCAGCGTCAAGCCCGACAATATTCAGGGGTTGATGGCGCAGGAAGAATTGGATGGCGCGCTTGTGGGCGGAGCGAGCCTCGACCCGAAGTCATTTGCCGCGCTCGTAAATTTTGGGTAACGTCGGCCGGAATTTATCCGATTTGGTCTGGAGGCTGGCACTCTTTGGTTGTAGAGGCGGGTTTATCCCGCCATCCTTCGGTCTTGAGTGAGGTTTTCGAAATGCCAGGTTGGATGAAGTGGGCCATTGCCCTGTTGATCGGCGCTGGAATTATCACGGCAGGATGGAGACTGGCGGACTCGCGCTGGTTCTTCTGGGTGTTACCGGCATTTTTCGTTGCCAATTGTCTTGTGTTGATTGTGGTCGTTTTGCTCCAGAGCGGCAAGGCCGCGGATCTTGCTGGCGCGTTCGGCGGTGCTGGCAGCCAAACCGCTTTCGGCCCTCGCGGCGCTGCCAACGTTCTCTCCAAAGCCACCACGTGGTGCGCTGTCATGTTCATGCTCTGCGCCTTTGCCATGGTGCTGCGCACGGATAAGGCCGTTGGGCAGGGCAATTCGATCCTTGAACGGATTTCGAAGCCCGCGCCAAAGCCGGCACCCGCGACAACTCCGGCCGCACCCGCAAAGACTCCTGCGACGGCACCTGCAACGCCGCAATCCAACACGCAGCCTGCCTCTCAGCCTCCGGCAGCTTCGCAGCCAGTTCCCGCGCAGCCGAAAAAACCGTAGCTCGATTTTGTAGGGGCGGCGTTCTTAGGCCGCCCGCTCTTTTTCTTCGCTTCCATCTCCTTATTTGACACCCTGCACCTTTGCATTTACGATGAAAGTCATCGCGGTCGTGGCGGAACTGGCAGACGCACTAGCTTGAGGTGCTAGCGCCGCAAGGCGTGGAGGTTCGAGTCCTCTCGACCGCACCAAATTTTCCGTAGGAAGATTTGTTCGTCCCAATCAGCGCCGTGCCCAACGGGGCTCCAGCGTTTGCATATGTCCAAATCCACAGCAGCCCTCATCTCCATCGTGGTTTGTGCATTCCTGATAGCCTCACCCACCAGCAATGGCCAATCTTCTCCAACTCCTGCCTTCCCCGAAAAAGTCATCCTCGACACCGACATCGGCGACGACATCGACGATGCTTTCGCCCTCGCGCTCGCCCTGCGCAGCCCCGAATTGCAAATCATCGGCATCACCACTACCTTCGGGGACACCGAAACCCGAGCGAAGCTTCTCGACCGCTTCCTCGCCGAAATCGGCCGCCCGGAGATACCGGTGGCGGCTGGCGCGCCCGCGCCGCCCAAGACCACGCTCACCCAGCGCCGCTACGCCGAAGGCGGCCACTTCGCCAAACCTGTACACCCGGATGCCGTTGCATTTCTCCTCGAACAGATTCGCCGCTACCCGGGCCAAATCACCTTGATGGCCATCGGACCTTTGGTGAATATCGGAGCCGCTATCGACAAGGACCCGGCTACCTTCCGAAAGCTCAAGCGCGTCATCATCATGGGCGGCTCCATCAAGCGCGGCTACGGCGACTTCGGCTTCGGCCCTCCCATGCCCCCGCAACCCGAATGGAACATCCTGAATGACATTCCTTCCGCCCAGAAACTCTTCGCCGCAGGCGTGCCCCTCTTCGTTATGCCCCTCGACGCCACGCAATTGAAACTCGACGAGGTTAAGCGCGCCTTCCTCTTCAGCCAGGGCACCCCGCTAACCGACGCCCTCACTCTGCTCTACCACCAGTGGGGCCAGGAAACACCGACCCTCTTCGATCCCATGACCATCGCCTTTCTCGTGAATCCCAGCCTCTGCCCGGTCCAACCCATGCACATTCGCATCGACGACAAAGGTTTTACTCGCCCCGAACCGGGCCCTCCCAACGCGCCCATTGCCCCCAACGCCCAGGTTTGCCTCGATTCCAACCCCGACTCCTTTTTCCGCTTCTACCTCAACCGCGTCGCCGCGCCGTAGTTCCAGCGCGGGGCGCGCCCCATCGCGCTTCCCTTTCGTTTTCCCATAATTCAACTGGAGCAAAGTGCATTTCGTGGTCCGCTAGGCAAAATGATAGGCTTCTTGCCAGACCGTGAGAAATCGAACTCGCTTTCGCGCGCTGGCAGCAATGTCCTTTCTGGGCGCGCTGGCCGGACTGGCCGGCGGCGTGGTTTGTGCGCAGGGGCCGCCGGCTCCTCCTCAGCCGCCCGCTGCGCCTTTCCCGGAGGAAGCTAAGAAGAATGCGGCGGCACCGTGCGTTCAGCCGCCGCCGATGGTGCGGCTGGAAGACTACGACGGGCCATTGAAAAAGACGGTTGGCACCTTCGCCCGGCCGTTGGAGCGCAAGTCCGTACACCCCCCGCATTACAAGCCGGGCGCGGTATTGTGTACTCTCAAGCTGAAAGATAAATTCGAGCTGTTCGTCCAGGACTCGCTTGACCCCGTGACCTTTCTCGCCACCGGCTTCAACGCGGGGCTTGACCAGGCGGAAGACTCGGACCCCAGCTATGGACAGGGCGCTGAGGGGTATGGCAGGCGCTTTGGCGCCGAATTCGCTGGCCAGGCCTCGTCCACGTTCTTTAAGGACTTTGCGTATCCCTGGATATTTTCGGAGGACCCCCGCTACTACCGCCTGGCCCACGGCAGCCCCCGCGCGCGCCTGCTCCACGCCGTGGAGCACACGGTCGTGGCTCACCGCGACAATGGCAAGCGCATGTTCAATTTTTCCGAATGGCTGGGGACGACGAGCACGGTCGTGCTGGCCAACACCTATCGCCCGGACAACGATCGCGGCTTCGCTCCGGCGGCGCAGCAGGTCAGCTTCAGCATCCTTCAAGACGTCGGTTTCGACGTGCTCCGCGAATTCTGGCCGGAGATTTCCCGTAAATTCAAACTGCCCTTCCGCGGTGAATCCGACCCGGCCAGCCCCGACCCGAATCCTGCCACCAAGTAACCCCTCCCGGGACCCCCACCCTCGGCTGTTTTTCGCAAAGAGTGCGGAATCACTTGAAAGGAGTTGAATTTTGCGGGGGTACAAAAAAGTGCAAAGGAGTGCGCAAGAATTTGAAAATAAAGGAGATAGTGGGTGGGATAGGGGGACGCGGGGATCGCGGCCGTGGGGCAGAAAGGTACACGAGTCTGTGTGGCAACCCACTTTTTTTTGGGGGGGGGGGTCGCCTGCGATACGGAGTCGGAGGCAAATCCATAAAAGAAAGAGGCTAGCAAAGTGCCTCACTCGTCGCTCTTACAGGGGGGCTGTGCTCGAATACAACTTCAGCCTCTTTGCGGCAGAAATGCTGGTGGGTGGGCCAGCTTCTATCCCCCAAACGATTCGGGTGTCCTACCTTCGCGGTTTTGTTTTTTGCGAGCGTGGGTTATTCTTCGTCTCGCATCCATCAGAACCGCTGCCCCCGCCCTCGTCTCCGTCCTGGGCCTCCGTATCAGTACGCGAGTCACGGGCCTGCTCCGACCTTGCCAGCGTCACGAGTCACGTCTTTTCTTCCCGTTCAACTGTCAACTTTCGACTTTCCCTACTTTAAGTATAGAATCAAGTCGAAGCCCCATGACCGACCAGCCACCATCGGATCGCTTCAAGTCGGAGATGCCGCAAATTCCCGGCGTTTCCGGCCCGCGCCCTTCCCCGGCGTCGAATCCCGCCGTCAAACTTGTCATTGGACTTCTTGCCGTGCTTCTCGTCGTCTTCCTGGGAGCGCGATGGGCCCTTCGTCCGAAACGTGCGGAACCGCGGCCCGCCGCACTCCAACCGCCGCTCGCAGTTCCCGCGCCCGCGCCCGATCCGAACAGCATGCTCCCACATGCGACCGCTGCGGATCCTGGGATCGCCGACGTGACCGAGATGGCCAAGCCCTGGTCCTCGAAAGAGTTTTTTATCCGCAACCGCCTCACTGGCGAAAACATCCCCGCGTTTCTCATTCGTTTGCCAGTTGGCTCCCCCTCCCAGGCAAACGGCTACTGGGCGTTTAGCGTGAATTCGCCATTCGGGAATTGCAAACTCGAATACCTCACCGATCTGGACAAGCTAAAAAACGATTACGGATTCCGGGCCCCGAAACATCCCATGGTCGGCAACCCCTGCAGCCGCACGGTGTTTGACCCGCTCAAAACCACCAATCTTCCCGGCAGCGGCGCCTGGGTTCGCGGGAGCATCGTGCAAGGATCCGATCTGCGCCCGCCCCTCGGCATCGAAATAAAAGTCGATGGCAAGAAAATTCTCGCTGTTAGGACGGAGTAGTTTGCGTATTTCCGGCAGCCTGCATGCGCGGACATGGCGCAACGAAAAGTTTGCGGAATTCGATTCGCCTCTTATGCGCGAGGGATTGGCGCCATCGCCGGTTCAGAAAATCGGCACTCTTTGTTCTGTAGATTCTTTCGAAAAAACAGCGATTCCCTGCAATTACCGCAGCATTTCCTCTACGCATACCTGAATCTAAATCAGCTAAACCATCCAAAAGTATCGAAGTTTAGATTTCCCCCGGACCAATATGCCTCGTAAGTTGTAGAAACACTTGCCTGTCAATCTACGCCGGCATTGGCGAACAACCTGCATCCTCTCTCATCAACTCTGATGCTGATTCATCCAGGTGGGACGATTTTCCTGCGAGTTTCGAGGCATCAGCTCATTGGGACGCAACTTTTGGTCAGTTCAAATTGAGGGGGAGCGAATGAATTGTGAGAGAGCAAGAATCATTAGTCCGTCTATATGCTGGCGCGATCGATTGACAAGCTGTTTGCTTGTCGTGCTGATTGCAGCTTTGGTTTTGGTGGTTCCGATTCCCGCCGCTGCGCAGAGAATCACGGGAACGCTGCGGGGACAGATTTTCGATCCTACTGGAGCAGCGGTTCCGAATGCGCAGGTAACAGCGACGAATCAGGAGACGGGCGTGTCGGTGAAAATTACGACCACTTCGGCAGGAACATATTCGTTTCCGAGCTTGATTCCGGGCTTGTACAGGGTCAGCGTGGACGCGAAGGGCTTTAAGAGCTTCCTGAAGACGGACATCAGCGTCATCGCTAATCAGGATAACGGGGCGGACGTGCATCTGGATTTGGGCATCGCGACGGAGGTCGTGGAAGTGACGGCCGGCGGAGTGGCGATTCAGACGACGTCTTCGGAACTCAACAATAACTATGACTCGAATGATGTACAACTTCTTCCCAATGGCGCCGGCACTCTGAACGGCAGCCCGCTGAATCTCGCGGTGCTAGCTCCCAACGTCATTGCAATGCCGGGCGGCACGACTGGAATTGGCGGTTCGGTCGGAGGAACTCGTCCACGTGATAACAATTTTACGGTGGACGGTGTGGATGATAACAACCTGGGCGTGACGGGAAACAACTCGACGGTTATTCCGGATGCGGTCGCAGAATTCAACCTCACTACGAATCAATTCAGCGCGGAATACGGTCACTCTGCTGGCGGGCAATTCAGCCTGGTGACGAAGACGGGCTCCAATAACTGGCATGGCTCGGGTGAGTGGTATAACCAGAATCGTAACTACAACTCACTGGATAATTTGACGAAGACTGCGATCGACGTGCAGCGCACGCTGGCCGGCCAGCCTGCCTTTGACAACAATCGCTTTGGGGGCACGATAGGCGGCCCAATCATTAAGAATAAATTGTTCGTTTTTGGGGCCTACGAATACACCTATCTTCATGGTCAAGGCACCGCTACTGCCTTTACCGGACCCACCGCAGATGGATTGGCGATACTCCAAGCCAACGCGGCGGATAGCGCCGTAACGGCTCTCTTGAGCAATTTCCCTGTGGCGTCAGCCAACGATGCCGGTACCGTGACGATTCATCCTGGCCTAACCGGTCCCGCTGTAGCCGTTCCCATCGGCAACATAACCATCTTCAGCCCGAACTTTCAGCGAGAACATGACGCCCAGGTGAACGCGGACTATACGATGGGACGCCACCAATTTGGCGCCAGGTTCCTTTTCAACCAGGAAAGTTTCATCCTGCCGGTCAATTCAACGCAAGCGGCGTTCAACCAAGCGGAGCCCATACACAATCGAAAGATTGCCTTGAACGACGTCTGGACGATTAACAGCCACTTGGTGAACGATCTGCGCGTGCAGTATTCGTTTTTCTCCCTTTCAACACTGAATCCCTGCACAGCTTGTCCCACGGACATAACTATTAACGACCTCCTAAGTGGCGTGACGGTTGGGCCTGGTGACAACACGTTTCAAAAACAGAGCAGCTACCAAGCTGCGGATACGTTTTCGTGGGCACGAGGCAAGCACACCTTTAAGTTCGGCGGCCAATACAATCACTTCATCTACCCGCAGTTCTTTCTGCCGCGCAGCAACGGCGACAACCAGTACAAGACGGCAAACGCGTTTGTAAATGATATCTTGCCGGACAACCCAGGAAGAACGCTGCGCAACGCCGGAACGGGAAGCTTTCTCGGCACGCAAAGCGCCTTTTATGGGTTTGCCCAGGACGACTACAAATTTTCGCCTCGTTTGACGTTGAACCTGGGGATCCGGTATGAATACTGGACGAATCCGGTGGGCACGAGCACACAGGCCCTGAACACGATTTCCAACGCGCCAGGCGTAATCACTTTTGGCGATCCCAAAACTGACAAAAACAATTTCGCTCCGCGCATCGGGTTTGCCTACGATCCCAAGGGGAACGGAAAGACAGCGATTCGCGGTGGTTTCGGAATTGCCTATGACGTAAAATTTCAGAACTTTGCGTCCATTACGCTGCCGCCACAGTTGCAGAGTGAGCTTGATCCCGTCTCAGCCTGCGGCCTTGTGCCAGCGCCGTCCTGGTGTGACACGGCGAGTAATCCTAATCCGAATAACGCCGGTTTTCTCCTGGGCGGCGGATTGCCTGTGGCATACATACCACCCGCGAACCAAGCAGCAGCACGTGGTTTAACTACATCTTTTATTGACGATACGGTTATGCCTAAGATTTTGACCTGGTCCCTTGGGGTACAACATGAGTTGGCTCGAAATACCACCGTCGAAGTGCGCTACCTGGGTACACGCGGACTGGAATTGCCGGTACAGTATCGCAAGAATCGCATCAGCGCGTTTGACGGTGGCATAGCCCCGTTGCCCACCTTCTTCAAACCATCGGACGTTCCAACATCGTGGACCGCCAGCACGCCGACCGACGCGGCTTTTAACAGCTTCCAATCCAACATCTACAGACCGCTCGGATTCAAAGCGAACATTACCTCCGACCCGCCGTTTGGCAGTAGCATTTACCATGCGGGTTCGGTCAGTCTCACCCAGCGTGCTCGCCACGGGCTCACATTTAATGCGAACTATACCTATGCCCATACCATCGACAACTCGACCAACGAGTTTTTCACCAGCCTCTTGAACCCACGCCGGGCCCAAGACACCAACCGTATTAATGAAGACCGGGGGAACTCAGACCTGGATGTGCGCCACAAGTTCGCACTTTCTCTCACTTATCAGGTTCCCGACATTAAGTCGGAGAACCGGCTCGTGAAAACGCTGGTGAACGGATTCCAGATTGGTTCTGTATTCCTAGCGCAGACCGGGCAGCCGGTCACCTTGCAATCCGGTGGCGTGGATTCAAACGGCAACGGCGATTCTGCCGGTGACCGCGCGTCGGTCAATCCTTTCGCCACTGGCGTCGCGGGATCGGATGTTTTTGCCGTCTGCGAACTACCTAATGGAGTTGTCGGGCTATCTTCCGACACTGTTGCGGCAGGTGGATCGTGTCCTGGCGCCGCAATCGGATACACGCCAGCGAACTACAACGCCAAGTATGTGATCACCGGACCTGGAGCCAGGGCCAATTTGGCTCGTAATAGTTTTACGAGCCCAGGATTCGGCGTTCTCAACTTGTCCGTTGGCAAGAGCTTTCACTTTACCGAAGGCAAATATTTGCAGGCTAAGGTGAACGTTTTCAACGTTCTAAACCATCCCAACTATGCGCTGAGCAATGGAAACGTGTTCAGTGTTCCGGGCATTACCACCGCCACAACAACGCCGGGTTATGCGATTCCGGGCGACCCGAACTTCCTGAACGCGCCCGAACTCTTCAGCGGCGGGTTCCGATCGATGACGCTGGGATTGAAGTTCGTGTTCTAGACTTCAGTTCAGGTTGACAATTCCGGGAGGCGCTCTCTGAGCGCCTCCCGTTTTTTTGTGGGGCAAGCAGCTCGTACTTGGCCCTTTATTATCGTTAGTATGAGCCCGATGTGACTTGACAAGCTGCGCTGCACCCAGATAAACCTCTTTCCTGACATGCAAGAACCAAACATTGAGTCAGGTTCCTCTCCATCTCGCCGACGTTTTTTAAAGAGCAGCGCTGCTGCTTATGCCTTGGCACTGGCGCGGCCAGTCAATGCCGTACACGGGGCCATACCCGGGGCGATGCCAGAGGATACGGGCGAAACTCTTCCTCCGGCATTTTCGGGGCTCAAACCACTTGGAGCCAGGGTCCATCCGATCGCGGCCGATGAGTTTTATGGGCGCCTGCAGCGCGCGCAAAAACTGATGTCCGAACTGGGGCCAAAATACGATGCTCTATTCCTTGCTCCCGGGAGCTCCCTTTACTACTTCACGGGCATCCGCTGGGGAATCAGCGAACGGCTCCTCGCGCTCGTGCTTCCGCGCACGGGCAATCCCATAATTGTGGTGCCGGGATTTGAAGAGGGACGCCTGCGCGAGAAGTTGCAATTCCCGGCGGAAGTCCGCGTCTGGCAGGAGGATGAGAGCCCCACGAAAATCGCGGCGGCCGCACTGGGCGATCGCGGGATTCGAACGGGACGCGTGGGCGTGGAAGAAACAGCGGCGTTCACGTTTTACGATCATTTGCGCGCGGCGGCGCCGGGATTCGAATGCGTCTCCGCGGATCCTGTGACCATTGCGTGCCGCGGACGCAAGTCGGCGCACGAACTCGAGCTGATGCGGCTGGCATGCGCGGCAACCTGCGACGTTTTTCGCGCAGTGTTCGCTTCGCTGAAGGAATACATGTCACAGGAGGACATCGGCAAGCTGGTAGAAGGGGGTTTTTCGAAAATGGGTTTGCACGGCGGAGCGCTGGTTCTGCTGGGCGCATCGGCGGCGTTGCCGCACGGCACGATCAAGCCGCAAAAGCTGAAAGAAGGAGACGTGGTGCTGATCGATGGGGGCTGCGGGGTGGATGGGTACGCTTCCGACGTGACGCGGACGGGACTTTTCGGGAAGCCGCCGGAGAAAGTGGCGCGAGTTTACGAAATTGTTCGAAAGGCGCAGGATGCCGCTCTTGACGCGGCACGGGCCGGAAGGCTCTCGGGGACGGTCGATGATGCGGCTCGCAAGGTTGTGACGGATAGCGGGTACGGGCCGGACTACAAATATTTCACGCACCGGCTGGGTCACGGGATCGGACTCGACGGCCACGAGCATCCGTATCTCGTGCGAGGAAGCAAGACCGTGCTGGAGCCGGGGATGACATTTTCGAATGAGCCGGGGATTTATATTCCCAGTGAATTCGGGATGCGTTGTGAAGACGACATGGTTATTGCGGCGGACGGGCCGGCGCAACTTTTGACGCCGGGGTTTCCCGTGTCGCTGGAGAAGCCGTTGGGGTGAGGCAGTTTTCAGTTTTCAGTTTTCAGTCTTCAGTCTTCGGTTTTCAGTAGGAACAGTAGGAAGAGGAAGGGGTTCTTGGTCGGGATTGTATTCGTACGCGTAAGGAAAGGGAGGACAGACTCGAAAGTTGTTCGCGGGAGACGTTAGGCAGAGAAGACTCGTGCGGCGCAGAAATCGACGATGCGCTGCTCGGCCCAGAAGCGCTCGCTTCCGAGATGTTTCGAAATGAAGCCGCAATGGCCGCCGTGTTGCGGTGCGACAAACTGGATGGCGGGATTCTGGCTGATTTTGGCAGCCAAGAATGAAGCATAGGGGACGAAGGGATCATCCTGCGCGGTGATCATGAGCGTGGGCACGCGGATCTGCGCCGCAACGCGCTTCGCGCCAACGTGGTCGTAATAATCCTGGGCGTCGCGATAGCCAAACTGCGGCGCGGTGATGACGTCATCGAACTGGCGAACGGTTCGAACCGGTGGCAGACCGTTCAGCTTGTAACGCTCCGGGAAGAGCTTTTGTTTTCTGGCGTAACGAGACATCAAGCCGTTCACAAAGCGCCGCTGGTAGAAATAGTTGTCCACGCGCTCGAGCGCGTCGGCGCAAGCCGCAAGGTCGAGGGCAGGGCAAACCGCGCAGACAGCACGCAACGCCTTCGGCACAGCCGCGCCATACTCTCCGGCCATCTTGGTCACCAGGTTTCCACCCATCGAGTAGCCGGCGAAGAAGATCTGTTCGAAACCGTCAGCATTTGACAGCTCTTCGAAGACGGTCCGGTAATCGCCGCTCATGCCGGAGTTGTACAAGGTGGGCGTCAATGCCTCGGTGCCGCCGCAATTCCGCTGGTTCATGCGCACGACGTGAAAGCCGCGATGCGCGGCCTTCTCCGCAATGCCGCGAACGTAATTCCCGTCGCTGGAGCCCTCCAGGCCATGAACGATGACAATAACCGGCGCGTCCTTGCGCTTCCCGGGCTGCCAGTGGCAATGTGCGAGCAAGCGGGATTCCGGATCGACCTGAAACAGCCTGGGTTCGGCGGGCGGGATATTGAACCGCCTGGGCAGAAAGGCCGAGACGATAGTCATGGCGTGGGCGTTTTTCAGCAAGGGATGGACTTCAAACGGGGGACGCGCCGTCTCCATAGCAGAACTGTATTTCACTAAGACAGTGCAGACAAGCTCAAGCTACTCATCAAAAGTGAGAGAACATTTCTGTGTGAGGGTGGTTACCATGGTCCGCAGGTTTGCGGCAGGGCACCGTGCTAGATTTAGCCACTGACGCCGCCGCCCAACCATGCCATAAGTCGTCTGGCGAGGAAAAGTTTTCACCTTCGGCGAGTTATCCATATGAATTTCAGTAGTAGTATACATACTACTTTCTGTATTCCCTGAAATTATTCTTGATCTCTACAAATAACCTCATTTTTATCATCGCTTTACAGCTTGATGACATTGGTCTATGAATTGCCTCTCGGAGAGCATAGTACTTATTATTGGTAGGGCTCAATTTCAGAGTGAGAGAGATCTAGCAGGCTAGCTGCCACAGGAGAAAAGCATAGAAATGAAAAGACTTACGTATGTTTTGCTGATTGGAGTCTTGGCCCTTAGCGTGGGGAGTGGAAATGTCTTCGCACAGGCTACCGCTAGCGTCGCGATTCAGGGAACGGTCACGGACAAGTCGGGCGCAGTGGTGTCCGGGGCTCAGGTGGTGGCGAGGAATAAGGCCACCGATCTGACCCGAACGGCAACCACGTCGGAGACTGGGTACTACCGGTTTGAATTGCTACCTGTGGGCACCTACACCGTGACCGTCACCAAGACTGGCTTCGGAACAGTGGCGCAGACGGTCGAAACATTGATCGGCCAAGTCGCCACGGTCAATGCAGAACTGAAGCCGGGCGCGACGAGTGAAGTGATTGAAGTAACGAGCGAGGCGCCACTCGTAGACGAGTTCAAGACGAGCGTAAGCCAGAACATCACTCCCACCGAAATCGAAGAGCTGCCCTTGCTGGGCCGCGACGTCGCAAACCTGGCGTATCTTGCGCCTGGCGTGAAAGCAACGGATTCGTATGACCCGACCAAGAACCGTTATGCCATTCTCTCTGTGAATGGGCAGAGCGGCCGCAACGTCAACGTGACCATCAACGGCGTGGACAATAAAGACAACACTGTCGGCGGCCCCGTGATGCAGCTTCCCCTCGAGGCGGTTCAAGAATTCGTGATCAGCACCCAGCGCTTCTCGGCCGCCAATGGACGCTCCGAAGGCGCGGCCATCAACATGATTACGAAGTCCGGTACGAACAACTATCACGGCTCGGCATTTGGGTTCTTCCGGGAACAGCAATTCAATGCGGAAAACTTCTATGAGAAGCAGTCGGGGCAAAAGGGTCCGTACAGCCGCCAGTTCTTTGGCGGATCCGTCGGCGGCCCGATCGCCAAGGACAAACTCTTCGGTTTCTTCGCATTCGAGAGGCAGCGTGAGCACACCAGCATATCGGAAGATTCGCTTGCCCTTTCGGAATTGCAGGCCGCCCAGACCGCGGGCCTGGCGGCGCAACCGTCAGCAGTCATCGCGAGGCCATTTTTCGAAAATCGCTACAACGGCCGCTTGGACTACAAGTTCAACGACCGCGAGACCGCCTACATCAGTTATACCTCGCAGGCCAACGATAGCCTGAACGATCAATCAAGCCAGACGGGTGACTTGACGGAAGGCAATTTCACCAAGAACCACTTGCAGGCAGCTAACTTTACGCTGAACTCGGTTCTTTCCAGTTCGCTGGTCAACAGTTTTCTGGTTGGATACCAGTATTGGAACAACGTTATCGACAGCACCCTTAAGGTACCCCTTGTAACCTTCCCCGACGCTTCGTTCGGCACCAACGGGAACGTTCCGCAACAGTCCTATCAGCGCAAATTCCAATTCCGTGACGACATCACCAAGACCTACGGTCGGCATACGTTGGCTGGGGGAGTCGACTACATCTATAATCCGCGGCTCGGAGGATTTTTCGAATCCAACTCGACGCTGGAAGTCGACTTCGGAAAGGACCCAAGTTGTATTCTTGCAACGGTCAACGACAATGCAAAAAAATGTGGCCCTTCGTTTTATCCGCAAGGGTTTGCGACGCCGGGTGCAGTGATCAGCATGTCGGCCAGCGCGGGAAATCCCTACTTCGATATGCCCGGCGGCACCAAACAGCTGGGTCTCTACCTCCAAGACGATTGGAAGGTTACCAACAGACTGAGCTTGAACCTGGGCGTGCGTTGGGACAAGGATTTCAACCTTGTCGGCGCGAGCGCGATTGCCAAAAGCAGGACCTTTCTGGAACTCTTGGCGATTAACAGCCCCTACGCTGTGCTTTCGCACGACGACAACCATGACTTCAGCCCGCGCGTCGGCTTTGCCTACGACGTCACCGGTCAGGGCAAGCACATTCTGCGTGGCGGCTATGGTCTGTACTTTGGCAACATCTTCCAGAACATACCGCTCTTCATGATTCAGCAGGCCAACCCCACGATCTACCAGGGCCTCTTTTCCCTCACTCAACCATCCGACATGGTCCCCGGAACAGGCAAGACTCTGAGCAACTGGGCCTATGGCGTGGACCCGAATCCGACGATTCCGCCGCCTTTGACCCAACTGGTTGACGGTGCCACCGGTCGTTTGATGGACCCGAAGTATCGCAACCCCGTGTCCCAACAATTCAACTTCGGATATCAATGGGCGGCAACGAAAAATTCGGTCGTCGAAATTGAATACGTCCACGAACTTGGTCTGCATGAAAACAAGACCGTCAATATAAACCCAAGTATCGCAACAGGCATCGGAACTGATTCCCAAGGCAATCAGTTCGTCATAACAGCGCGCCCCCTTTCGGCAGCTTTTGCCGCCGCAGGCGTGCCGGTTCTTGGCCGGGTCATGGATGAACAGTCCGTCAACCGCTCGCGCTATGACGGATTGAATTTCAGCTACCGCCAGCACATGACGAAGCATTTCAGTCTGAATGCCAACTACACCCTTTCCCGCGCCATGGGATGGGGAGTCGAATCCGGGAGTCCGGATGCAACCTCATCGTTCCGGAACTACCCGCATGACCCGCTCAACATTTGGGATCCGCGGGACTTCGGGCCGACAGACAATAACGAACGCCATCACATCTCGCTCAGCGGCATCGTTCAGTTGCCCCTGGGATTCCAGGTGGCGCCAATCGTTTCTTATGGCTCTGCGCGCCCCTATGATCTGAGGTCGGGTTTCGATGTGCTGGCACGCGGGAGCGGCTATTCCCGGCCAGTGATCGTGCCCAATTCTGATCCGACAAACTACACGGCAATCGGCAGCGACGTGGCTGCGTTCAATTGCCTGGCTGCGGGAACGTGCCATCAGGCCGGTTATGACACCGTTCGAGGCGATCCGTTCTTCCAGATGGATATGCGTATTGCCAAGAACATCCGGGTGCGTGAGGGTTGGAACCTCCAGCTCATCTTCCAAGCGTTTGACCTGACGAATAAGACCAACTTCGGAAGTAACTTCCACAATACGAATACCTCGGGATCGTTGATGAAGCCCGAGGGCTTCATCAACCCGAGCAGTTCGTTTACTCCTCGTGCGTTCAGCGGAGAGTTCGGCGCCCGGTTTACGTTCTAGGCGGATAACTCATTCGAAGTTAACAACTAACGCCGGGGCTGGCTCACTTGAGTCAGCCCCGGTTTTTTTAGGCAAGGCCGCGTTGTGCCGTTATGTGATGATGCTATTCCAAAGGCATCTCCGCTGTTGTTCGAAGATTCTCCCGGGTGCGCGACCTCTATTGGGCAATCATGCCCGACGGGACTCCCAATAGTTGTCGAATTCACGACTGTGGCGGCAGCAACGGACAGCGATGACGGCATTGGCACCACGAACGGTCCAGAACATTCCGGAGCGTTTGAGCCGGGTGGCGATGAGAGTTTTGCAGCCCGCTTCGATCACTCCTGAACCGACAAACAACCCCTGCTTGCGGAATTTCGGGTAACG
>Ga0193747_1000182_pt1 | contig 26964 bp, 24 predicted proteins | sample L1m2metaG_FD_143048 | JGI IMG/M metagenome (GOLD analysis project Ga0193747, IMG submission 143048) | Soil microbial communities from a riparian zone of the East river system, Colorado, United States - L1m2 | ecosystem: Environmental > Terrestrial > Soil > Riparian zone | place: USA: East River...
TTTTTTGCCTAACGAAGAGGAAGGCGCCGATGTGGCAATGGTCACGGAAAATTTCTGGCGGAAACGAATGGGCGGGGACCCCAACGTCGTTGGCCGCAGCATGACTCTCGACGGCGTGGCGCACACGATTGTTGGCGTGTTGCCGAACCTGCCGTTTGCCTGGGTCGGTCCGAACGCCGAGGTCTGGACAACCAAGCCGTACGTGATTCCCGGTTTTACGTACGAGCGAATGATGCGCGGCACTACCTTTTTGCGCGTCTTAGGGCGGTTGAGGCCGGGAATGGCCGTAGAACAAGCGCGAGCCGCATTGTCTGCGCTGGATCAGAGCTATCGCGGTGAATTTCCGGGCAAGATCGATAGCGGGTTAACTACGACGTTAAAGACGCTTCCGGAGGATGTGAGCGGAAATTTGCGCCCCGCGTTTGCGACGCTGTTCGCCGCGGTGGCTTTTGTCTTGCTCATCGCCTGCAGCAATGTTGCAAATCTGCTGTTGGTCCGGTTCAGCGGCCGCCGCCGTGAGATCGCGTTGCGAATGGCGATTGGCGCGTCCCGCACGGGCATCGTCCGGCTGTTCGTATTTGAGAGTTTGCTCGTGAGTCTTCTCGCCGGAATCCTGGGTGCCGTGCTGGCCTGGCAGTTGGTCCCGCTGGTTCCGAAAATGGCTGCGAATTTTTTGCCGTTCGATCCCAACACACGCGTTAACCTCTCTTTTCCCGTACTCGGCTTCACAGTTGCGCTGTCGATTTTGACCGGGCTGCTGATGGGAATTTATCCTGCGCTTCAAAGCTCGCACGGCGACTTGGTAGATGGGCTTAAGGAAGGCGGCCGCGGGGTGAGCGGCAGTGTGAGACAACAGCGCTTCCGAAAAATCCTCGTGGGCACGCAAGTCGCGCTCTCGGTGACGCTGCTTGCCGGTGCCGCATTGTTGATCGCGAGTTTTGTACGTCTTAATCAACAAAACGTCGGCTACCGCTACAGAAATGTTTGGGTTGGTTTCGTCACTTTGCCGACGGCACAGTATTCTGATATCGGGACGCGTCAGCGTTTCGTAGAACGATTGCTCGCCTCGTTGCGAGCGGTTCCAGGTTTTGAGAGTGTCACTGTTAGCGGCGATATTCCGCTACTGGCTGGCGGCGGCAACGCGACGCTTTATTCGCGCGCTGATGGCGAGGTGTTGCCGGTGGACAAGCGGGCGACGGCCCCAAGCCACGATGTTTCGCCCGGTTATTTCAAGACCTGGGGCATTCCTGTTCTGGCAGGACGCGATTTCGATGAGCACGATACCGGCGATCATCAGAACGTCGTTCTCATCAGTCAGTCAGGGGCGAAGAAGGTTTTCGGCAACGAAAATCCGATTGGCAAAACCCTTTTGGTCACGAGTTCCGGCACGCCGTGCGAGATCGTCGGCATCGTCGGCGACGTTCGCTCGCGAAAGGTCAACGAACCTGACGACATGGAATTTTATCGTCCCTGGGCGCAGGAGAACTTTCCCTTCCCGACGATTGTAGTGCGCAGCAATTTAAGAGAGGACGCCGTCACAAAATTGGTGCGCTCAACGCTGGCGACTATTGATCCGGGTCTTGCAATCGCGCTGCCGCAATCGATGGACAAAATCATCGCACAAGCTCTCGGCCAGACGCGACTGATGACCTGGCTATTAGGAATATTTGCCGGCGTTGCTTTGTTGCTGGCAGCAATCGGGATCTATGCTGCAGTGGCATACACGGTCGAACAACGCACGGGCGAGATCGGTGTGCGCATGGCGCTCGGCGCGCAAACCCGCGACGTGCTGCGCTTGATTGTGAACCAGGGGATGAGACCAGTGGTTATCGGGCTGGCGATTGGAGTTGTGTCGGCATTCGCCCTTGGCCGTCTCCTGACAACACAGCTCTACGAAGTTTCGGCGCACAATCCGGCGTTGCTTGCGGGCTCAACGGTTTTGCTCGCGGGGATCGCATTGATTGCATGTCTGGTTCCCGCGCGACGAGCCGCACACGTTGATCCGATTCAGGCGCTACGCGCCGAGTGATTTTCTAAATGATTTTTGAATCCAAATTGGACTCTGGGTGCATCCTTTTCCAAAGAAGATTTGAAGCATGCTTGCTTGGTCCTTTCTTTGAATATTCGACGCGCTGCGGTGTCTGACATGAACTGAAAAATTGATATGTCTCTACGTTTTTTGATCCCTTTCATTTCTGCGGCGCTTTTCGCATCCGCATTGTTCGCACAGGACAAAAACCAGCCGACCGTGGATGAACTGGTCGCCAAGAACATTGAGGCCAAGGGCGGAGCGACCACACTGAATAATCTGCAAACGCTGCGAGCAACCGGCAAGTTGCTGGTGCAGGTACAGGGGCAGATCGAACTTGGATACGTGCAAATAAAGAAGCGACCCGACGAAGTGCGTACCGAGGCTTCGCTCCAGGGCATGACGCAGATCGAGGCGTATGACGGTAAGGAAGGCTGGAAGGTTTCACCATTTTTCGGACGTAAAGATCCGGAGCGCACGTCGGCTGATGATGTGAAAGCGCTGGTGGAAGATACCGAGATCGATGGCCCATTGGCCGATTGGAAAACAAAGGGCAGCACTGTTGAATATCTCGGAACCGAGGATGTCGATGGGACGCCCGCGCATAAATTGAAAGTCGTGCGAAAAAACGGGGACGTCAGTTTTGTTTATTTGGATCCTGATCACTTTCTTGAGATCCGAATCGTGACGCAACGGGTGCGGCATGGTGCGTACGAGGAAGTCGAGACGGATCTCGGCGATTATGAACAAGCAGGCGGCGTGTTTGTACCGACGTCAATCGAGGTCGGACGCAAGGGCGCGCCGGACAAGCAAGTAATCGTTATCGATAAAGTCGAAGCCAACGTGCCCGTGGATGACACGATATTTCATTTCCCCGGCCAAATAAGTGTCCCTCAACCACAGCGCTGAGTTTCCGCAAAACCGAATTAGCACCTCTATGAATTTCGTACGTAATGCTGTTGAAGTGCGATGCGTTCTCGCATCGCTTTTTCTTTGCGCTATTCCTGTCCACGCAGCCGACGCTCCATTTAGTTCGGCGAGCATTTCCGGCCTCGGGGCACGCAACATCGGCTCGGCGAAAATGAGCGGACGCATCTCCTGCATCGCGGGAGTGCACGAGCCATCGGGCAAGATCACACTGTTTGTGGGTGCAGCCAGTGGCGGCGTTTGGAAATCCGATGACAGCGGAACGCGGTATCGCCCGATATTTGACGAACAAGCGGTGCAATCGATCGGCGCCATCGCGCTCGACCCGAAGAGTTCGAAAAACGTTTGGGTCGGCACTGGTGAATCGTGGACGCGCAACAGCGTGTCCGTTGGTGATGGAATCTACAAGTCCACCGATGGCGGCGAATCGTGGTCGCGTGCTGGCTTGGAAAAATCGGAACGCATCGCGCGCATTACGGTTGATCCGAGGAATAGCGACACGGTGTTCGCCGCGGTGCCCGGCGCGTTGTGGAGCGATTCGCCAGACCGCGGTCTCTACAAAACGACCGACGGCGGCAAGACGTGGCAGCAAGTCCTCAAGGGCGCGAACCTTTCGACCGGTTGTACCGATGTCGAGATTGACCCGAGCAATCCGGATATCATGTTTGCCGCGATGTGGGATTTTCGGCGGAAAGGCTGGGAATACCGCTCGGGAGGCGCAATACCGACGGCGCCGTCAGCCAGCGGATTGTTCCGTTCCACCGATGGTGGAAACACTTGGACGGAGATTACAGAGCAGGACAACAAAGGTTTTCCAAAGAAACCGTATGGACGTTTAGCGGTGGCGATCGCGCCATCGAAATCGCAACGCGTTTACGCATTTGTCGAGTCGCCGGAGAGCGCGTTGTTCGTTTCCGATGACGGCGGCGCGACGTGGGAAAAACGTGACAAAAGCCAGTGGATGGTCTGGCGACCGTTCTACTTCGCGAACCTCGTCGTTGACCCCAAAAATCCAGACCGCGTGTTCAAGACCGACGGAGCACTCATTGTGAGCGAGGACGGAGGAAAAAGCTTTGCGGTCGTGGGGGGTTTTCAAGGCGCGCAGAGATTGCCACGACGTGTGGATCGATCCAACCAATACCCAGGTAGTGTTCGTGGGAGACGACGGCGGAATGTGGTACTCCTACAACGGCGGCAGCAAATGGTGGAAAGGCGAAAACCTGCCGGTATCGCAATTTTATCACGTGAGCGTGGACGATAAGGATCCCTACCAGGTATATGGCGGATTGCAGGACAACAGTTCCTTCGTAGGACAGTCACAGTATCCCGGCGGCATCACCAACGCGCAGTGGGAAAACATGTACAATGGCGATGGATTTTGGATGTTCGAGGATCCGGCTGATTCGAATTACATCTATGCCGAGTATCAGGGCGGGGAAATCGGACGCGTAAATCGAAACACACATGAAGCTCGCAACATCAAGCCCCGTCCGAATTATAACGAGAAGCTGCGGTTCAACTGGAACACGCCGATCGCGCTTTCGCCTAACGAGAAGGGGACAATCTACATCGGTGCACAATTTTTATTCCGCTCACGCGATCACGGCCAGACGTGGGACCGCATTTCGCCCGATCTGACAACGAATGATCCGGAAAAACAAAAGCAAGAGCAATCCGGCGGTGTGACGGTCGATAATTCGTCGGCGGAAATGCACACGACAATTTATTCCATCAGTGAATCGCCCAAGCAAAAGGGACTGATCTGGGTCGGCACTGATGATGGCAACATTCAGCTCACGCGCGACGGCGGTAAGACGTGGACTAACATCGTCGGCAACATTCCCGGGTTGCCGAAGAACTCATGGGTGAACTGGGTGCAGGCCAGCAACTTCAACGCCGGCACGGCTTATGCCGCGTTTGATCGACATACCTTTGGCGAGATGGACCCGTACGTTTTCAAGACAACCGATTACGGCAAAACGTGGACGCCGCTTGTTACACCCCAGGACCCGAAAAGCGTTCGCGGTTACGCGCACGTCATCAAGGAGGACTTGGTTAAGCCTGATCTGCTTTTTCTCGGCACCGAGTTCGGACTTTGGGTCTCGATCGACGGAGGAAAAGACTGGGCACAATTTAAAGGCAACCATTTCCCCGCCGTTGCCGTACGCGATCTGGCGATTCAACCGCGCGACAACGAGCTTGTTCTGGCGACCCACGGTCGCGGCATCTGGATTATTGATGACATCACACCGCTGCGCGCGTTGACTCCGGACTTGTTGAAGCAGGACGTCGCCTTCGTTTCGGCGCGGCCGGTGCAGCAGCGCATCGAAGGCCAGGGCGGGTGGGCCAATGGCGAGGCCGTTTTTGTTGGCGACAATCCGCCTGACGCCGCCGTGATTAATTACTACCAGCGGGAGCGGCATTTGTTTGGGAAAATGAAGCTCGAAGTTCTGGATTCGTCGGGGCGCGTGGTAGACGAATTGCCGGCCAGTAAGCGACCCGGCCTGAATCGTGTGATGTGGACCATGCGCGCAAAGCCGCCGCGTGTGCCTCCGGCCGCGCAGGTTGCAGGCTCTGCCATTCGCGGGCCCCGCCTTGTCCCGGGTGATTACACTGTGCGCCTGACTAAGGCCGGTAAAGTTTACGACACAAAGCTGACCGTGGGTCTTGATCGCCGGGCGAAATTCAGCACGGCAGACCGCAAGGCGCAATTCGATGCGGCGATGCGCGTTCACGCGTTGTTTGGCGACGAAAGTGCGCTCATGGATCGGATTATCGGCTTGCGACAGGCGCTTGCTCAGACGGGTGCCGCGGTGTCGGAAGGCGATCCGCTTCGCAAACAGATCTCGGATTTCGACGGAAAAGTGGACGCGGTGCGAAAGAAGATCGTTGCCACGACCGAGGGTGGCGCGATCACTGGCGAGGAACGCTTGCGTGAGCACACTGACCAGCTTTACGGAGCAATCCTGAGCTACGAAGGCAAACCGGCCGCCTATCAGATCACTTACATCGACACGCTTAAACGCGAACTCGATGAGGTGACGAAACAACTCGATCAACTACTCGCGCAGGACCTGCCCGCATTAAACGACTCGCTCAAATCCAAAGGCCAACAGCCACTTTCGCCGCCCCCGGCGAAAGTCGGAGCCAATGGTTCACCAGGTGGCGGGATTGGCACGACAGCCGGGACCGGCTCGCTTCCAGCGGATTTGCGCATTTCGTACTAGCCCGGCCAGCGTTCGAACGAGGGGTCCACATTCGGAAACATTCGAGTGGTTCTGCGGAAGATTGGACGTTAATCTTTCGTGCGCCAATGGAGCGCAAGCCTGCTGTCGCGGTTGTTTTTCATCACATCGGTCCTTATCACCACGCCCGGCTGAATGCGGCGGCCGACAGGTTATCGGTGACCGGCATTGAATGGTCAGCCAAGGGCTATGACTCGTGGGGCGCACTGGCCACGCCTGCGCGGTATCGGAAAGTTTCCCTGTTCCCCGAAGCAACAGAGCACCACCCACTAAAGACCGAGCTTCGGCGTGCGTTCTGCTCGGCTTTGGAGCAGACGAATCCAGACGTGGTGGCGGTTAATGGCTGGAATAATTTCGGATCGCTCATTGCCGCGAATTGCTGTCTGCGCCGCCGGATACCCATGGTCGTCATGTCTGAGAGCTCTCGCCAAGATGAACCTCGCACCTGGTGGAAGGAAGCCATCAAACGGCGAATCGTCGGTTTGTACTCTGCCGCACTCGTCGGCGGGCAGCGTCACGTCGAGTATCTGGTGGAACTTGGAATGCCGCCCGAACGGGTCTTTACCGGATACGATGTGGTCGATAACCACTATTTCCGCCAAAAGGCGGAAGAGGTCAGAAGTCAGAGGTCGGAGGTCAGACAGAAATACGCGCTTCCGGAGAATTACTTCCTCGCCTCGGCGCGGTTCGTCGAGAAGAAGAATCTTCCAAAGCTTATCCAAGCCTACGCCGAATATAGGCGCGGGTCGTCCGCCTTCGCCAAAGCTACGGCGGACAAGGAAATCACAGCGAAAGTGCCGTGGGATCTCGTGGTCTTGGGTGATGGTCCATTGCGGGAAACTCTCGACACTCAACTCTCAACTCTCAATCTGAACGAGCACGTGTATTTGCCAGGGTTCAAGCCGTATGACGAATTGCCGGTTTACTACGCATTGGCGAATGCATTCGTGCATGCCAGCACAACTGAGCAATGGGGACTGGTTGTGAACGAAGCCATCGCGTCGGGCCTACCCGTGATCGTATCGAACCGCTGTGGATGTGCACCGGAACTGGTGAATAGCAACGGGTTTACTTTTGATCCAACTAACGAGCACGAATTGACCGCCCGGCTATTAGAGATGGCCTCATTGTCGGATGAGGAGCGAAAGCACCTCGGCGACAACAGCTACAGGATCGCAGCGAACTTTGCGCCGGAACGTTTTGGTGAAGGCTTGGAGCGCGCAGCCAGCGTTGCGATGCGAGTTCCACAAAAGAGATTTGGAGTAATGGATCGCGCGCTGTTACTCGTCACAGCAAGTTATGCGCGATGAAAGAGAATGATCCGGTAGCAGCGTATTTCGACAAGCTTCCGGAGACTCACAAGCGCCAGTTCGAGGAACGCGCGTCGGGCGCAAACTTCAATTTCCAACAACGTCTGACACTCGCGTGTGAATTGGGCGGAGCGTCGTCAGGGCGACTGCTCGACTGCGCGGCAGGCACGGGTGAAATAACATGCGCGTTACTAAAGTCGGGCAGATTTAATCACGCGACCGTCGTCGATGTTTCGCCGGCGATGTTGCAGAGCGCAAAGGACCTTCTCACGTCGCAAATCAAAAACACGGAACTTGAATTCGTTCACTCGGACGTGTTCAACTTCAAGCCATCTGCTTCGCGTTTCGATCTTATTCTTTGCCTGGGATTGATTGCGCATACCGGACGGCTGGACACTTTACTACCGCATTTGAGATCGATGCTCACGTCTGGCGGGCAAATCATTTTGCAGACAACGCTGGCCGATCACTTCGGAACACGCGTTGTCCGTGCGCTTACTTCGCGAAGTGAGCTGGCCCGGCGCGGATACAGGATTTCCTGGTTCTCTCAACGAAACATCTCCGATGCGTGCGACCGCGCCGGATTGCGGATTCTGGAGACGCGGCGGCACAGCCTCGGTGTTCCGTTCGGCGATCGCTTTTGGCCGTGGGGAAATTTTCAACTGGAAACTGGGCTGGAAAAATGGTCGAGCCGCCACGGAGCCGACGCAATTTATCTGCTCGGAGCTGGATGAGAGTCGGTTTTTTGGTCAACAGCGTTTCCCGCAAAGCGGGCGGACTGTTTCAAAGCGTGCGCGGACTTGCCAAGGCGGTAGCGTCCACAAATGCGAATGTGCAGGTGTTTGGGATTCGCGACGAACAGAGTGCTGTCGATCTACAGGAGTGGCGGCCGCTTTCTGTTCAGACGTTTCGTCCGCGACTTCTCGTGTGGGGCTACTCAAACCAGCTCGTCCCCGCGATGCTCAACGCAGATCTCGATGTTCTGTCCGTCCACGGATTGTGGAAATATTGCTCCGTTGGTTCGCAACGATGGCATCGGCGGACGGGCCGCCCTTATGTCGTTCATCCGCACGGCATGTTGGAACCATGGGCGTTGCGAAACGCAATGTGGAAAAAACGAGTTGCTGCGCTTCTTTATGAAAATCAACATTTGCACGGGGCTGCTTGTCTGCGCGCGTTGTCGGAAGCTGAAGCAGAATCGATCCGCAGTTATGGATTACGCAACCCGATTTGCGTGATTCCCAATGGGGTTGATTTGCCGGACCTTCGCGAAAGCAACGCGAAAACTCAATCGGCCAATCGAAAAACTCTTCTCTACCTTGGCCGACTTCATCCGAAGAAAAACATCTCGAATCTGATCCGCGCCTGGAACGAAACTTTTAACTCTCAACGCGGCGACGGCGACCGTTGGGTCCTCGCAATTGCCGGATGGGATCAGGGCGGGTACGAGAGCGAACTCAGGCGCGTTGCAGCTGGCACTTCGGTCGTTTTCCTCGGCCCGCAATTCGGCGCGGACAAGAGCGAATGCTATCGCGCGTGCGACGCATTTATCCTGCCGTCATTGAGTGAAGGGCTTCCCATGGCGGTGCTTGACGCATGGGCGCATGCGAAGCCCGTACTCATGACCCCGGAGTGTAATCTGCCGGAAGGTTTCGAGGCCAATGCAGCGCTGCGAATTGGAACGACTCCGGAGGAAATTGGCGCCAGTCTGAGAAACCTCATCCAAATGAGCGATGCCGATCGAATAGCGATCGGCGCTCGTGGACGCGATCTCGTCGCCAAGAATTTCTCCTGGCCACGAATCGGCGAACAGATGCGGGCCGTTTACGAATGGGTGCTCGGCGTCGGGCAGTCGCCGGAGACTGTGAGATTGTGCAAACACGGCACCTCGTAATGTCATTCTGAGCGGAGCGAAGCATCTCGGATCACATTCCAGATCGATCTTGGACGGAATAGATCAGAGATGCTTCGCTTCGCTCAACATGACAACGCGATTTATGAGATGCGCTCTGAGGCCTCTTTATGGTAGCTAATATCGTCCGAGATCTGACTGACTTCTGACTTGCATGCTGGACATTAAAGAAAATCGCCGGGCCAGAAAGTACTCACTGGGCGAGATGACTCGCCGTGTACTGTGGACATTCGCACAGCCGCTTTTCCGATTCAGTCCAAGGCCTTGTTTCGGTTGGAGACGGTTCCTGCTTCGCTGTTTCGGAGCAAAGATTGGCCGAAGTGTGCATGTCTATCCGTCGGCGACAATTTATTTCCCGTGGCATTTCGAGGCTGGAGATGAAAGCGCGATCGGCGAGCACGTATTTATTTATAATCTTGGCCACGTGACGCTGGGGTCGCGCGTCACGATCTCGCATCGCGCGCATCTTTGCGCGGGAACACACGATCATACCAAGCCGGATTTTCCGCTGCTGCGTCCGCCGATTGTGATTGGCTCCGACGCGTGGATCTGTACGGATGCGTTCGTGGGCCCGGGTGTCACAGTTGGCGAGGGGGCAATCGTTGGTGCACGAGCGGTTGCCATGAAGGATGTAAAACCTCGGAGCATCGTCGTCGGAAACCCGGCGCGCGAAAGCAAGAAGCGCGAGAGCAGTCAATGAGCGCGCGGTCCGATGCGCGCCTAGTCTACATACCCTCGACCAAAATCATGTTTGTTCTGGCGGTGCGGTGACGCATTTTGCGCGGCTCGCGATACTCTTCGCAGTTCAGCCACTCTTTGGCGCGTTGCGCGGATTCGAACTCGAGTACAACAATGCGCTTGGGTTGCCAATCGCCTTCGAGTACTTCGGTTTTACCACCGCGCACGATGTATTTCCCGCCATATTTTTCCACAGTTGCGCCGGCGAGCTTTTTATATTCTTCGTAGCCGACAGGATCGAGGATCTCGATCTCGACGATGATGTAAGCGGGCATAGCTCGGTTGAAACGTTGAAGGATAAAGAGGGAAATTTAGTGGTCCTTAGCGCTGCGGTCTTTTGCAGCAAGCTCCGGAATTTTCCTTCGCCGCCGCAGCCGCAACCAGTTGTTCCAGGTTTTGCGCAAGCTGTCTCGCGGGGTCTGGTATTGCTGGTTTAGTTCGTTGCTCTTTACGATCTGCGCGAGAATTCCTTTCACGGAAAAGTCGTCCGTATTGATGATCGTATAAGCCGTGCCAACAGTGGCGGCATGATGTGCGTCGCTGGCCGCAGTCATCGGCAGACCGCGGATCTGCGCGTATTTGAATGCGTAACGGTTATAGCGACGAAGAGTTGTCGCGGCGTTGAACACCTCGATCGCGTCAACGGGTAGCGTTTCCAGAGTGGAAAAACGGATCCCGGCCCGGAACAAATCGTACGGATGTGGCGGAATGGCCAGTCCGCCTCTCTCATGGATAATGTCGCAGACTTCGCGCGCCGGTTTTCCTTTCAGGTAGGGCAGTTCGGCGCCGATGCAGAGCAGATGCCCGTCTGCGGTAGTCACTTCGACTCCGGGGAGAATGAGAAAATCGTTGACGGGCAAGCCGTCGAGCCGCATCAAGCCTTTCTCGAGCAGGTAATTGACCGCGTCGCAGGTGTTGTGATCGGTGATGGCGAAGCCGCTCAAACCTTTTGCGCGCGCCGCCGCGATCATATCTTCCGGGCTGGAAATGCCGTCGCCGGAAAAGAACGAATGTGTATGCAGATCGATGTTAAGCGGCATGGCTTAAAAGGCAGAGTAAGAACTTAAGAAGTTGAGTTGCTGCTACGCGACACCACGCAATTCGCGACCTTTTAACTGTTGTCGTTAGACCAACTCTTCAATTGCAAAAGCTGGCTCACTAGCCGCCTCCTCCGGAATACGATTAAATTGGTGATCGTACAACCGCCGATAGTAGCCGGATTTTTCGAGAAGCTCGGCGTGCGTGCCAATCTCCTTGATGCGACCGCCGTCCATCACGATGATTTGATCGGCGGATAAGACAGTGGATAACCGATGCGCGATGGCGATTACTGTGCGTCCTGTCGCCAGCTCAGCCAGGGCCTTTTGAATTTGTTGTTCCGATTCGGAATCGAGGGATGACGTCGCCTCGTCGAGCAAAAGAATCGGCGCGTTCTTTAGAATAGCGCGGGCGATAGCGAGGCGCTGTTGCTGGCCGCCAGAAAGAAGACATCCTTTATCGCCAATGACCGTTTCGTAGCCCTTTGGCTGAGCCATAATAAAATCGTGCGCATAGGCGGCTCGCGCTGCTTCGCGAACTTCGTCCGGCGTCGCATTCAGCCGGCCGAACTGGATGTTGCTGAAGATGGTATCGTGAAACAGAAACGTCTCCTGAGTTACGAGGCCGATCCGTTCGCGTAACGATTTTTGCGTGAGCGAGCGTAGATCGCGACCATCGATTTTTACAGCGCCGGAAGTCGGATCGTATAGACGCAGGATGAGCGAAAGAATCGTGCTCTTTCCTGCGCCACTGGCGCCGACCAGGGCATAGGTGTTACCAGACTCGATATGCAAAGTCAGATTGCTGATCGCATCCGTAACTGTGTTGGCATAACGGAATGTGACATCTTCAAAATCAAGCCGGCCCTGTGACGAACTGAGCGCAACAGCATTTGGCGCATCCTGGACAGTTGGCTGCGAATCGAGAAGCGAGAAAATTGAAGTCGTAGCGGCAATTGAGCGCTGCATCACGAGATGAATCCTGCTAAGTGTTTTGATCGGGTCATACAGGATGAAAATTCCTGAGATCAATCCGAAAAATCGGCCGACGCTCAGGTTCGCGGTGTAAACATAGAGCAAAGCAATCCCCACTCCTATTGCAGCAATCGTCTCGACCAGCGGTCCCACAGCTTCCAAGGATCGGATGATGCGCATCATCTGAGAAAACTGCATTTGATTGCTCCGCTTGAATTCCTTTTCCTGATGGGCCTCACGCGCAAAGGACTTGATCACACGAATGCCGGCGAATGTTTCCTGCATTGTTACCACCATCTCCGCCATGCCTTCCTGCTCGTTTTGCACTGCCTTTCGCGCGCGCCGGCCGTAAACGCGAAGCGGCAGCAAACAGGTGGGAAAAAGGATCAGCGTCACCAGAGTAAACTTCCAGTCCATGATCATGAGCACACTGATTGCTCCAATGATAGTGATCGGCTGCTTGAAAACATCGCTGCCAACGGTGCTTAAAGCCATCTGCATGACGCGGGTATTGTTCGTAATAACGGACATCAAAAATCCCGAGCGCGCCTTGTTAAAGAAATCCATCGAGTTGTGGAGCATCTTGCTGAAAAGCTGACTCCGGATATCACTCACCACCTTATTGCTGACCCACTGCATGCAGTAGGTGCTACCGTAGGAGCAGAGGCTGCGCACAGTCATGATCGCCGGGATGGCCAGACAAATCAGAACAATCGAATTGATCTTTGGCCCGGTATCGAGCGCGTGAATATTCGAGCCCATGCCCATCGGACTGGGAGCGCCGCCGTGAAAAATCGAGCTTGTTACCCGGGCGATCGCGATCGGGAAAAGTGAATTGACGCCGCCGTAGGCAAGACCTAGTGCCAGGCCCGTGATAAACCGCCCCTTGTAAGGCTTGACGTAAGCATAAAGCCGCCGGTACGAAACGGAAGCATCGCGTAACGTTTGCCAGAAGGACTGCTTTTTCTTCCCCGGTCTTGCGCCGCTCATGAAGTATGCGCCGCCGCACGACGCGGCAGCAGCAAATCCATAGCACTGATCACCGCTTCCGTCGAGACTTCGCTCATTGCGAAACGCGGGCGAACCGGCGCAAACTCGGTCGCAGGCATGCCTGATTTTCCGTGTAAAATCAGTGCCGGACTCTCCGTCGGCCGCCAATGAAACGGATTTGTCGGTCCGAACAGAATCACCTGCGGCGTATGTGAGGCAGCCGCGAAATGCACTGGCGCTGAATCGACTGTCACGAGCAGCTGGGCCTGCCCAACTAACGCCGCCAGCGTAAGCAAATCTGTTTTTCCGGAGAGGTCGATGAATTTTTGCCGCGTCCGGTGCATGATTGCTGCCATATGCGTTTGCTCATGCGCTGCTGGCCCGCTCGTCAAAACAAAGTCGAATTCGTTGTCCTGGCTGAAGTGATCAATGACCTCTGCCCATCGCGCAGCCTCCCACAGTTTTTCTGAACGGGCCGAGCCGGGGTGCAAAATCACGTAAGGTCGCGTGATTTTCCAATCACGCCGAAGGCGGTGAGCTTTTTCGCGCGCTACTCGCGGAAGTTCGAGCTGCGGAGCGGAAGAAGCAGCACGGATGCCGAGTGGCTCAAGCAAAGCCAGATTGTAGTCGATCGTGTGCATATCCCGCACACGGACGCCGACAAGATCAGTGTAAAGCCGGGCGCGTGTCTTGGACTGCTCGCGAACCCGGTACGAGGCAACCCGTCTCCGTGCACCTGACAGGAGGGTCAAAAAAGCCGAACGATCGTTTCGGGTAAAGTCGATGCAATAATCAAATTTCTTGCCGGCGACAGACGAAACCATCGCGACGTCCCGCAGATTGCGTCGCGCGATTAGAACGCGATCGACGTTCGAGATGGCCGGAAGCAGTTCAGCGCATTCGTTCGAAACCGCGAGGGTGATGTGCGCATCCGGATAGTTCCTGCGCAAGGCGGTAATTGCGGGCGTGGTCAAAATCAGATCACCGATTCGCTTAAGTTGCAGGAGAAGGATTTTCATGGGTCAAAACTGTAACGGCGCTCTGAGCGCCGAACGGTCGGCGGTCACAGACCGCCGCTACAGCGAAATCATCGCGCCATGTGGATCGCGGTTGCGTATGCGTCCAGCAATCGCGTTCGAAAATGGTCCCAGGTAAAATTCTCCACGACGCGACGTCTGGCGGCAGTGCCCATTTCCTTCACGATTTCCGGATGCCGATACCAATGCTCCAGCGCCGTCGCAATTGCGTTCACATCTCCCGGCTTTACGATGATTCCCTCAGTTCCATTACGAACGACGTCGCCCGCCTCGCGCGTGGTGATCTGCGGCAATCCGCACGCCGCCGCTTCGTACGTGACTTTCGCGCTGCCTTCCCATTGCGAGGGGAAAACGTGGATTGTCCCCTGGTTGAGATAATTCTCCGGATCGCGAACAAACCCGACAACGCGAATATTATCCCGCCAGAACTTCTTTAGAAATGGCTTCGCTTCGTCGTGCACAAACCCGACTAGCCACAGCTCGGCATTTGACAGATTGAGGCGGTGCCACGCTTCGAGCACGTGTTGAATTCCCTTTCGTTTGATCAAGGCGCCGGCAAACACGGCGCGGAACGTTTCAGGGGGCGTGCCTGGCCTAAAGCGCTCTACATCCACCCCACGGGGCAGATAAAACAGCTTTTCCTCTGGAAAGCCTCGCACGCGAAACGTTTGGGCTGCCTTGTCTGACAAGACCAGCAGGAGATCAGCGAGATCATATTCCCTCACAAACCGCTTCCGCTGGAGCAACAGCCGGTTTTTCCACCTCTCAAACGTCGGAACATCGCCTGTCGGTGTTGGCTTATCCTGTTGGCGGATTTTCTGTTTGCCACCGTCGCGATGCCAGGTCGGGATCTCAACAATGGACGGGATGCCGAGTCGTTTCGCGACTTGCAGCGAGCGCAAGCAATCACCGGACCAGCTATGAAACAGATCGTAACGCCCGGTCGCCAATTGCCGCGAAGCGATCCAGTCGAGATATTTCTTCTTCGCTCCGTAATAGTAAGGCCGGTCAAGAAAGGAGATCAGTCGTACTGGATGCCACCGCAGCGAATGGATGAATGAGGCAGGGATCTCCTTCTGCCGGTTATCATAAGCGACTGCTTTACCGAGAAATCCTCCGCGATATGATGCACGCAGCGTTTCAAATGCGTCCGTATCGAGACCAGAACCGCCAATCCGGGCGAAGATCGAATACAACAAACGCCGGGGTAAAGTACGCGGCACAGGCGCCGGACAAACGGGTGGCGCAGGAGGATTTAGGGTTTCACCCCGCATTGGCTTACAAGTATTCTGGCGAACGTGGAGCGTGTAAAGTTGTCATTCCGAGCGAAGCAAAGCAAAGTCGAGGAATCCCGTGGAATGACCTTAAAGTGAGTGCGACGGGATCACTCGACTTCGCTCGGGATGACAAAAAAACTCAGAATCGCTTTCGTTCGCCGGGGATATTCGCGGAGCGGTGGTGCTGAGGCGTACTTGAAGCGACTTGCAGATGGTATCGTAAGAGCCGGCCACGAGGTCCAGCTGGTAGCCACGAGTGAATGGCCTGAGGAGCAATGGCCATTTGGATCGATAAAACGCTTGGGGGGGACGACGGTAATCGGGTTTGCTGACGAGCTAGAGCAAGTCCGACCGCAGGTGCAGTGCGATGTTTTGTTTAGTCTCGAGCGCGTCTGGAGTTGCGATGTCTACCGGGCAGGGGACGGAGTTCACCGCGCCTGGCTTGCGCGCAGGAGAAAATTCGAGGTCCCATTGAAGCAATTTGTCCGCGGCGCCAGCCGGAAGCATCGCGATTTGTTACAACTGGAGGAATCGCTTTTCGAGAAGCGGAAGGCCGGGCGGGTGATAGCCGCCTCGCAAATGGTCGTGAACGAGATCACCGATCTTTACCGGTATTCAGCGGACAAGATCGATGTCGTGCGCAACGGCGTTCCGCTCGACAAATTCAGGCTCGATCCCGGGCTTCGCGAAAGATCTCGTGCGGAGTTGAAACTCAAGCAGGACCAAATTTCGCTGTTGTTTGCGGGTTCGGGCTGGGAGCGCAAAGGCTTGCTGTTTGCAATCGAAGCGATGGCGCTTTGCAACAACCGAAAAATGCGGCTGCTGGTGGCCGGTCGAGGGGAAGCAAGGCCATATAAGACGACGCGCCTGCGGTTTTGGCGCGAAGATCCCGTGCAATTTCTCGGTGAAGTTGCAGACCTTGTGCCGGTCTACGCCGCTGCGGACATCTTCATTTTGCCCACAATTTACGACCCTTTTTCGAATGCCTGCCTCGAAGCGCTGGCTAGCGGGTTACCAGTAATCACAACGCGTTCCAACGGGTTTAGCGAAATCATCGAAAATGGGGTGCACGGATCGATTGTAGATACCCCATCAAATCTGGTCGGCTTGCGTGACGCTATTCGATTTTGGTCAGATCCCTCGCGCCGCGACGCAGCCCGGTCAACCAACATCAAGCGCGCATCGCAGTTCGACATTTCGAAGAATGTCGCGCAAACGCTTGAGATTCTGACACGCGTCGCGCTGTAGGGCGTCTGTGTCAGGCGCCTTCCCGTCGGCGTTTCACAGAAACGCCCTACAATTCCAGATTGTGCGGTCGCAGTGTGAGTGTCCGCCGTCCTCAGAGAGTTGCCGATCAGATTAGCCAACCAGCGCGGCATCCGCGTCCGGGAAAATCTGAAAGACCTGATCGAGCCGCGAGATTTCGAAAATCGAGCGCACGGTTTCCTGCAATCCGGCCAGCATGAATTTGCCTCCGTAGCCTTCCACCTTTTGCATCGCTTGAATCAAGGCCGCGAGCCCCGCGCTGTCGATGTAGCTCACCTCGGACAGATCGACTACCAACCGCTCAGGTTTCTTGTCGATGACGTCGTTGAGCGCTGCCGTGACCGTCGGGGAGACGTGCAAATCGATTTCGCCCTTGAGCGGCACAACGTTGAACCGGCTCTGACGCGGCGTGATATTTGATGAGACTGGGTCTTTTTTCATTTCACCGTGCAATTCGTCAATGGATCACCATCCGAGTGTGTCCATAATTGTTTCCACGTTCGAGAGATCATCAATCAGAAAATCCGGCTCATACTTTGCAAGCTCATCCCGGCTCCATTTTCCCGTTGCGACCGCGATCGTACGTGCGCCGAGGGCTTTGCCGCACGCGATGTCGCGCGGAGTGTCGCCAATGACGTCGATTTCAGACGCGGCGAACTCCCGTCCGTGCTTCTCCTTGGCGCGGGCGCGAGCGAATCGGCCGAGCTCGTTTCGGTCGCGGTGATCATCGGCAAATGCGCCGAATTCGAAGAAATGCCAGACGTCGTAGTGCTCGAGTTTTAGTCGCGCACCGCGGGACACATTCCCCGTGAGAAGCGCCAGCACGACGTGCGGTCGCGATTTCAGCCGTTCGAGTAACTCCAGCACTCCGGGAAGCAGTTTGCCTTTTCGGCGCGGCAGTTCTAACGAAAGGAAATGCACGTAGCTGTCCAGGAGCCCGCTCACGTTTTCGTTAATCGCAGGAATTTTATGCTTGTTAAGGATGCTGAGGACAATTCCCGAGTCGGTCATGCCTGCGATCTCGATGTCGCGCAGGTCGTCATCGATTCCGAACCGCTCTTTAAATGCAAGTATCAGCGCGTGGATACCCGCGCCGCCCGAATGGATTAAGGTGCCGTCGATGTCGAAAAGCAACAGGCGCTTTGTTCGCGCTGTTGTCCGGAGCGAAGTCGAGGGATCCCGGTGAACCATCCCCGATTTTGCCATGAGATTCGGGTGACTCAAAGCGTTGGTGCGTGCATCATTAGCACTGCAATAATACTTCCTAGAAAGACGAGCAGCACAATTCCCAGGCCGATAAGAATTCCAGTGCGCACCGGGTCGTTCCGCTGTTCCTGGCGGCGAAGCGGAGATGCGCTGCTCAAATGGGGCAACTCTGCATCAGCTTCCGCGAAATGAGCCTTGATCTCCTCAGGCTTCGGCAACGGTTTTGAACCGCCGACTTCCGACGACTCGTATCTCGCTTCGGCTGCGCCAAACCGAATCCGATCATCAAAGCGAAGCACCGTTTCTGTTACAGGTTTCCCATTCACGCGCGTGCCGTTGGTCGAGTCGAGATCCTTCAATCGATAGGTGTCGCCTTCCAGGAGCAACTGCGCGTGATGCGTCGAGATGGATGGATCGTTGACGACGATGGTGTTATCCGGTCCGCGCCCGATCGTGATCGCCTCGTCCACCAGCTCATGCGTCACACCCGAAACTATCAGCTTTGGCATGCTGCTGACTTTAACCGAAGAGGAGAGCGCGACAAATAGCGTGGTCATGGCGATTGACCGCGCACAACCCGACTCGGATAGTGGCGCTTCCATGGCCATTGAGCTGACGCGCAATTTTTGCATCATCGCGCACATCGATCACGGCAAGACGACGTTGTCGGACCGATTGCTGGAGCGCACGGGCACGATCCAGGAGAGAGAGAGGCAGGATCAGCTGCTTGATTCGATGGATTTGGAACGGGAGCGCGGGATCACGATCAAAGCGCATCCGGTGGCGATGCGTTATACGAGTAAGTCAGGCGAGACTTATCGACTGAACCTGCTCGATACACCCGGGCACGTCGATTTCGCCTATGAAGTTTCGCGCAGCCTCGCCGCATGTGAGGGCGCGGTGTTGGTCGTTGACGCGGCGCAGGGCGTGGAAGCGCAAACGGTGGCGAACGTTCATCTCGCTCACAAACAGGGTCTCACCCTTGTTCCGATCATCAACAAGATCGACCTGCCAAATGCTGACGTTGCCGCGGTGAAGCGCCAGTTGGAAGAAATCTTGGCCATCCCTGCGGAGGAAGCGATCGAAGCGAGCGCGAAAATGGGAATTGGTATCGAGGAAATTCTCGAGGCCATCGTCACACGGGTTCCGGCGCCGGAACCGCCGGCGGACAAGACGCTGCGCGCGCTGGTGTTTGATTCGGTGTTTGACGTTTACCGCGGCGTCGTTGGGTACGTGCGTGTCGTTTCGGGAACGATGGAAGCGAATCACGCAATCATGTTGATGAACAACAACTCGCGGTACGAGATCAAGGAGGTGGGCGTGTTTACGCCGAAAATGCTTCCGCAGGAAAAGTTAAATCCCGGTGACGTCGGGTATTTCATCGCAAACATCAAGACGACTGCAGACATCAAGATCGGCGACACCATCACCGACCAGCGCCACCCCGCTCGCGGGGCGCTTCCCGGTTTTCAGGAAATTCATCCAATGGTGTTCAGCGGCATTTATCCGATTAACACGGGGGACTTCGAACATTTGAAAACCGCAATTGGGAAACTGCGCCTGAATGACTCCGCGTTTGTGTATCAACCGGAAAGCTCAGTCGCCTTGGGCTTCGGGTTTCGTTGCGGATTTCTCGGATTGCTCCACATGGAGATCATTCAGGAACGGCTCCGGCGCGAGTACAACATGGACATCATCGCGACGAGTCCAAGCGTGGTCTATGAGGTGCTGACGACAGGCGCAGAAAAACTGTTGATAGATAATCCAGCTCACCTGCCCAACCCGAGCATGATCCAGGAGATTCGGGAGCCGATCGTAAAAGCATACGTGCTTTGCCCGAATGAAAACATCGGTGACATCCTGCAATTAATTCTGGAGAAGCGCGGACAGATGGAACGCACCGAATCGCTCGACACGCGCCGGGTGATGTTGCATTGCGAATTGCCGCTCAACGAAATTCTTGTCGATTTCAACGACAAGATTAAAAGCATGACGCGCGGCTACGGTTCGATGGACTACGAGCATGCCGGCTACCGGGCCGCGAAATTGGTAAAGCTGGACCTGCTCGTTAATGGTGAGCCTGTCGATGCATTTTCGACGATCGTGCACAAAGATCGCGCCGAGGCGCGTGGACGCCAGTTGGCGGCCAAACTGAAGGAAGTGATCCCGCGTCAGCTTTATGCGGTGGCAATTCAGGGTGCGATTGGCGGAAAAATTATTGCGCGCGAGACCGTTTCCGCTTTACGAAAAAATGTCACCGCGAAATGCTACGGCGGCGATATCACCCGCAAACGGAAATTACTGGAGAAACAAAAAGAAGGAAAAAAGCGGATGAAAAGCATCGGGAAAATCAACATTCCGCAGGAAGCATTTATCGAAGTGCTGAAAGCGCAATGAGGAGCTTTGAATGACGAAATCCGAATAATAAATGACGAAGGAAATCCGAATGACTAAATCCGAAACGCTAGAAATCTGGCGATCTAGTTTTGGGTCATTCAAGCTTCGTGCTTCATTCGACTTTCGTCATTCGACGTTCGTCATTCTCTAGCCATGTTTACGCCGCGCCACATCAAACACAGCCGGCTGCTTTTGCGGCACGCCCGGAAGTACCTTCGTTATAAGCACGACAAACTAAGTAGCGCCGACCGCGAACAAATCGTCTCCGAAATGCAGACGCTTCGCGAAGCCCTGCGCTTGAGAGACCGGCAGAAAATTCACAGCGCAGCGGAGACACTTGATAAGACGCTGCACAAACTGACACCGGTGACGTGGGAGTCGCATTGGCGAGAAAACTGCGAAGTCATTTTGGTTGCGATCGTGATCGCGGTGGGGATTCGCTCCTATTTTCTGCAGCCGTTCAAAATTCCGACCGGCTCGATGCAACCGACGTTAAACGGAATTATCGGTCATCCGGGGACCGAGCCGCCGCCAAATATTCTGCGACAGATCGTCGAATTCGTTCTTCTGGGTCGCAATTATATCGACGTCGTTTCGCGCGAGGACGACCAGATTTTCGAGATCGTGCCAAAAAAAGTAGCCTTCTTTTTTACCTTTTCGCGATTGGTGTGTGAGCGGCAAAGTTTTCTCGTATATGCCCCACCCGATACGCTCCGTCAGGACTTCAACGTCTTTCCCGGTCGGCTTTTTCATCGCGGCGAGGTTATCGCCCGAGGCGCGATCGACACGGGCGACCAGGTCTTTGTCGATAAATGCAGCTACAACTTTGTCAAGCCGCACAACGGGGATGTTTTTGTCTTCAGAACAAATGATATCCCGGGGATTCGCCCGGATCCGATCGCCGGACCACCTTTTTACATTAAGCGATTGGCCGGTTTGCCTGGCGATCAGTTGCGCGTCGATTCGCCATTTCTTTACATCAACGGCAAAAAGGCAGAGGGCTACGGCTTCGAACGGGTGATGTCGATGCGACCGCCGTACCGCGGTTATGCGCCCGGCCACGAGTATCTGTCGAAACCGGATCAGACGTACACGGTGCCTCGCGACGGCTATTTCGCCATGGGCGATAACAGTTATAACAGCTACGACAGTCGCTACTGGGGACCGGTTCCCGTCGAAAATTTGGTTGGTCGCGGGTTATTTGTTTACTGGCCGTTTTTGCCGCATTGGGGACTCATTCGTTAGGCCGATGACGGAGTGATGGAATAATGGAGTGTTGGAGTGATGTTCTGACCCGCATTACTCCATTGCCAATTTGCGCTGAGATGGGGCAAGCCGTGCCCGGCGTTTACGGCTGGCTTGGGCTTTGTGGTGGTTACGCACTGGTGATGCTTTTTGCGCCGGTGCGGCGAGCGCTTGTTGACGGTCTCCACTGTCTTGGGCGTTACCACCGGATTTGGATCACCTTCGCGGTCCTTGGGTTTGGCTACTTCGTCTTTCAGTTTGTCACTTTCACGCCAATCCGGAACTGGACGGACTTGGAGCTGAGCCAAATCACTTCGTTGCCGCAGTGGGCTTGGCCAAGGTTGAGTGAGATTTGGACGGAGACTCTATTGCCTGCGCTAGAGGGCGTGGCGGGAATGTTCGACAACGCTACCACCACGTATCCGCTCTCCGTCATCGCGGCGGTTTTGATGATTGTGAACTGGCGCGGGTTGCATGGCGCCTTGGTGCGCGCGCTGCGGAAACGGTACGGCTTCTGGGGTTATCTGGTTTATTTGATTCTGTTGCTGAGTGCGCTGGCGTCGCTGCTGAAGCCCATCGTCTTCTGGCAATTGCCGGAATGGAGTGGCCTTATGCCCGCAGCCGGTCTGCTGCGCGTGTCGGCTACGGTGGATGCGACCGCATTTATTTTCGAATATCTCGTGGGCGTTTACATCCAAGTCTATCTCATCACTGTGTGTCTGGCCTGGATAAGGGGCTTGAGCTTTGAAGAGGGCGAATTGTTCCGGTTCGCCATGAGGCGCTTCAGTTATGTGTTGGAATGGGCGGGCATTGTGGTTGCAGTGAGCACGTTGATCCTCCGGCTGCCGCTCGTGCTCGCCTACTTCATCAATATCCCGCGGGTCCTTGATTACCTGCCCATTGCGCGGGTTCTTATGAGCGGGTTGATTATCGTGTTTTGTTCGGTCCAAATCTCGCTGGTGCTGCACAATGAAACACTGATCGAAGCGATGCGCGCGCATGTTCATTTCATCCAAAAAAATGCGGGTCGTCTGGCATGGTTTCTGGTGATTTGCGGGATCCACTTTTATGGCATCATGGCGTGCGACGCCATTCTTCGCGGCGCGATCGCCGATCGATTGGGCGCGCTCTTGCTGTGGAAATTCAGTTTCGCCTGTCTGCGAGGCGTGGTCACGGGCTGGTTGTTGGCTTCATGGGTCTGCCTGTTTCGGCAGTGTGAAACAGGCAGAATTCGCCAGGAAAAATGGGTTCAATATTGATGAAACAGGTTGCGAGAAGGCGAACGTGAATGCGGCCACCATCACGCGCCAGAGCAAATCGAATCTAGCCCTGGCTTTTGTTTCGTTAGGCCGCGAGCGCAAACGCGACATCACAATTTTCTACGCGTTCTGCCGTGTGGTCGATGACATCGCCGATTCGGCAGAACTGAGCGTCATCGAGAAACGAGTGCGTCTGGCGAATTGGCGCCAGATGCTTCGCGCCGGCGCTCCGGACGAGCCGCTGCTCGCCCATGATGTGAGGCAATTGATGCACAAATATTCGCTGCCGCCAGAGATGCTGGAGGAGATTATTGCCGGAGTGGAAATGGATTTGAGCATCCTGCGATATTCCAGCTTCAAAGAGCTTCGCGTCTATTGTTACCGCGTCGCCAGCGCAGTTGGCCTGGTGAGCATCGAAATTTTCGGCTATCGAAATCCGCGTTGCCGGGAATACGCGATCGATCTTGGGCTCGCCTTGCAAATGACAAACATCATTCGCGACGTCGCGAAGGATTTCCAGGCAGGACGCATTTATCTCCCGCAGGAAGATCTGGCGCGGTTCCACTATTCGGAAACGGAGCTGGCGAGACAACAGCACAACGAGCACTTCCTCCAGTTGATGCGGTTCGAAGCGGCTCGCGCGAGAGAATTCTTCACCCGCGCGGCAGCCGAGCTCCCTCCTGAAGACCGCCGCGCCATGGCGCCCGCAGAGATCATGCGCTCCATTTACCGCGCGCTGCTTCGACAAATTGAACTGGACAACTTCCGTGTTTTCGAAAAAGAGTATCGGCTAAGCAAGCTGGAAAAGGCAGGATGGATCGCGACGCAACTCCTCAAATCTTTTTTGAATTTGCCGCCGCGCACATCCGTCTGAGTTGCTGGCTGCGAAAATGTTACGAACAATAAAAATATGAAAATGAAATCTCTGAAAACCGCTTCGGCAATAGTGCTCGGTTCGTTTGCGCTCGGTACAACGCTTTATGCGCAAGGCACGGACTCGCGCATAGGCAGTATAAAGCATTCACAGGTTGAACATGGGGCGACCCCAGCTACGGCGATCACCAAGGCAGAGGCTGACAAAAAGTATCCGACGAAGGGAGGGAGCTATCCCCCCGGTACGCGAGATCCTCATGATCCGTCCGGCGTTGTTGTGAGCCCGTACCCGCCGCATGAAAAGTACGACTGTTCGAAGGTCGCCCACGGCGGGTTGGTTGTTGATGCTAAGGCAAACAAGGTCTTTGTAAGGCCTTAAGCCGCTAAAAACTCGAGCCTGCAGAAGGACCCGCGAGAGGGGATCGTGCAGATTTGCTTCGCAACAACTCTGCACGCACGCGGTTTTTAGTTCATCGGGCATAATTCAAATTTATGAAGATGAATACCACCATTCTTGTCTCAGGGATTTCGCTGAGCTGTCTTGTTCTAACTTCCTGTGACACTCCAGTCGGCCAGGGCGCAGCATGGGGCGCCGCGACAGGCGCGATCATTGGCGGCGCGGCGACTGGAAATGTCCGCGCGGCATCAATCGGCGCAGCGGCCGGAGCAGCTGCTGGCGCTTTAACCGGCAAGATTGTCCAGGAGAATCAAGCTGCGGGATATGGCCCGCCGCCGCCCGGCGGTTATCCTTATGCGCGATGGGCGGGAAGATCAGGATTTTTCTACAGCCCTTATACGGGTCGCGTCTACGATCTACGTGGCGTGCCGCCCGGTGGACTCACTCGCGACGTTGATACGGGTCGCCTTTTCCGCAAGCCATAGTAGGGACGCCGCGCTCCGGCGCTTTGAGTGCTTTCAGCGCGCTTGCGCCTGGAGCTTGTCGACCAGCGCTCGCGCTTGGTCTGTCATGTTGAGTAATTCCGGCCACGGTCGGTGATAGTTTTCGCCCGGCAGTTTGCGCGTCGCGTCAAATCCCATGTGGGAACCGATGTTCTGTTCACTCGGCGCGTGATCGAGCGAGTCGCTTGGATTTTTAATGACGGTTGTGTCCCGGGCGGGATCGGTGTTCGCGCACAATCGAAAAAGCACCTCGCTCGTGTTATGCACGTCGCAATCTTCGTCCACGGCGATGATGTACTTGCTGAACATCATTTGTCCCATTCCCCAGAGCCCATGCATCACTTTAAAAGCCTGATAGGGGTATTGCTTCCGGATGCTCACAAAAACCAGATTATGAAATACCCCTTCGGGCGGCAGCGTTATGTCCACAATCTCCGGGAAATTCATTTTGAACACCGGCAGAAGAATTCGAACTGACGCGTCGCCGATGTAGAAATCTTCCATTGGCGGTTTGCCGACGATCGTTGTCGGATAAATCGCATCCCGCCGGTGCGTGATGGCGGTGAGATGGAAAACGGGGTAGTTTTCGGCTGCGGTGTAAAATCCGGTATGATCGCCAAATGGCCCTTCCGGGCGCATGTCGCCTGGCTGTACATACCCTTCCAAAACAAAGTCGACGTCCGCCGGCACCTCCAAGTCGATGGTCTTGCAGCGAACCAGCTCGATTGATTTTCTTCGCAGGAACCCGGCAAATAACAGTTCGTCCAAACCGTCCGGCAACGGTGCAGTTGCCGCGAATGTGTAAACCGGGTCGCCGCCCAGCGTGACAGCCACCGGCATCCGCTCGCCGCGTTCGTAATAGCGTTTGCCGTGGCGAGCGCCGACTTTATGAAGCTGCCAATGCATCCCGGTAGTGCGCTCGTCGTACACTTGCATTCGGTAGATGCCCACATTGCGCGCGCCGGTTTCCGGATCGCGCGTATGTACATTTGGCAGGGTGACGAAGCGCCCGCCGTCTTTCGGCCAGCATTTGAGGATGGGCAGATCAAGCAACGAAAAACCGTCGCCAGGCGCGATTTCATGTGCCACTTCCTGGCACGGCGCATCACGCACTGATTTCGGCCGCGCATGCAGCAGATGAATTCCTTGTTTAAGTAAATTCCATCCTTCGCGCAGATCTGTGGGCGGTTTTGCTTTCAGGATCAGCTGAATTTCGCGCGCAACATCTTCAACGTCGGAAACCTGTAACGCCATCGCCATGCGACGGCGCGATCCCATGGCATTAATGGCGACCGGAAATTCCGATTTCTTCCCATTTACAATTGGTTGCTCAAACAACAGAGCTTTTCCGCCGCCGGGCGATTTCATCTCGCGGTCTGCCCATTCGGCAATGAGCAGTTCGGTGTCGACAGGGATTGCGACGCGCTTCAGTTCGCCCGCTTGTTCAAGAGCATCCAGGAACTGTCGAAATGAGCGGTAAGCCATGGATCAGACCCGCTGGAATACTCGTTCGTCGCACGCGGCAACGCGACAGAATTTTTGATCGGCTCTAATGCGATGTGACGTATTGGAAGGACACCGCTTTGCCGTGGGCGAAGGTAACGAGCTTGCCAGGATAAGGGATGCTTGGCGGGAACCACGAATAACAAAACGGATCGTACAAAGGCGCCCCGAAATATTCGTCCAACGGTTCATACGGGTAGTACGGGTAGCTGGCGTAATAAGTGTAAACCCAAGTCTCCGTAGTACCGCCGCCCATGTTGCCGATAATTCTTCGATCGGGCGAACCCCACGCCAGCCACACGGCGGGTCGTGACATACCGATTCGAATTTGCCCCTGGTTTACCAGCGCCTGCTCTTTGTGTGAAATACTCTGGTAAAGGTCTGGATGGTCAGAAATTCGCGTTTGTGGCGTTGAACAACTGGTGAAAATGAGCGCGCCTGCCGCGACAGCCAACGTCGAGCCGCGAAGGAAAGAGCAACGCTTCACGCCACGAGCAAATCATAACGACCGCTGAGTTGGCAAGCCAAACTCCAGTTACGGCGGAGTGAGGTATCGGAAGAACACAACTCTGCCGTTGGCGAAGGTGACGCCTCTCGACGGGTGCACGAACTTTGGCGGGATATACGACCAGTCGAATGGCCCATAAGAGTACGGTCCGCCGTAGCTGGGAGGCGTTTCGTAGCGCAGATAGACCCACGTTTCAGTAGCGCGACCGTCCATGCTGTTAGGAATCTTTTGATCCGGTGTGCCCCAGGCCAGCCACACCGCGTCCATGGTCATCCCTGCGCGAATCTGTCCCTGGCTGACCAATGCCTGGTCTCTCGGCGAGAGGCTCTG
>Ga0193747_1000183_pt1 | contig 26651 bp, 27 predicted proteins | sample L1m2metaG_FD_143048 | JGI IMG/M metagenome (GOLD analysis project Ga0193747, IMG submission 143048) | Soil microbial communities from a riparian zone of the East river system, Colorado, United States - L1m2 | ecosystem: Environmental > Terrestrial > Soil > Riparian zone | place: USA: East River...
GCCACCGACGTGTTCGGCGAGACGTGGGAGGTTAACGTCAAGTTTGTCGCGCCGCTGGGAGAGACTCCAAAAGAGTTTCAGCCCGCGGCTCCGAAAGAGGCCGAACAAGAGATAACCGACAAACAGGCAACAACCGAGCCAACGACTGAGCTGAGCGAAAAAGGCGCGCCCAAGCCGGCGAAGGACCAACTCAACGCTAAGGACCTCGCCCTCACGAAAGATGCGGCGGACGTCGATTACAAAGCGCTTGTTGAACAACTTGGATTCAAGAGCAAGGCGAACGTGAAGAGCGTCTGCGCCGAATTGTCGGCGAACCTCAAAACGCAAGGCTGGACGAAGCAAGGCAGCGATCTAGTCACGCCGGCCTCTGCAATACTCAAGCGGAAACGAGGAGACGCTGAGCTCACAATTTTCGTGACACCGGAGGGCGGAGGAAGCAATGTCAAAATGATGACCGAAGGCCTTGCCTGGGACGAAAAGTAAACCAAGCCTTTTTCTAGTTAGCTGCGAATTGTCTCGCTCGAGACGGACGTACTCCGCTGAGGACAGCGGACGCTACAACAAACGTGATGTATTTATCCGCGTTATCGACTCGTTTCAAGAATTACTATCGAAAACTGAGAATCGGCCTAACAGTTTTAGTTGGGAGCATCGGGGGGAGGCGTAATGAGAATTGCGGAACCATTCCGTCTAAAATGAAAACGAAACTCAACGTCGCGGCCTTAGCTTTTATGACGGCTGCTGCATTGGGATGCGTGATAGGACTCTCGTCATCGTGCACAAGACAACGAGCGACGGCGCTCAAGCCAATCGACCAGGCTTCGCTTCAGGCCATGGTGGAAACGATCGCGAAGGAACTCATGATACCTGGCGCTGTGGTTCTCTTGCGCACACCCCAGGGAGAATTCACGGTGAGTTACGGCACCACATTGCTAGGCGCTAACAGCCCACCACGCGCCGACACTCACTTCCGGATCGCCTCCAATACCAAGACAATGACCGCCGCGGTGATCGTGTTGCTCGCCCAGCAAGGCAAGCTCAGTCTCAACGATCCAGTCTCGAAGTACGTCCCGGGCGTGCCCGACGGTGACAAGATCACCATCACCGAACTGCTGAATATGCGCAGCGGCCTTTACACCTAGGACGACGACCCCGAGTTCTGGGCGATCCTCGAACGTGACGCGACCAAGGTCTGGTCTCCAGCCGAAGTGCTGGCGATCGCGTTCAAGCATCCGCCCTACTTTCCACCCGGTACGGACTTCCACTACACCAACACCAACTACGCGCTCCTCGGCCTCATTGCGGAAAAGATCGACGGGAAGCCGCTGGCTAGTTGTTTCCAGGACCGTTTGTTCGGACCGCTGGGTCTGAAGGACACCCTGCTCCCCGCCATCACCTCGAACACCCTCCCCGAACCCTACTCGCACGGCTACTTGTACGGCGGCTGCTCCTTCAGTAACCTACTGGACAAGCCGTACCCGCCCGACCTCCAGGCCGCGGCCAGGGCTGGAACCCTCAAGCCCGACGACTGCACAGGCCAGAACTCTTCCTACGCCTCGGCGGCCGGAGGCGTCATCTCGACCGCCAACGATCTCGCCACATGGATCCAGGCACTGGTCGGTGGTAAGATGCTCAACGCAGACTATCAACGCCAGTGGCTCGACAGCCTGCAGCCCGAGGTGCCAAGCAAGCCCGAGGGCCAAAAGTACGGGTACGGCATTAGCCAAATTAGCTGGGGACCGAACACGATTTATTTTCACGGCGGCGAGATGCCCGGCTTCAACTCGAAAATCAGCTTCGACCCAACCAACCAGTTGACGCTCATCATTTGGACCAATCTGACTGTATCACTCGACGGCCAGCAGACCGCCAATACCTTGTTCGTCAAGATGCTCGATCATGTCTACGTGGTGTCGCCGCTGCGATAAGCACAGCCCTCAATGCCCGCGCGAACAATTCCGCCGGCATGACAAGATAAATCTGTCGATACAGAAACACACATTTCAGGCGCGAAAATTGAAGCACTAGCGAAGACCGAACATTCGCACGAGCCGTTTGCACCGAGATAACGGTGAGAAGAGATTCAAATCACATGACTGCGACACACTCAGGCATCGATGGGTACGTTGGGAACACGCCGTTGATTCGACTGCGGCGGCTCTCCGAACTCACGGGATGCGAGATTCTGGGAAAGGCGGAATTCATGAATCCCGCGGGATCTGTGAAAGATCGCGCAGCTTACGGAATCATCACGGACGCTGAGAAAGCGGGCCGGCTCGAACCGGGCGCAACGATCGTTGAGGGAACCGCTGGAAACACCGGGATCGGGCTTGCTGTGATCGGACGGGCGAGGGGATATCGCACGGTTATTGTGATTCCGAACAATCAGTCGCCGGAGAAAATGCACTTACTCCGAACGCTCGGCGCGGAAGTAAAGGCGGTGCCGGAAAAGCCGTACAGGGATCCGGAAAATTACAATCACATCGCGTGTCGCCTCGCGGAGGAGCGCGGTTGGTTCTGGGCGAATCAATTCGATAACACCGCGAATCGTGACGCGCATTATCGCAGCACTGGCCCTGAGATCTGGAAACAAACCGAAGGCAAAGTCAGCGCGTTCGTTGCAGCTGTTGGTACCGGCGGCACGCTTGCTGGGGTGACCAATTATCTCAAGGAACAAAATCCGAATGTTGAGATCGTGTGCGCCGATCCGTACGGCGCGGCGATGTGGTCCTGGTTCACCAACGGCAACTTGGAAACGAATGATGGTGATTCGATCGCGGAAGGGATCGGACAGGGGCGTGTCACAAAAAATATCGAAGGCATCAAAGTCGATGGCGCTTATCGCATTCCGGATCAGAGCGGCCTAACGATCGTTTATCAGCTTCTGCGCGAAGAAGGGTTGTTCCTCGGCTTATCGAGCGGCATCAATGTTGGCGGCGCCGTGCGTCACGCAAAAGAATTCGGCGCCGGTCAAACCATCGTCACCATTCTTTGCGACTCAGGTCACAAATATCAATCAACGTTGTTCAATCGTGACTGGGTGACTTCCAATCATCTCAATCCGGATCTGCCCCTGGAATCTGTTCTCGACCACTAACCTGAAATTTCAGAATCAGGAAACCAGGAACCCGTTTGTCCCGGAAAGCTTTGAAATCCGGAAGCTAGGAACCTTCACCACTATTGCAAAGAACTCTGGTTCCCGGCTTTTCCTGCCTTCCTAATTAAATTTGAATCAGGAAATCAGGAACCCATTTTCCCGGGAAGAAATGCTTCCTGCGTTTCTAATTTGATTTTTTCTGGGCCGAATGTTTCACGTGACGGAAATGGCGACGGTATTGGCCGGGTGCGATTTTCAGGGCGCGTTGAAAAACATTGCGCATCAAATTGACGTTCCCGAAACCGCATTCGTCTGCGATTATTTCCATGCTGTTGTGACTTTCTTCCAACCGACGGCGAGCTGCTTCGACGCGCAGGCGCTCGACAAATTTTGCAGGGGTGGTCTTCATTTCTTTACCAAAGACGCGCGCGAAATTGCGCGGACTCATCGCTACCCGTTCTGCCAGCAGCGGCACGGTGATCGGTTTGTGCAAATTATCGAGCACCCACGCCTCCAAGTCGCGCAACGGTTTTCGATCGGTCAGTTGCAGTGATAACGCGGCGCTGAACTGCGATTGGCCGCCGGGTCGCCGCAAATAAAGCACCAGATTGCGCGCAATCTGCAGAGCGAGCCGCGAACCATGATCTTCTTCGACCAGCGCCAGCGCCAAATCCATTCCAGCTGTAACTCCGGCGGACGTGTAAACATTTTCATCGCGGACAAATATTGGATCGGCATCGACGCGCGTGCGCGGAGCACGTTTGATCAAGGTCTGACACCAGTTCCAATGAGTCGTGGCGCGACGACCGTCGAGCAAGCCGGCGCGGGCCAGGAGCATAGCGCCAGTGCAAACCGAGCCGATTCGCCGGATTCGTGGGGAGATTCTTTTCAACCAGCGCACTGATTCCGGATTAATTTCGTTCTGCTCGATCGCGTCGCCGCCCGCCACGAGCAGCGTATCAATCTTTCCGCGCACTTGCCGAAAGGTCCTATCCGCGGTGATGCGCACACCGCAGTTGGCAATCAGCGATCGACTCGAAGAAATGCTCACTACTTCGACCGAATAGATTGGAGGCGATCCGGGATTCGCCCGACTATGCATTTCCGACGCGCGGGCGAAGACTTGAAGCGGTCCCACCAGATCGAGAATCTCGACGCCGTGCGCCGCCAGAAACACGATCCGCCTTGTCCTCGGTTCGAATGACGGATTGTTATTCTTAAGTACGCGTTTCGATTTCAATTGGAGGAGCCGGATACGGCCGATCGGGGCGCGATGGCGGTGATAAATTTATCCGGCGCCGCGTCGAAAGTTTTCTTGTCGTCTTCCGAGCAGAAGTAATAGGTCGCGCCCTTAAACACAGATTTTGGCGCAATCTTTGGATCAACATCCATTCCGCAGACCGTGCAAAGCGGATGCTCAGGAGTTGAGACAGGCGAAGTGGCGTAGGTCTGGTTCGAATCGGGATTCATCCAGCCTTCTCCCTGATATTCCATGTTGTAAGCGGTCTTGCGGGCAACCTCGCGACCGTAATAGCGTTCGACTACGCGGAGGGCGAGATCGATTCCGGAAGAAAGACCGCCGGCGGTTGCGAGATTTCCGTTCTCAACAAAGCGCGCGCCGCGTTTGACCTGAACGTCCGGAAACTGCATGGCGAAACGTTCAAATGCGCCGTGATAGGTGGTCGCGGATTTGCCGTTCAGCAGTCCGGTTTTCGCCAGAAGAAATGCGCCTGTGCAAACCGACATAGTGACATCGGTGGTTTTCGAGGATTTCCTGATCCATTCTAATACCGCCGGGCTCGGTTGACTTTGCGCTGGAATGACAATCACCTTCGGCGGTGGAGCGTTTTGAATAGTGTAATCGGGAATGATCTGCATTCCGCCACTGGTGCGTATCGGTTTCTTCGTTTCGGCCACCGTGTACAGACGGAACGGCATTTCTTCGTTAGCCGGGATTACGGCGTCCTGGAAAACTTCCCACGGTCCGCAAAAATCGATTACGACCGCACCATCGGAAATCAGAAAGGCGACTGGAATCTGGCCTTTGTCCGGCGGTTTTAATGAAGTTGAGTCGGTGGCGACAGCGTTTGGATTCGAAGGGTGGTCGGTCTTGACCGGAGCTCCGGTTGCAAACAATGCGCTGAGCGCGAGCACACCCAGTGCAAGCAGGAAACCAAATCGAGCTGCCCGGTAAACGAGCTCTATTTTATTGGTCGTGCGTGATGATGCATTCATGATCCGATTTTCGGATGATGGGTTCGTGGCAGCAATGACAACAATCATCATATTTCTGCCAACACCCCCGAGCTCGTCGGCACTGTACTCGGGGTCGATTTCAAAAAAGTGAAAAATAACTCGCGCAGGCGAAGTCGAACAGTTGACTGGTTACGCAGGAACACGCACTCGCACACGCGCATACGAATCCAATAGCGAGTCGAATATTGGGGGTTATGAAACGACCGCTGCTATGTTTTGTCCTCACGTTGTGCGCTGTCAGCTTGGTGCGCGCCGACCAGACGATTCTGTCGTTGCAACAAACTCTCAAGAACCGGGGTTTTTACTATGGCGCCGTTACGGGCGACAATAGTGCCGAGACGAGTGCGGCGATTCGGCGTTATCAGATTCGCAATGGCTTGCAGGTGACCGGCGAGATTAATGAGGAGACGTTGCGCTCGGTCAATCCGAGTTCGAATGCCGTTGCGTCGGCACCGCAAACGGCTTCAAAACCTGCCGCCATCCAACCCAACAGCGTTCGTCCTGACGCGAGCGCACCCCTGAGTCAAAGCTTGCCGCCGCCGTCATTCAACCAACCAAATCGCCCGCTGGAAACCAATCCGCCATACGCGGCTAGCTTTTATCAATCCGCGCCGCTTCGGGTGAACCGTCGGATCATCGCCGCAGCGCAATACCAACTGATGAGCCGCGGATATTATCGTGGGCGCGTTGATGGAAACTATGGATCTCGCACAGCTTTTGCCGCGCGTGCGTTTCAATCGAGTGCTGGACTTCCGCCGACTGGACGACTGGACATCGAGACAGTCAAGGCGCTTGGGTCATCCGATGCGGATTTCGCGTATTTGGCGTCAACCCCGCGCCAGTATGAAACTTGGATTCCGATGACGAAGTTCAAACACGGCAAGTGGAAAGTGAAATGGAAGAGGTATCATCGCCCATTCGGCGGCGAAGACGGCGATGAAGATCGACAGGCAAATAGTGAGCCCGGCTGGGACCCTTACAACCAGGACTAGGCAAATCGTCGCGGATTAAGCGCGCGATCGGCGCTCGAGCGTGCGCTGTCTTCAGCGCATTTCCCAAGCGTCGTACGCATCTGATTCCGCTGGGGACAGCGGACGCTACAACAATTGGCTGGTAAACGCCTACCCACCGCAACTTCCACACAAGGTCTGTGCCGATCTTCCACAGGAGATTGTGGAGAGGTGCGCAACGGATGATATTCGGACATGACCGACGAACGCATCCAGAAAATCAAATCAGCAGTTGAGGCGGCCGATCATATCTCGCCCGAAAAGAAAACTGAGCTTTTGGCCGTGCTCGCGAAGCTCAAACCCGCTATTGCCGAGGTTGCGCAAACAAGCGAGGAGGAGGCTGAGAGCATCAGCCGGTTCGTCGAAGCTTCAGCGCATGAAGTCGCTAGCAAGAAGGACCGACCGGAAAGTGTTGAAAGAGTTTTACACAAACTAAAACAAACCGTTGAAAAGTTCGAAGCCTCTCATCCGCAGCTGAGCGCGTTCGTCAGCGAATATTCCGCGGTGCTCTCCGGCATGGGCATCTGACATCTGCCTGATCCCGAATCGACATTTTGAGTGCCGCGGTAACAAGCAGGTGCCGTCGTGTTTCAGAACCACGTTCGGACGAACGTGCCAAAATTCGGCAACAGGTCGCCGGCAGTATGAATGAGCATGAGCGCGAAGAGATTTTTCGTTCGCGCCCAGATTATCCCGAAGGTGATGCCACTTACTGCCAAGACAACAATCGAGTAGGCAATCGCATCGATCGCGCTCGGGTTTGAGCCGAGTCCTTCAACTTCGCCTGCATGTCGAAAAATGAAACCAGGTGCATGCGCCAGGCCAAAAATCAGCGACATCAATACGACGCCGCTTACTTCGGATTTGAAGGCGGCAGTGAAATGTGATTGGACGAGACCGCGGAAGAAAAATTCCTCCACGAGTCCTACTTCAAACAGAAGCCAAACCAAACAAAGCGGCAAACCCACAAAGAGTTGAAAGGCCGTAAAGTCTTCGCGTCGAAACGCAGCGCCGCCACTGCTGGCGAAATATTGGAAGCAAAGAAAAGCTCCGCCCACCACCAGTACAACGGGCAGATGACTACCGCGCAGTGCACGCAGACCTTCACGCTGAATCCCGAAATCACGAACTCGATAACCGAAGCCGAATCGAAAAATCGCGAAAGGAATAACAACGAAGACAACAAGCTTCTTCGCCAACCCGATGAAAAATTTGAATTGCGCAGAATCGACCCATGAATGGGGAAGATGCTGGTCAATCCATTGTGGGCCTCCGATCAGGTAAAGCGATAATAGGATGACATATCCTGTTAGGGTGATCAGCGCAGACGTACTCGAGCTGGCGGAAATCGAGAGCGGCACAGCGCGAAGAGTCGCGGCCCAAGCGAGCAAGGGAAATACGCCACCGAAGAGAAACAGTACAACGATCGCTGCAGCAGGCTCGAAGCTCCTATTGCGTAAAAGAATGGCGAAAGCGCAGGCGTAAAGAATCAGCCCAATCGCAAGAATGCGAAAAGGAGAGAACCGCCGGGAACGAGTTGTGATGGTCTGCATCTCTACTGGTTCGATGCAGTGCCGGGAAAGTTGGATTCAAGAAATCTTAATCGAAAGTCTGCTACGGCGCCTTTGTATCAAATCTCAGATCTATGTCCCACGTTTGGGTTATTTAGGCGTCACCGCGAATGATTTCCCTTGGGCAGCAGGTAATGGGTAAAGGTCCATTCGCCGATACCGCTCCCAGCTTGCAATCCGTCCTCGCTTGCCGATCGAAAGTGAATGCCCCCGTATATTCTGCTCAATGCCGCTTCCTCAGCTGCGTCCTGGCACGTCGAAAAGCTGCGGAACACTCCTGGAAGAAAATCCGAGCCCGTCGTGAACGGCAGATCTTCCGTCCCGAAAAAGAGCGGGAGCACGGTCGCGGCAGCAGCGCTAAACGTGCTGTGCCCCGAGGTGTAATCCGGGAATGGTGGCGTCACAATGAATGACATCCAGTTCAGTTGCGGCTCGGCAAAGGCAATCGCCGTTACCGGTCGCCAGAAATGGTAGGTGTATTTGGCGTCCCAGGAACAAATAGCGGCATCTGCCATGGCAATGTTTAAGAGCGCAAACAATCTCGCGTTTTGTTCGAGCGTGGTGCCTCGCGCAGCAGCAATAATCTGCGCAATACTGTTCCAGTGACCGGGAGGCGTTTCAGTGCCCGCGCCATCAGCCCAAAATAACGCTATCTCGGTCTGGTCTTCCGTGCGTGTTGAACCCACAAGAGCGCCGAGTTGTTTGACTTCTTCATAATCTGCCGCGTACCGCTGACTGTCTAGAGAGGGCGGTCCCGGCGGACGAAACTGCGAGCTGCTACTCATTCCGAACGGCACGACGAATCCCCATTGCGGCAGCAAATAGGGAAGAAAAGCCGGAGGAGTTGGTATCCACACGCCAGGACCACTGCCGCCAGGCGGCTGCACGATGGCATTGGAACCATCATTCGCCCGCGTCGCGAGGATTTGGGTCCCGACGAATTCGCCCCACGTAATGCCATTTGTCTTTTGTGGACCGTTTGGAATTCCAGCGAGAATCGCGGCGTGAAGCGCATCGAAGGTAGATGTGTGATTTGGAAATACGCTGACAAGCGTCTGGTGCGCTGCGGCGCTGGCGGCGGCTACGCGAGATGCGCTGGACGACACAGCGCTTGGCACCAGATAGGGTTCGTGGGTGCGCGCGATGCCGTTCACCGCGTCGTAGATCGCGACGTGAAGAATCGCGAGGCTGCGAGAAGCAATCGGTGGCGCTGTCCGGTCGGCGCGAATTGCATCGAGTGCGGCGTTGTTCCAGTCAGTGACGACGTCGCCACGGACAGGAATACCGATGATCGAAGCAAGATTAATAGCACCGATACACGCTACGAAAAGTGAACCTCCGGCAACTCCACGCATAACACCCTCCTTAAGTAAATTGACTGAGATTTTTTTAGGGTTTGATACGTAAGGATGTCAAGACTATTCCAATCCGCCGTTTCGCGGCGCGAGAACGGCCAGTCAGAGCACCGGCAATGATTTCTTTGATTTCGGTGGAGGAAATTCGCGATCGAGATCGGTCAGATCTTTTTTCGTCACTTTGATTTTGAGAGAGGTGGCGTTATCGCGGACGTGCGCCTCCGTGGTCGCCTTTGGAATTGCGATAAGATCCGGCTGGCGCAACACCCAGGCGAGCGCAATCTGGGCGGGAGTCGCATCATGGGATTGCGCGATTTTCTTTAGCGTTGGGTTCCTGAGCAATTGGCCGCTGTGACCGACAGGCGAATACGCCATGATCGGTATCTTATTTGTTAGGCTCCACGGCAGAAGATCGAACTCAATTTCGCGATTTTGGAGATTGTACAGAACCTGATTTGCCGCACATTTACGACCGTGTTCGAGCGACAATAGTTCCCCCATGTCGTCGACATCGAAGTTTGAGACGCCCCAGCGTTTTATCTTTCCGGCAGCGCGCAGCTTCTCGAACGCGTCCACAGTTTCTTGGAGCGGCGGCGTTCGCTCGCGCCAGTGCAAAAGATAAAGATCAATCACGTCGATGCGGAGCCGCTTGAGACTGCGCTCACAAGCTTTTGGCAATTCCGAACGTGACGCATTATGCGGATAAACTTTCGTAACCACAAAAACGCATTCGCGTTGTCCGTGGATCGCTTCAGCGACAATCTCCTCCGCTCCGCCGTCGCCGTACATCTCCGCAGTGTCAATCAAGCTCATGCCAAGCTCGATTCCCAAACGCAGCGCTGCCACTTCCCTGGCACGCGCACTCTTGCTTTCGCCCATGCGCCACGTGCCCTGCCCGAGCACAGGAACGCGCTTTCCGTCGGGTAGTGCGACAGTTCTCATATCAATTCAATCGCGCTTGGAAAGCGGGAAAGCGGAAAGATCGTTCTCTCCAGAAGCTTTCACACCGGCGTCGCCCATCAAAGAATGGACCTACGGAATATCTGGCAGGAAAATCGTCTGTAGTCTGCTGACGTTCTGCGAGGAAGCGGCGAGAGTCCTTTTTTTAGCGCGCGATCGTGCTCAGTCGTTCGACCAGCGCCTTGCCCTTTGTGCGATCGTTGATAACGAATGTGTTGTTTTCGCCATGCGTTGACCACGGACCGCGGGGCACTTCTTTGAAATCCACGAATTTCCAGTCGGTGACGTCAGTTGGCTTCAATCCGAGGTAATCGCGCACAGCAGGCGAAACATCGAGGCCGGCGCCTTTGTTGAGATTAGGCTTCGGCCGTTCGTTCCCGAAGACGTATTGCCAGTGGTCGGTTCGGAACGGTCCCGCATCTTCCCACTGCGCATATGCGGTTCGATTGCCTTTGCGGATGGCAATCCAGCGGTCTTTGCAAGTGGACACAGCCGGGCCTTGATACGCTTGTCTGAACCAGGGAATAACACTCGGCGCTTCGGGTCGATGGCCCTCCCTCGCTTTGTCATTGTATGGCAGCGCGCAGTAGAACGGGTTAAGCCCGGGGGTGAATCTTACCGGAATGTAATTACTCCGATGAGCAGGATCCGGGTCATCCATCCCACCGTAATTTTTAGTCCATTGCTTGTCCCATGAGCTCACCCGATTGGGAACTGGATTGTTGCCGGAGGGTTTCTCGCCAATCCAAAAGATAGTCGTCACGATGTTGCTTTTCCACGGGTAACGTTGTCCCGGTTGGAGCCGTCCTGCGGCCAACTGTCCCGGCGCGAACGCAAGTGAACTGACATCGAGCACTCGATCGTCCCCCGGTTTCTCAGATTTTTTGCTGAACTTCGTTTTCGCAGGTTCTGTGTTCGATGCGGAGCCATGTGCGAAAAGAGATGCGATGGACGAAAGCAGGACCGCAATCGCGTGAGTAAATTTTCCAGGTTTCATTTTTTGTTGTTAAAGCGGCGCAAACAGACGTTGTGCGTCTTACTTAATTGATCGTGCACAAGGACGCGGATGCGCGTCGGACCGTGGCAATTACAATGCGCCTACAAAGTGGGCCTAATGTTGATGCTGAGCCGTCCTAGTCAACAAAAAATTCAGAAATATTCCCGCGCTATTATCAGAGAGCGTGGCCGGCCTCCTGAACTAAATAAATTTGCCGGGATTCAAAATTCCTTCAGGATCGAGCGCTTGCTTGAGCCGACGATGAAGATCACGCGCCACCTCGCTCGCCGCTTCCGGCCACCAACGTTTTTTTGCCAGACCGATTCCATGTTCGCCTGTGATCACGCCGCCCCACGCCAGCACTTGTGCAAAAAGCTCGTCGAGCGCGCGTTCGACCTTTTCGCGTACAGCATCGTCGCGACCGTAGCGGTCTGCCATGATGTTGACGTGAATGTTTCCGTCTCCGGCGTGGCCAAAGCAGGCGATCGGAAATCCATGCTTCGCCTGTAGCTTCTCAGCGAATTCCATCAGATCGACCAGACGACTGCGCGGGACAACCACGTCCTCGTTTAATTTCGTTAGGCCGGTTGCGCGGAGCGAGTTGCTAAACTGGCGACGCAACGCCCAGAGCTTTTCGCAATCGGCTTCACCGTTGGCGATCCGGAGCGCGTTTGGTTTTCCCATCGCGATCAAATCGCGAATTGCCGTGGCCTCGCTGCGGACGCTCTCTTGTTGTCCATCCAGATCGACAAGCAAATGCGCGTTTCCCTCTGGCACAATTTTCTCGCCCAAATCGCGCCGCGCCGCCTCGAGCGTGAAATGATCGGCGATTTCCAGTGCCGACGGTAGAAATCCCGCCGCAAAAATCGCCTGCACAGTTTCGGCAGCCTGAGAAGCGGTAGCGAACGCCGCGGACAAAGTCGCGCGTGCCGGCGGGAGCGGAAGCAGCCGCAGCGTGATCTCGGTGACAACGCCGAGCATTCCTTCCGAACCAACGAATAGACCCATCAGGTCGAAGCCAGTTTTGTTTTTGTGCACGCGCCCGCCGGTCCGCAGGACATCGCCGTTGGCAAGCACGACTTCGAGACCGATTACGTAATTGCGCGTTACGCCATACTTCAAACACCGAGGGCCGCCTGCGTTTGTGGCGACGTTTCCACCAATCGTACAATCTTTCATGCTCGCCGGGTCAGGTGGATAAAATAATTTCTGTGCGCGGACGGCTGCCTTGAGCTCGCCGGTCAAAACGCCTGGTTCAACAATGGCGACGGCGTCGGTAAAGTTGATTTCCTTGATGCGATTCATGCGCATAAGTGAGAGCGCAATCCCGCCGCGTGCGGGCACGCATCCACCAACATAACCAAATCCGCCTCCGCGCGCGGTGACCGGAACTCTCTCGCGCGACGCGAACTGAAGAAGCTTGCTCACATCAGCTGTCGATCTGGCGAGGACGACAACTTCCGGCGGATACGTTGCGAACCATTTGTCACCGCTGTGCGCAGCGACCGTTTCCGGATCGTCCGCGACAATCTTGTTATCAAGGATTTCTCGGAGCTTCGAAGCGAGTTCCATTACGAGCAACGTCGTGCACGTCAGTTGTAGGGCAAGCGCATCCAAGGTGGATCGGCTTCTCCTGAAGACGATGCCAATCGCCAGTGGCGCAATATCAGGCGGCAAAACCGCAGTCCTCGTTTAACGCGTTGAGGACAACGCGTTCCACCTAAATCGCGACGCGATAATGCCGAGCCTGCTCCATTCGTGTGATGAGCGCTTCGGCTTTCGGAAAAATCACAGGCGTGCTCGGGTCCGCGCCACCGAATTCCTTCACCGCATCCATGGAATCGAAGCGGAGTAGCGTGACGAATTCCACTTCGTTGCCGTCTTCGCGAACGAACAATTCCGCGCCGCGGTACCCCTCGATCTTTCGCGCGGCGATGCTCGGAAAAATCTCATCGCGCAGCAATTTCTCGTATGTCTTCGCGTCTGCAGTTTTCGTCCACCCGTGCCAGATGCGGGCGATCATATGAGCAAGAGTAAGATTGAGAGTGAGGAAGCGGAAGAGATGGTCACATGCCGATTATCTGATACCCGCCATCGACATAGATGACCTGGCCAGTGATGGCTGCAGCCCCGTCGCTGGCGAGAAAAACTCCAGTAGCGCCTAACTCGGCGGGTTCGCAACTGCGCTTCAACGGCGCTCGTTCCTGGTAATGTTTCAACATGGAGGTGAATCCACTGATCCCGCGTGCGGCGAGCGTTTGCACAGGTCCGGCGGAAATACAGTTCACGCGGATTTTTTTCGGGCCGAGATCATAGGCAAGATAACGTGTGCTGGCTTCGAGACTGGCCTTGGCTACCCCCATCACGTTGTAATGCGGCACGACTTTCTCCGAGCCGTAATAGGTCATCGCGACGATGCTGCCGCCGTTGGTCATCAGCGGCGCTGCTTCGCGCGCGAGCGCGACTAACGAGTACGCGCTGACGTCCTGCGCGACGCGAAAGGCTTCACGAGTCGTACTAACAAAATCGCCTTCCAACGCTTCGCGCGGTGCATACGCCAATGAGTGCAGCATTAAATCGACGCGATCGGTTTGGCTCCGAACGTTCTCGAAAAATGCTTTGATCTCATCGTCGCTCGTGACGTCGCAGGGAAATAACGGAGTTTTTTCTCCGAACTCGCCGGTCAGTTCCTCGACATTTTCCTTTAGCCGTTCGCCTTGATAATTAAAAATCAGGCGCGCACCTGCAGCGGCCCACGCCTTTGCGATCGCCCAGGCGATGCTGCGCTTATTCGCCACGCCGAAAACAAGCCCGATCTTTCCTGCCAAAATTTCTTGCGTCATAAATTCTGCATGATACGCGCATTTCAGGCAGCGCAAAGCTGTGGCGTCACTAAGTTCTACGTTTCTGAGTCATGCCTGCAATTGGTATCACCGGCGGAATTTCCACAGGTAAAAGCACGTTCGTGGAGTGTCTGCGCGAGCTTCTGCCGGTCGCAACATTTTTCGATGCAGACGAAGCGGCTCATGCGCTCCTGAGTCGGCCGGAAGTTCAAAAGCAAATCCGGCGTGAATTTGGGGCGCAAGTGTTTTTAAGCGCAGGCGACTTGAATCGAACGATGCTTCGCGCCATAGTATTTGCCGACGCGACCAAAAAACGCGCGCTTGAGCAGATCCTTCATCCGCGGATTCGCCGCCAATGGAGGACAAAAGCGAAAGGGCATCGCAATTCTCCCAAGTTTTTCTTTGCTGACATTCCTCTTCTTTATGAGACCGGAGGTGAAAGCTTGTGCGATCAAGTGGTCGTGGTGGCCTGTTCGCAGAGGGTGCAACTGGCCCGTTTACGAAAACGAATGTCGGTCAGAACCGCCGAAGCCAAACAAATGATTAACTCGCAAATGCCGCTCGAGGAAAAAATCAAACGCGCGGACCACGTCGTTTGGAACGATGGGGATCGAACGTCGCTTATGGAGCAGGCGCGATTCTTGGTCGCATCATGGCACGAGCAAACATGGACGAAAAAGTAGAGACATTGGAATCACAGACGGAAACTGCAGGGGAGGGCGCGCTGCCTGCGCACGAACAAGATGCGGTCGACACGGCCGCCACTACAGCGCCGCGCGCGCTTGATTTAAACGAGCTGCACGAGTTTTCGGAGAAGAAGCTGAAAGCGCTGGCGCGCGATTTCGAGCTGCATCTGCATCCCGCCCGCTCGCGCCATCAACACATTCTCGATGTCGTGCGGGCGGCAATCTCGGGTGCCGCAGCTGTTTCGGCGGAGGGGTTTCTCGATCAGGTGAGCGATTCGTTCGCGATGCTGCGCTGGCCGAAGTTGAATTTTCTGCCTGTTCCCGAGGATGTGGCCATTCCGCGCGCACTGATTGAGCAATACGACCTGCGGCCTGGGCAAAAAGTTGCTGGCACGGTACGACTGCCTGTGCAGCGCGAAAAGTTTCTGTCGCTCGACAAGATTACAAAGATTGAGAATCAACCCGTCGAAGAATGGAAGCAACCGACCGCGTTCGACAAGCTAACGCCGCAGTTTCCCCAGGGCAGAATCATTCTGGAGAATCCAAACACGAGCTCCGTCTGCGCGCGCGCGGTCGATTTGCTGACGCCGCTCGGTCGCGGGCAACGCGGCCTCATCGTTGCGCCGCCGCGTGTGGGCAAGACCATTTTGCTGAAGGAAATTGCGAAAGCGATTCGGGCAAATTATCCCGAGATTGTTCTTATCCTGCTGCTGGTGGACGAGCGGCCGGAGGAAGTGACGGATTTGCAGCGGGAGATCGACTGCGACATTTATCATTCAAACTTCGACGAAAACGTGCAGCGTCATGTGCAAGTGGCGGAGATGGTAATAGAGCGCGCGAAACGCCTCGTGGAAATGAAACATGACGTGGTGCTGTTGCTCGACAGCCTCACGCGGCTTTCACGCGGCTATAATAATCTGGAGCCGGGCAAAGGACGCATCATGTCGGGCGGCGTCGAAGCGAAGGCGCTGATTAAACCGAAGAAATTTTTCGGATCGGCGCGGAACGCGGAAGAAGGCGGCAGCCTCACCGTGCTAGCCACGGCGTTGACCGAAACCGGCAGCCGGATGGACGAACTGATCTTCGAAGAGTTCAAGGGCACGGGCAACATGGAATTGCATCTGGACCGTGGGCTGCAGGAGAAACGGATTTATCCGGCGATTCATCCGATGCTCTCGGCTACAAGACGCGAGGAATTGCTATATCATCCCGATGAATGGGAGCGCGTGCTCATGCTGCGCAAAACAATGGCCGCGTTGCCGCCGCTCGAATCGATGGAAAAACTCATCGATAACCTGCACGCGACCAAAACTAACGCCGAATTACTCTTGAGCGGATTGCGGTGATTGAGATGGCACTCGCAATATCTGCTTCACAAAATGTGATCGCGTCGAAGCAGGAGCTCGCCGATTTAATTCGGCAAATCCAGGCGGCCGATCGTGTCGCGCTCGATACTGAGGCAGACAGCCTGCATTCATACCGGGAAAAACTTTGTTTGATTCAAATCAGCGCGCCGTCCGCCCTCATCCTGAGCAACGCCGAAGGATCCCGCGGAACTGGCTCAAAGGTAGCGCTACCGGATGGAAAGCCTGGCCTCGTCGCCTCTGGCGGCTGCGTTGCAGCCTCGCCTTCGCTCGGAATGACTGTCCAGTCGGTTTGCGATTTCATTGTTGATCCATTGAGCAATCTCGATTTGAAACCGCTGCGCCTCGTGTTAGAACCGAGAGAAATTGTTTTGCACGCCGCGGATTACGATCTGCGGATGCTCCGGCGCGGCTTAAATTTCACGGCCAGCAAAATCTTCGACACAGTCGTTGCGGCGCGGTTGCTTGGGATCCGCGAATTCAGTCTGGGTGCGCTGGTGAAGCGCTTCTTCGGTGTCGAGCTTCACAAACATTCGCAAAAGGCAAATTGGGCGCTGCGACCGCTGCCGACGCGGATGCTGAAATACGCAATGGCCGACGTGCATTATTTGTTGCCGCTTGCCGCGAGGTTGGAAGAAGACTTGGAGCGAGTTCACCGTCGCGATTGGTTCCTGCAATCTTGTAGGCGTGCAATTGAGTTGGCCGCCGCCGAGCGCGAACGCGTCCAGGATGAAATTTGGCGCATCGGAGGAGCCGGTGCGCTCGATCCACGCACGGGAGCAGTTCTTCGCGCGCTGTGGCAATGGCGGGAGGCGGAAGCGGAAATGGTAGATCGGCCGCCATTTCATATTTTACAGAACCACGAGCTCTTGAAGGCGGCGGAGAGTTTCACTTCGGGACACGTGCCAGATTACAAACACTTTTCCGCTCGACGGCGGCAGACGTTCCACGAGGCAGCGAAAATTGGGTTGCAATCGCCGCAATGGGAGTGGCCGGTCATGCGGCGCCGCGCCGGTTCTCGACCGACCGCCGAAATGCGTCGGCGCGCCGACCAGTTGCGCGAACGGCGTGACAAAGCGGCCGTGCAACTTGGATTGGAGCGATCTTTCATTGCATCCCGCGGCGCTCTTGAGGCGATTGCAGCGGATCCTGCGCGGGCAACAGCCTTGCTGGTGCCCTGGCAACGCGAGTTAATCGGAATAGAAGAGTGACGTTGTAGTTACGGAATTACGAGCGTCTGACCGACCGTAAGGTCTTTTGGATCGCGAATATTCTTTTTGTTCGCTTCAAGGATGGCTTTCCAACGTTTCGAAGATTTATAAAACTTTCGCGAAATCGAAACGAGCGTGTCGCCCGACTGCACAACATAAGTTTGGCCTGCTTTCTTTGATCCGCCTTTCCTGGCATCGTTACCTTCAGACTTCCCAAACGCCGTGCGTGACGCTGCGGGCTCTTCCAGTTGCTTATGCAGCGTTAGGTTTTCATTGCGCAACCGCGCCGCTTCCGCTCGAGTGATAACGGAATCGCCAGACAACGCTGTGAGCGCGGCGATCTCGTCGCGCTTGATCGAATCCTTGACGTCTTTTGCATGCGGGCCGTTTGGACTCAGGGCGAGATAGCGTTTGAAATGGTGCAGGGCGTTGACCGGATCGTTGAGCTTGTCATCGTAAAGCAGAGCCAATTTGTAGTGCACCTCGGCACCGCGCGGGGTGTCATCCAGTGCGGCTTCATAGAGGTTGACCGCTCGTTCGAAGTCGCCTTGGGCTGATTTATTGTCGGCATCCTGCATCACCTGGGTGTAACGGGAATTGCCTAGTCGATCGCACCCTGCTAACCCGCTAACGAAAAGCAGCAAGAGGCAAAGCCAGCTCAGATTCGCGTTTGCGGGACACAGTGAAAAAGAACGGGAACAGCGAGGCTGAGGGTTGTCAGTGCGGCGCATTCTCGGCAATTTGCTTACTTGTGAGTGTGCGTGCACTTCAAATCTTTTTATCCCTGGCGACGGCGCTGCTCCTCTCCGTCGTGCCTGCGCATGGCGCGCTTTCAACCGGCAACACCTATTCGATTAACTTTGTCGACATCGACGGCAACAAACTTTCCACGGCCGATGGACACGTGACCATCGTCGTGTTGACGACGAGTGCTGATCGCGAACAGGCGCGCACCGTGGGCGACCATGTTCCAGATTTTTGTCTCGGCAACCCGGCTTACAGAATGATTACCGTTATTCATTTCACCGCGAGACACCTGGCAATTGGGCGCCGGGTGGCGACTGCGTTCATTCGGCACCGCGTGCGTGAAGAGGCAACTCGGCTTCAGGCGCGGTATGACGCGCGGAAAATCTCGCGCGATGCCAAAAACGACATATTTGTCGTCACCGATTTTGACGGGACAGCGGCGTCGCAGTTGGGTCAGCCCGCGGGAGCAACGGATTTTTGCGTGTTCGTCTTTGGACGAGCAGGGGAATTGTTAGCGCAATGGCACAGCGTTCCAAGCGCGGACGAACTCGCCGCGGCCGTAAAGAAATCTGATTAAACCCGCGGTGTTAATCAGATGCACTCAGTATTTCGGCACGGTCGGATCGATGAAGTCCGACCAGGCATCGATTCCGCCTTCGAGATTATACACGTTGGCGAAACCCCGTTGCTTCAGCAGTCGCACCGCCTGTGCGCTGCGGCGACCGCTGTGACAATGGACGATGAGCGTTTGCTCGCGGTGCAGCTCGTCTGCGCGTTCGGGGATTTCACCGAGCGGGATCAATTTCGCGCCATCGATGCGTGCGATCTCGAATTCGAACGGCTCCCGTACATCGATTAAGTCGAACGCTTCGCGCGCGTCCATCTTTCCTTTCAATTCCTGCACCGATATTCCAGGAACGCTTGCGTCGTCGTTGCGCGCGCCGCAAAACTGGTCGTAATCAATCGGCGCAAAGATTGTCGGGTTTTCGCCGCAAACGGGACACTGCGGATCGCGCCGCAGCTTTAGCTCGCGAAATGTCACCTTAAGCGCATCGAAGTGTAGCAGGCGTCCAATCAACGGTTCGCCGATGCCGACGATCAGCTTGATCGTCTCAATCGCCTGAAGCATTCCGATGATGCCGGGCAGAACGCCAAGCACACCCGCTTGCGCGCAGTTCGGGACTGACTCTGGCGGAGGTGGCTCCGGAAACAAACAACGATAACATGGCCCGCCCAACTGCGGCGCGAATACAGTGGTTTGGCCCTCGAACCGAAATACGGAGCCGTAGACATTTGCTTTCGCCGCAAAGACACAGACGTCATTGGACAAATAACGCGTGGCGAAATTGTCCGAACCGTCCACGATCACGTCGTAGTCAGCCACGATTTGCTCCGCGTTTTCGCTGGAGAAGCGGCACTCATGCAAGTTGATTTCGATGTCCGGGTTGATGTCGCGCAGCCGGTCGCGCGCCGATTCGAGTTTGCCGCGGCCGATGTCTTTTGTTCCGTGAAGAATTTGCCGTTGCAGATTGGTGAGATCGACACGGTCGAAATCGACAAGTCCAAGTCTTCCCACACCGGCTGCTGCCAGATACAGCGCAGCAGGGGAGCCCAAACCGCCGGCGCCAATGCACAAAACACGCGCTGCCTTAAGTCGTTTCTGTCCCTCAGCAGTCACTTCGGGCATGATGAGGTGTCGCGAATAGCGTTGCAGTTCCTTGGTTAGGCTGATACCGGAGACTCTTTCCTGGTCGACAACGCTTTTATGCATGGCTCACCGAACGTTAGCACGGCCCTCAGCGCGAAGCATGCCTCTACAACGAGTGGTCGCTCGTCAATGCATATTCAGCATGGCACGGCAGCCCGAGACGTTGCAGATAAGCAGAATTGCAAGAACGCCGAATAGTAGCAGTGTCGACCAAAACTTTCGCGATCGGAAATAAAACTAGGCGTGCACCGATAGACCGCGATGCAACCCGCAAAGCCTCCCCAGCCAGCACCATTTGCCGAGTACCGGCTAAGGAAGGCAGCAAGACCGAGTGGAAACATGTAGGCCAAAGGCCAATATTTGCCGCTGTGATTCGTCGCAAAAAGCGCGGCTAACCACGCTACGACATAACAAATGATTTTAAATCTTAGCCGCACTGATTGCTTCGGCGTGGTTTAACTGATCCGACTTCAATCAGCCGTCGGTAACTATTCAGTTACCGTCACCGAAGTTCCGACGGGAGCATTTTCGAAAAACCTCACGGCCATCTGTGCAGGCAAACGGATGCAACCGTGCGACGCGGCAAAGGGCGGGACGTAGCCCTGATGCATCGCATAGCCGCCTCGGAAGAACATCGCGTACGGCATTCGCGCGCCATCGAAATGAGTCCCTTTTGGACGAGTATCCTTTCGCGAGTCGATGTTTGACTTAATGACGTTGCCGGAACTATCCACGTAATCGCCGAATAGGCTTGAGACGTGATCCGCACTTTTCGAAAGCACTGTGTAATGTCCCGGCGGAGTCCCAAAGCCAGGCTTACCAGTGGACACAGTTGTTTCGCCGATCAAAGTTTTGCCTTTGTAAAAGTAACCTTTCTGCTCGCCGATATGCACGACGATCCGCGGCTTTCCGGAAGCTCCTTCGTCGTTCCACCAGCCTGCGGGAGCGGCGCGTGGATAGAGGCCCGGCTGATACGGTGTTGGGTACTCTTCGCAACTGCAAATAATCAGCGCCACGAGCAGTGTGCCTGCAATTCTCAGTACTCGGCGATTATTCACAAAGCGGCGGATACTATTCACTGGGAGCTTACTCATTCAACTCTAAAGTCGGTTTTAATCGGCTGGGTGGTCGCCTCTGAAAAGCGCGGGCTTTCAGCGCTGAGGTAGAGCTGTTAGGCTTCAATCGAGATCGGAAAATTCATGGTCGCTCAAGGGGTCCCGATGCTGCAGCCGGCGCAGCCCAGATGGGAAACGAGCGGAGTCGAGCCTCATTCTGGCTGCGATGAAGTGAGTTTGACGCTTTGCACCTGCACAATACGCTCTTGTTTATGACCAGAGTGCAATTGCCGATTAATATAGAGAAGTGGATTGAAGAGAATGCTGAGAAGTTTAAGCCGCCAGTAAGCAACCGGTATCTTTACGATGGTCGTGATTTTTTTGTGATGGTCATCAAAGGCCCCAACGCGCGGAACGATTTTCATCTCGTTGATTCGGAAGAGTACTTCTATCAACTCAAGGGCGACATTAAGGTGCGTGTCCGCGAAGGCGACCGCATCGTTGACCACATTGTCCGCGAGGGCGAAACGTTTTTCATTCCGCCGAATGTGCCGCACTCGCCGCAGCGCCCGCCAGACACGGTTGGGTTGGTTGTAGAGCGGCGTCGTCCGCCGGGTGAAAAGGAGCACGTCATTTTTTACTGCGAAAATTGTGGAGAGCTGGTGGAAGACATCCACTTCGATTGCAAAGACATCGTCGACCATTTTAGCAAGGCAATGCTCGAATTCTGGAGCGATGATGCGCGCCGGACCTGCAAAAAGTGCGGTAAGAAGGTGGAAAAAGCGCAACCGGTGAAGACGCTGTAACGCGTTACTGCAGGGCGTCTGTATCAGGCGCCTTTCGACATTGGCGTTTAGAGAATGGAGCCGACGGGCGCCGAGCGACATAGACGGGAAGCCAAACAGGGTGAGCGAGCTGGCGCGAGCGATTCAAACGCCCTACAATTCCAGCCCGTGAAGATCGATCTGCACACCCACATTTTGCCGCGCGACTGGCCGGACCTCGACGCGAAATACGGCTACGGCGATTTTGTGCGGCTCGATCATTACAAGCCGTGCTGCGCGCGAATGATGGTCGGCGACCGGCTGTTTCGCGAAATCACCGACAACGTCTGGGAGCCAACGCGCCGAATCGAAGAAATGAACGGGGAGGGGGTCTCGATGCAAGTCCTTTCCACAGTTCCGGTGATGTTCAGCTATTGGGCAAAACCGACTGATGCGCTCGATCTTTCCCGGCGGCTAAACGACCACATCGCCGAAGTGGTTCGCGATCATCCAACGCGCTTCACCGGTCTTGGAACTATTCCAATGCAGGACCCTGACCTCGCCGCAGGCGAACTGGAACGCTGCGTCCGGCAACTCGGGCTCCGCGGCGCGGAGATCGGAACGCACGTTGATGCTAACCCGCATTTCGGACGCGTAGATACTCTGAACCTCGATAACGCAGCACTTCAACCGGTCTGGAGCGCCGCAGAAGAACTAAACGCCGCGATCTTTGTTCATCCATGGGACATGCTGGGCAGCGAGCGGATGCCAAAATACTGGCTGCCGTGGCTGGTCGCCATGCCGGCAGAAACGTCTCTCGCGATTTGTTCCATGATTTTTGGAGGCGTGTTCGAGCGGTTTCCGAAACTGCGCGTCGCGTTTGCGCACGGCGGCGGCGCGTTTCCATTTACCATCGGCCGCGTCGATCACGCATTTCATGTGCGGCCTGATGTGGTGGAGGCGGAAAACAGCACCAGTCCGCGTCGCTATCTCGCTCACGACGGCAAGCCGGCGCGGTTTTATGTCGATTCACTTGTCCATGACGCCGACGCGCTGAGGCTGCTTCTCAAATTGTTCGGCGCAGAACGGATTGCATTCGGTTCAGATTACCCGTTCTCGTTAGGCGAAACGCATCCGGGCAGACTGATCGAATCCATGAAGCTCGCTGACAGAGAGAAGGCCCAATTGTTTTCCGGGACGGTACGCGAATTTCTCCGGCTGTAGTCAGTTCGACTCGAGATTCGTGCTTCGTCATTCCGCGGTGCGAAGGCGCCGCGGTCACAGTTCGTGCCGGATTGCCCAGAGATCGTGAAAGACCGGTCTGAATAGCGACTCCTTTAAAAAGGGCACACCCGGCGAGCCGCCGGTGCCTTTCTTCCCGCCAATGGTCCGCTCCACGAGTTTCACGTGTCGATAACGCCACTCCTGCAGGCCTTCGTCAAAATCGGTCATCAACTCGAACAGGATCGAGCATTCGGGCGAATTTTTGTACAAGCGCAGAATTTCTTTCTGCACTGGTTCGTCTGGTCCATTCGGTTGGGTCACATCGCGATTCTTCAACTCCGTCGGGATCTGTGCACCTCGCGTCTCAAGAAAATCATAGAAATGATCCACCACCGTGCGTTCATTCAGCAGCTCATTAAGATGATCGTAACCCGGATAATCCGGCTTCAGATACTTGACCGTTGATGCCCGTTTGTATCCGAGCGCGAACTCAACCTCGCGAAACTGGACGGATTGAAATCCCGATGCTGTCTCCAGCCGGTCGCGAAAACTCGAAAACGACGATGGCGTCATCGTTTCGAGAATGTCGATCTGTGCCACGAGTACTTTCATGATGGTGCGTACACGCTTGAAGGTGTGGATTGCCCCGAAGAGATCGCCTGCGGAGAAATCCCTCCTTATTTTGTCAAACTCGTGCAGCAACTGCTTAAACCAGAGCTCGTACGTCTGATGGATGATGATGAATAGCGTCTCATCGTGTTCCGGCGGACTGGATCGCGGCTTCTGGAGCGAGAGCAGTTTCTCGAGATCGAGATAGCTGGCGTAGGTTAGCGGCGGCGGCATGGATGCAGCGATCCACAGATTTCGCAGATTTACGCAGATTAGACAAACGATAAGGAAAAGTGAGAGTCAGTTCAGCCTGTCATATTGAGCGAAGCGAAACATCTCTGATCAGAGATTCTTCGCTTCGCTCAGAATGACAAAAGTCGTTCTGTTTTAATGCGTAGACGAAAACTCAGCGCATCACTCGCAGATATTCCCGATCCCATGCTGCCGGGATGCTCTCGCGAGCCGAGTACGGCCCCGGCTCATACGCGCGCGAGGAAATGCCTTGCTGGCTCAACTCGCACACGTGCCAGTCTTGCTTGTTAACCATGTCCCAGAACTCAACGGCATCTTCCGGATCAAAATCCCCGCGCTTGAATGCTTCCGGATTAAAGAACCAATCGCAGAAGATCAGTGTGCGTTCCGATGACTGTGGCTCAAGTCGATGCAGCATCACGTAATCCGGATGCAGACTCAGCAGCATGTTCGGAAAAATGGAGTAGTAGAAAACAACCCGGAAATCTTCATCGCCGAAATTGCCCACGGGCAACGCGCAGGCATTGCCGCTCATCGTCAGGCTTTTGTCGCTAGCGATCCGCATGAATCCACCTAAAAACGGTCCTTCGGTCAGATCATTCTCTGCGGAGTCGTACGGTGAAATTTTCGACAACTCCGGATGCACGCCCAGGCAGTGATAACACTCCGAGTAATTCTGAAAGATTAACTTCCAATTGGCTCGGACGTCGTAATCGATCCGTTTCGCCGAGCGCAGCGCTGCCAGGTTCCAGGGCGAAAACTTTCCTCCGAGCGGCTCAAACCATTTCTCCAGTGACGCAGAGGCATCTGCGAGATTCAGGAAAATAAAACCTTCCCAAAGACCAAGCCGCGCCGGCTTCAACGGATATTCAGCCTTGTTGAATCCCGGCGTCTCATCCATGTGCGGCGCGCCAAGCAATCGCCCATCCAGCGCGTACGTCCACGCGTGATACGGGCACTGAATCGTCGCGGCGTGTCCGTTTTGCTCTTCGCAAAGTCGCGCCCCGCGGTGACGGCAAACGTTGTAGAAGGCGCGGATCGTCGATCGCTGATCTTTCGTGACGATCAAGCTTTCGCCGGCTACTTCCGCAAGGAAATAGTCACCGGGTTCAGCGAGCTGGCTTTGATGGCCCACCAATACCCAATTGGTCGCGAATATCTTCTGCAGCTCTTCCGCAAAAATCTCCGGTGAAACAAAATAGCGCTGCGGCAGCGTCTTCGCGCCGGGTTGAAAAGTCGCAGCCGTTTTGTGAAAGTTCGATCCGTCTCTCGTTTGCGTCACAGGCATGGCGCAAAGTCCGCGAGTGACGCGTCCGCGTCAATCTGGGGAGCGCACGCGGCCTCGCGTGCTGGTCTCGGCGTCTTCGCCGAGACGAACTTTCCAGAGTTCGATAGGATTAGGCATAAAAGCACGCCGCGCCTTGTCGCGTCCAAATTAACAGGAAAACGAACCAGAGGGATGAGTTCAGGCCGAAAAAATACATGGCAACCAAGCACTACTTTCGCGCCAATTGCTCATTCCAAGTCCGCGATGGCGAGGCCGCCATCGCCAGCACGCGAGCCGCGTGCGCCGCTCTACGCCAGCACCGCCTGGTGAAACTCGTACCAATCGTCAAGATTGTTCAGGTTCACCGCATCTTTTGGCGAAGAAGCGTCATCCGCAATTTTGCATGCGCCCAAAATACCCTTGCGCGTTTCGTCGTCATGATTGTAACCGCGCACCGCCGCGTTGTGCTTCTCGACGGCGTCCCGATTTAACGACTTCGCGTTTTTCTTTACCCATGCCTCGAACTGCGGATAGGTCGGTTTACTTTGCCTGATGTAATCTCGGGCAGCCTGTTCTTCGAGTCCGAGCGCGGCGAGTGTCATCGCGTCGAAGCCTTTGCCGACGCCGGGATAACCGGAAGCAAGTTTCCCCGTTTCCTCCAGCGAGACCTTCTGCCAAAGACGCGGGAGATGAAGAACGCCAAGTGGACCGGCAATGCCGGAACTGATCAATGGAACGTATGTTTCAGCCATAGTACCAATTTCGGTAATCCCGGCACGAACGGAATGCAAGTTCCATGCAGACCGAAACACCGCCTGACATTGGTCCACGATTGTTATTCGCTTCCGATCTCTGGCTTGGGCAGGGAGATGAAATTTCGATCTAAGTAACTTTGCTGTCCGGCTCGCGGCTGGCTTCGAGCTCCACTTCTTGCCTGGGATCGGTGCGCGTGCTGAGAAACAGGATCCTCGTGATCTTGCCGTTAACATTTCATCTTGTTAAGGCTCTGATTGAGATTGTTCGCCGCGGCTGCCGCCGCTTGCCAGCTTTCCGCTATTTTCTCCGGCGTGAGCGACGAGGTGCCGGTCTGAACGATTTTCACTTCCTCGTCGACCAGCTTTTTCGCCGGCTTACCTGCGGGTTTGAACTCCGGTGTCGCTGGCATCCAATCGGGGAACGCGACAGGGCCTGGCGCATCGAGTTGTTTCTTGAGCGCGGCCTGTAATTTCTCCTTCTCGTCCTTTTCCTCCTGCTCTTGTCGCGTCGCTTCCTGCTTTGCCATTGCTTCCATGTAGAGATCCGGGGTTCTTCGCGCTCTTTTGCATTTCCTGCGCCTGTTTCAGTAACTGCTGAAGATCGGGATCGTTCATAGGATTATCTTGTGCGCGGACGGACGCGGAGAACAAGAGCCAGACGACGAGCGTAGAGGTCGGCAACTGTTTCAAATACGTGCAGCGAGCTTAATCAGTCCGGCTGATTTCCTGCAACGGAAATTCCGCAGTTCAGAATTTGATTCAGATTGCGACTAGCCAAAGCATCGCCGCAAGCAAGATCGCTGCAATTAGGAACGGGCTTGCATACACCAACGCGTCCTGAATCTGCGCCCGCTTCGCCGCTCTTGCGTAGGGCATTCTTGTGAAAGTGACCATCGTGTAAAGCGGCAGATATATTCCGG
>Ga0193747_1000184_pt1 | contig 26599 bp, 30 predicted proteins | sample L1m2metaG_FD_143048 | JGI IMG/M metagenome (GOLD analysis project Ga0193747, IMG submission 143048) | Soil microbial communities from a riparian zone of the East river system, Colorado, United States - L1m2 | ecosystem: Environmental > Terrestrial > Soil > Riparian zone | place: USA: East River...
CCCCGCGACCACGACCACGGTTCCGGCCGTCGCCAGGAACGCGCCTCCCGCCTGCAGGGCCGAGTAACCGAGGACCTGCTGCAGGTAGAAGGTCAGCAGGAAGAACATCGCGAACAGGCTCCCCGCGAGCAGGAAGCCGACGATGTTCGCCCCGGTCAGCGTGCGGAGGCGGAAGATCCCGAGACGCAGGAGTGGAGCCTTCACGTTCGTCTCGAGCCAGATGAAGATCCCTGCGAGGACGACCGAGACGGCGAGCAGCCCGATCGTGCGAGCCGAGGCCCAGCCCACGAACGGGGCTCGCGAGATCGCGTACACGAGGATGATCAGCGACGCGGTGATCGTGACGGCGCCCCAGGCGTCGTAGCGACGGTGCTCGACGTCTGCGTGGCTCTCGCGCACGAAGCGCGTGGTCAGCAGCAGCACGATCGCGCCCACGGGCACGTTGACGAAAAAGATCCATTCCCAGCCGAGATATCTGGTCAGGACCCCGCCGAGCAGGACGCCGAACGCCGCGCCGCTGCCGGCGACCGCGCCCGAGACGCCGAGCGCCTTGTTCCGCTCCGCGCCTTCCTCGAAGGTGGTCGAGATGATCGCCAGCACCGCCGGAGAGATGAGCGCCGCGCCGAGACCCTGAACGCCGCGCGCGACGATCAGCATTCCCTCGTTCTGCGACAAGCCGCACGTGAGCGAGGCCAGCGTGAAGAGGCCCGTGCCGATCATGAAGATGCGGCGCCGGCCGAGGAGGTCGCCGATCCGGCCGCCGAGGAGGAGGAAGCCGCCGAAGGTCAGCGAGTAGGCGGTGATCACCCACTGCAGGTTGGGCTGGGAGAAGTGCAGCGAGGTCTTGATCGTCGGGAGGGCCACGTTGACGATCGCGACGTCCAGCACGGTCATGAAGAACGCACTGCAGATGAGCGCGAGCGCTTTCCAGCGTCGTGGATCGGGTGCGGTCACTGCCATGTGTTCCTCCTCGCCGTTGGTTGAGCCCCTGTCAACGCCGGAGAGTGCGCGAGTATTTCAGCGATGGATGTCGTCGCTGCCTGGAACGAGCTCGGCGGAGCCTGGCGGCGCACGTTCGAGCTCGCCTGGGAGGCTCACGGCCGCGGGACGATTCCGGTCGGCGCCGTGATCGCCGCTCCCGACGGCGAGATCGTGGCCGAGGGCCGGAATCGAATCTTCGAAGGTCGCGCGCCGGCGGGAGAGCTCGCGGGCACGCGCCTTGCGCACGCGGAGGTGAACGCGCTCGCGCATCTCGACCTCTCGCGCCGGTGGGAGGATCACACGCTCTACACGTCGCTCGAGCCGTGCGTGCTTTGTGTCGGCGCCGCGCTCCTGTCGACGATCGGCGGGATCCGCTACGCGTCGATCGACGTCGTCGGCGGGGGCTTCACGACGCGGTCGCTGTCGCTCGACCGCAAGCACAGCGCGCCGGTGGAGCGGGAGGGACCGCTCGAAGGGCCGATGGCCTTGGTCAGCGAGGCGTTGCTCGCGGCGTTCTTCGTCCGGAACCTTCCGGAGAGCCCGCCGTTCGGGACGCTGCGCTCACAGCGGCCCCACGTCGTCGCCCTAGGCGCGGAGCTCGACCGCCGCGGCTCGGAGGACGCCGCGCGCAGTGACCTCCCGCTCGGCGAGTTCCTGCCCCGGGTCGCCGACCTCTTCTAGGGGCGAGCCGGCACGTCGGTCAACGGTGGCGCCGACATGGCTTTTTCGGCCGTGAGCGTTGACCGCGCTTGCAGAGCGGAGGCTTGCGCTTCTTCTTCGGCGGCTTGGCCTTCGGCCGCGTCGTCGTTGCCGTCCTCGTCGTCGTCGTCGTCGTCGTCGTCGTGGTCGTGGTCGTGGTCGTGGTCGTCGTCGTGGTCACCGCCGGTACGTTCGAGTCGAGGAACGGGTTGTCCGCGAAGTCGGGACACCCCGCGATGCCCGCGTGGTAGTAGTCGTCGTTCCCGACGTCGAGCACCGCCGGCTGCCAGGCCTGGTCACCCGCCCACATCAGGTCTCGCGGACTGTCGGAGGTGTGGCCCGCAAGGGTGTGGTGGGGCGCGCACGTCGGCACGAAGCCCAGCGTGTGCATCAGCTCGTGCAGCATCCCGAACTCGAAGTACCTGGGAGCCTCACCCCGGCCGGCGAAACTGTTGTGGTCGCAGGCATTGCTCGCTCCGAACAGTCCGTGCAGGTACATCGCGCCGACGACGCCGGGTAGAGCCGGCGGCCACGCGCCGCCGCCACATGACCACCTGCTTTTCCCGTCGTAGTAGACGGCGTAGATCTTGCCCGGGGCGAGCAGCCCCGCCGCGCGCAGCTCCCGCTCGAGCTCGTCGCGGACGAAGGCGCCCTTGGCGGCCATCTCGTCGTCCGTCAAGGGAGTTTCGAAGAACGACACGTCGAGCTCGCCGCCCGATGTGTCGAGGCGGAGCCCGAAGCCGCCGGTCTGCCCGCGCAGCCATGAGTTCCACGAATCGACTGAACCGGCGAGCGTGCCGTTGACGTCGAGCTGCCGATCCTCACCTCCAAGCGGGATGGCGTAGACGACGTGCACCTGAGGGCCGGCGACGTCGTCGGGTCGGTCGGTCGTCGTCCGCGGGAGCGCCCGCGGTGCCGACTGCGCCGCAAGCGCCGCGACCAGAGCGGCGAGCAGCACGACGAGGATGGGTAGACCGCGCGCCCGCATCAGTGCCTGAAGTGGCGGCGGCCGCTGAAGACCATGGTCGCGCCGACGGCCTCGACCGCCTCGATCACCTCGGCGTCGCGCTTGGAGCCTCCCGGCTGGATCAGCGCCCTCACGCCCGCGTCGATTGCCGCCTGCGGGCCGTCGGCGAACGGGAAGAACGCGTCGGACGCAAGCGCGGCGCCGGCCAGAGCGTGCCCATGCTCGCGGGCTTTCTCGATCGCGATCTTCACCGAGTCGACGCGGCTCGTCTGGCCGCCGCCGATCCCGATCGTCTGCAGGTCCTTTGCGATCACGATCGCGTTCGACGTCACATGCTTGCACACGCGCCATGCGAAGAGCAGGTCGCCCCAACACTCCTCCGACGGGTTGCCCGCCACGACTTCCATCCCCTCGCGGTCGTCGACGTCGAAGTCGCGATCCTGGACGAGCAGCCCGCCGACGACGCGCTTGTAGTCGCGCTCGGCGGCGTCGAACCCGCGCCGCTCGCGGTCGGCGAGGATCCGCACGTCCTTTTTCCGCTGCAGCGCCTCGAGCGCGGCCGGATCGAAGTCAGGCGCGAGCAGCACGTCGATGAAGCGCTCCGCGAGGCGCTCCCCGAGCTCGGCGCCTACGGGGCGGTTGAGGACGCACACCATTCCGAATGCCGAGAGCGGGTCCGCTGCGAGGGCGCGGTCGTACGCTTCCTCGATCGTCGTCCCCACGGCGACGCCGCACGGATTCGCGTGCTTGACGATCACGCAGGCCGGCAGCGTGAACTCTCGCAGGCAGAGCTCGGCCGCCGAGAGGTCGTAGAGGTTGATCAGCGAGAGGTCCCGCCCGTGCAGCTGGTCGACGCGCGAGAGCAGGTGCCGTCGCGCGCCGTCCTCGGCGTAGTAGGCCGCGCGCTGGTGCGGATTCTCACCGTACGCGAGGTCGAGCACCTTGGTGAAGGACGTGATGAGGGTTCCGGGGAACGCCTCTCGATCGGCGAACCAGCGCGCGATCGCCGCCTCGTAGCGCGCCGTGGCCGCGAACGCCTCGGCCGCGAGCCGGCGGCGCGTGTCCGGCGTCAGCTCGCCGTGCTCGCGCAGCTCGGCAAGCACCGCTTCGTACTGGTCCGGGCGGCACAGCGCGCCCACGTGCGCAAAGTTCTTCGCCGCGCCGCGGAGCATCGAGGGGCCGCCGACGTCGATCATCTCCACGGCCTCCGCCTCCCCGACCCCGCGCTGGGCGGCGACCTGCTCGAACGGATAGAGGTTGACGCAGACGAGGTCGAACGGCTCGATCTCGTGCTCGTCGAGCGTGTTGACGTCGTCGGGCAGGTCGCGGCGCGCCAGGATCCCGGCGTGGATGCGCGGATGGAGCGTCTTCACGCGGCCGCCGAGCATCTCCGGGGACGCCGTGACCTCCTCCACCGCCGTGACCTCGAGCCCGAGCTCCTCGAGGTGCGCCGCGGTCTTGCCGCTCGCCACGAGCTCCCAGCCGAGCTCGGCGAGGCCCCGCGCGAGCTCGTCCAAGCCGGTCTTGTCCCAGACGGAGATCAGCGCTCGCATAGCGTCCTTACGGCGGCGGGGAGCAGGCGGTGCTCGACGGCCTGCACACGCTCGCGCAGGGTCTCGACCGTGTCGTCGGGACGCACGACGACGCGCTCGGCCGCGATCACGGCGCCGGTATCGACTCCGCCGTCCACGTAGTGCACGGTCGCAGCGGTCTCGGGCACGCCTGCGGCGAGCACGTCCTCGATCGGGGTCTTGCCCGGGAAGTCGGGCAGCGGCGCGGAGTGCGTGTTCACGATCCTGTTCGGGAACCGGTCGAGAAACGGCTTCGTCAGCAGGCGCATGTAGCCGGCGCAGACGACGAGGTTGGCGCCCCGCTCCTCGAGGAAGTCCGCCATCGCGAGGTCGCGGGCCTCCCGGCTGGCGAACTCGGTCTCGGGGAACGCCGCGGCCTCCACTCCTGCCGCGACCGCGCGGTCGAGCGCCTTCGCCTTCGTGTTGTTCGAGGCGACCGCGGCGATCGGCAGGCCCGCGTCGAGGAGCGCCTGCAGGTTCGTCCCTTCGCCGCTGACGAGCACGCCGATCATTCGATCCGCCCGATGACGAGCTCGCCGGTCGCCGGCTCGGCGACGACCGCGCAGTAGCCGATCCCGAGGTTGAACACGCGCCGCAGCTCGTCCTCGTCGACGTGGCCTGCGAGCCACTCGAACACCGGCGGACGCTCCCAGGCGCCCCAGTCGAGCTCGGCGCGCATTCCTTCGGGGAGGACGCGGGAGAGATTGCCCTCGATCCCGCCGCCGGTGACGTGCGCAAAAGCGCGCGCGCGGCCGCGCAGGCGGCGTACGTCGTCGAGGTAGAGCCTCGTCGGCGCGAGCAGGTCGGGGCCGTCGTAGTCCTCCTGCTCCAGCACGCGGCGCACGAGCGTGAAGCCGTTCGCGTGGACTCCGGCAGAGAGGAGGCCGAGCACCGTGTCGCCCCGCTCGACGTGCGAGCCGTCGATCACGTCGTCTGCGTCGACGATCCCGACACAGGTCGCTGCGAAGTCCAGCTGGTCCTCGCGGTAGACGCCGGGCAGCTCGGCCGTCTCGCCGCCGATCAGCGCCACGCCGGCGGTGCGGCAGACCTCGGCCGCGCCCTCGACCAGCTCGGCCACCTCGCCGAGATCGATCGCATTGGCGGCGATGTAGTCGAGCAGGATCAGGGGCTCCGCGCCGACCGTGATCACGTCGTTGATGCAGTGCGCGGCCATGTCCTGGCCGCAGAGCCGGAGCGCACCGCGTGGCTTGGCGACGATCGGCTTCGTTCCGATTGAGTCGGTGGACGCGGCGAGGAAGCGCCCGTCGCCGAGGGGGTGCAGTCCCGCGAAGGCGCCGAACTCCCGCGCGCCGGTGGACTCCACGGCCGCGCGGAGTCGTTCGACGATCGCGCCCGCGGTCGCAAGCGACACACCGGCGGTCTCATACGTCTGCTCCCCCGAGCTCAAGGAAGCGAGTCTAGATCGGCTCCCGGTCGAGCGGCGATGTCGGGTCGCCAGAGCCAGCGGAGCGCGTCCGGCAGGATCGCCGCGGCGTGATTCCCCGGAGCCGGGCTGTGGTCGCCATCTCCGAGCACGAGACGGAAGTCGTAGCCACGCTCCGCGAGCGCCGCGGCGAGGCGCAGGTTGGTGCTGTACCAGTTGAACACCGGTTCGTCGAAGTAGAGGTCGTGCGTCGAGGCTTGGAGGAAGATCCGTAGCGGCTTTCGCGGCGTCTTCGGGATCAGCTCCGGATAGGGGTTCCCGCCCTCCATCTGGGCGTAGCTCCCGTTGAAGCTCACCACTCGGCGGAAGCGATCGGGCCGGAGCCAGGCGACGGTCAGCGCGCAGTTGCCGCCGCTGCTGCCGCCGCAGATGGCCCACTGGTCGGGCTCGTCGGCTATGCGGTAGCTCGCTTGCACCTTCGGCAGGATCTCGGTCAGCAGGAACCTCGCATATGCATCGTCAAACGCGTCGTACTCCGCGTTGCGGTTGTCCGGCTCGCCGGGATCGACGAACACGCCGATCGTGACCGGCATCTCGTCCCGATGGATCAGGTTGTCCATGACCACGCCCGCGCGGACGCGCCGTCGGGATCGAGGTACAGGCGCCCGTCCTGAAACACCATCAGCGACGCCGCGGCTGCGGACGTGTACTGCGCGGGAACGTAGACCCGGTAGCGGCGGTTGCTTCCCGGGAAGACCCGGCTCTCGTTCCACTCGTGTTCATGAACCACGCCACGAGGGACGTCCGGCTGCGGAGACGAGTCAGGGCCGCAGGCGTAGCTCACGGGAAACTGGGTTGCTTGGCGCACGTAAGGCATCTCAGTCACTTCTGACCTCCACGAAAGACGCAGGGGAAGGAGCCGTGGGGACAACCGCACGGCGAGAACTTCGAGGATCAGAAGTGGCCTACATCGGTCGAGGAATCTAACAGGGCGTCACACGAAGAGCTCGCCGTGGAGCTCAGGCCGGCCCTGCGGCCCTCCCGTAACGAACTTCACCCTCGCTTCGCCGATGTCGAGCGTCCCCTCGTGCGCCTCGAGGCCGAGGATCTGCGCGACCGCGGCGGCTTTCCCGGCGGGATCGTCCGTCTTCAGCTCGAGCTCGGCGAGCCGCAGCTCGTTGTCGTGCGTGAGCAGGTCGTCGATCCAGTCTCGCGGCGGGTGCAGCTCGAGCCGGAAGCCGGAAGCGGTGGACACGAAGGTGCGCCTGCCGCCGTGCGACTGGATCCTCAGCTCGGCGGCGATCGCCCGCTCGATCGCCTCGTTGAACGTGTCCTCGTCGAGCGCGAGTCCGAAGTGGTCGACGCGCGGAAGACGCCATTGGCCCGGCTGGACGACGACGTTGACCGCGCCCCGCTCGAGCTCCGAGAGGCGGAGCTTGAAGTCCATGGCGTCGAGCTCGGGCCAGCCGAGCCCGGCGTCGTAGGAGATCGTGTCGTCGCCCACGCGCCCGTACCGGGCGACCAGCTCGAATGCGAGCTTCCCCAGGTAGCGCGCCTCGACCTCGCGCACGACGCTCGTGACGAGGTGGTAGTGGAAGAGCCGCACGGCGGCGAGTTTAGTGCTCGGGTCGGAGCAGGAATAACTCTTCTCCGCGACTCGAAGAGGAGCTGCCATGTCCGTCCCGCCCTCAGATCCGAACGCGCCGACGCAGCACCAGGAGCAGCCCCAGCAGGGATACGGCTACCGGCCCGGTCCTGTCCAGGGAAATCCGTTCGCCATGCTGCCCACGCCCGGGAACGCCGAGCTGCTGGTCTACCTCCTCGCGCTGCTCGTCGCCGCGATCGTCGCGCTTGCAAGCGACCGCGTCGACGCGCCGGCCTGGATGGAGTTCTTCAAGTGGACGACCGCCGCGTACCTGATCTCACGCGGGATCGCGAAGGCGAGCCGCGTCTTCGAGCATTGATCGAGCGCGCGCGACGATCCCGGCCGCCCGGTCAGGGAGCGCAGACGGAGGCGCGGGCAAAGCCCGCACGTCCTGAAACGGCACCGCAAGCGGCGCCTAGGTAGAAACGACCGACTCGAACCGGAGCTTCGCGGCCTCGTCGGGCACGGGCGTCGGATACTCGCGCGTCAGGCAGGCGCGGCAAAGCGCCGAAGCCGGCCGGCGCGTGGACGCCTGCAGGCCCTCCAGGGACAGGTACGCCAGCGTTGTCGCGCCGATGTGCTCCTGGACCTCCTCGACGGTGCGCGCCGAGGCTACGAGCTCGTCTGGATCGGCCAGGTCGATTCCGTAGAAGCATTGCCCGATCACCGGTGGCGACGAGATGCGGACGTGCACCTCTGCGGCGCCCGCCTCGAAGAGCATCGCCACGATCTGCCGGGTCGTGTTGCCGCGCACGATCGAGTCGTCGATCACGACCAGCCGCTTGCCCGCGACCTCGGCGAGCGGGTTGAACTTCATCCGGATCCCCTGTTCGCGCATCGTCTGATCCGGCTGGATGAACGTGCGCCCGACGTAACGATTCTTGATCAGGCCCTCGCTGAAGGGGATTCCGGTCGCTCGCGAGAACCCGATCGCCGCGGGCGTGCCGGAGTCGGGAATCGGCAGGACGAGGTCGGCCTCGACGGGCGACTCCTCCGCGAGCTTCTCGCCCATGCGCACGCGCGCGCCGTGCACCTCCACGCCCGCGAGGCGCGAATCGGGCCGCGCGAGGTAGAAGAACTCGAAGATGCAGAGCGCGCCCGAGGCGGCGGGCTCGATCGCCTGCGTGACGCTGCAGCCTTCCTCGTCCACCACGGCGAGCTCGCCGGGCTGGAGCTCGCGGATGAGCTCCGCGCCCACGAGGTCGAGCGCGCAGGTCTCGGAGGCGATCACGAAGTCCTCGCCGAGCTTGCCCAGGCAAATCGGGCGGAACCCATGCGCGTCACGGAAGCCGATCAGCTTCCCTTCGGAGAGCGCGACCACCGAGAACGCGCCCTCGAGCCGCGCCATCGCGCTCGCGACCGCTTCCTCGAGCGGCGCGGGATCGTTCGCGATCAGCGCGCCGATCACCTCGGTGTCGGACGTCGCGCCGAGCCGCATCCCGGCCGCGCGAAGCTCCTCGCGCAGTGCGGCGGCGTTCGTGAGGTTGCCGTTGTGGCCGAGGGCGACAGTCCGCGTCGTCCCGTGCTGGACGAGCGGCTGCGCGTTGGACCAATGGGTGGAGCCGGTCGTGGAGTAGCGGGTGTGCCCGATCGCGATCTCGCCGTGGAGGCCCCGGAGCTTCTGCTCGTCGAACACCTGCGTGACGAGGCCCATGTCCCGGAGGGCCGTGACGCGGCCGCGATCCGAGACGGCGATTCCCGCCGACTCCTGGCCGCGGTGCTGGAGCGCGAAGAGGCCGAAGTACGTGACCCGGGCGACGTCGCGCTCGGCCGACCGGATTCCGAAGACGCCGCACATCAGGTGACCCAGGCCTCCTGCAGTTTGTCGAGCTCGACGCCACAGATCGAGTCGCCCCCGACAGTGCCGATCGCGCGGAGCGGCACGCCCTTGATCCGCCGGGCCACGTCGGGCGGGGCGGCGAGGATCGCCTGGCCGCCGCCCTCCCCGAAGAGCGAGAGCGGATCGTCCGGCAGGTCGAGCTTGGCGCCGACCCCGCTCCAGAGCGCCGCCTCGGCGAGCGCGACGACGAGTCCCCCGTCGGACACGTCGTGCACGAGCGAGCAGCGCGGCGCCACGTTCCAGAGGAAGCGGACGAGCAGGGCGTCGGCGTCGAGGTCGACGCGCGCGGGCCGGCCCTCGAGGCCGCCGTAGAGCCGCTGGAAGGCCGAGCCGTCGAGCATCAGGCGCGGCTCGCCGGCGAGGAGCACGACGTCGCCCTCCTGCCACCCGCGCGGCACCTCGCGCACGTCGCGCACGAGCCCCACGCACCCGACGACCGGCGTGGGATGAATCGGCCGCCCGTCGGTCTCGTTGTAGAGCGACACGTTCCCCGAGACGACCGGGATACCGAGCGCGACGGCCGCGTCGGCCATGCCTGCGATCGACTGCTCGAGCTCCCACGCGACCTCGCCTTTCTCGGGGTTGCCGAAGTTGAGGCAGTCGGTCAGGCCGAGCGGCTCGCCGCCCGCGCACGCGACGTTGCGCGCCGCTTCGAGCACGGCTCGCGCGCCGCCGGTGTAGGGATCGAGCCTGCCGACGCTGCCCGTCCCGTCGAGGGAGACGGCCAGCCCGCGCATCGACGGCCGCAGGCGCAGGATCGCGGCATCGAGCCCGGGCCGGCGCACCGTGCGCGAGCCGACAAGGTGGTCGTACTGCCGGTAGATCCAGGCGCGGCTGCGCAGGTTCGGCGAGGCCACCAGGTCGAGGAGCGCGTCCTCCGTGGACACGTCCACGCGGTGCAGCGCGGGCTCGGCAGCCGGCCGCGGCTCCGGCTGGATCCGGTAGCGCGGCGCCTCGTCCGTCAGCAGCTCGGCGGGGATCTCGGCCAGGGTCTCGTCGCCGAAGTACGCGCGGAGCTCGCCGGTGTCGGTCACCTCGCCGATGCGCGCGTGGTGCAACTCCCAGCGGTCGAAGATCGCCTCGACGGCGTCGAGCATCGTCGGCCGGACGACCGCGACCATCCGCTCTTGCGACTCCGAGATCATGATCTCCCACGGCTCCATCTCGTCCTCGCGGAGCGGCACGCGGTCGAGGTGGACGTCGATGCCGGCGCCGTCACGCGCCATCTCGGCGAGCGAGGAGGCGAGACCGGCCGCGCCGCAGTCCTGCAGCGACTCGACAAGGCCGCCTTCCGTGAGCTCGAGCGAGACCTCGATCAGCTTCTTGCCGGTGAAGGGATCGCCCACCTGGACGGAGGGGCGCTTCTCGTCGGATCCCTCACCGAGCTCCTGGGACGCAAGCACGCTCGCGCCGCCGATCCCGTCGCGGCCGGTCGTTGCGCCGTAGAGGACGACGACGTTCCCCGGCCCGCTCGCGCGCGCCCGCGTGAGGCGATCGGTGTCGACGAGCCCGACGCACATCGCGTTGACGAGGCAGTTGTCCGCGTAGGCCTCGTCGAAGACGGCCTCGCCACCCACGGTCGGGACGCCGACGCAGTTGCCGTAGTGCCCGATCCCGGCGACGGCGCGGTCGAACTGCCAGCCGGGCTCGCCGAACCGAAGCCCGTCGAGCAGCGCGATCGGGCGCGCGCCCATGGCGACGATGTCGCGGAGGATCCCTCCGACGCCCGTCGCTGCGCCCTGGAAGGGCTCGACGGCGGAGGGATGGTTGTGGCTCTCGACCTTGAACGCGACAGCCTCGCCGTCGCCGAGGTCGAGCACGCCCGCGTTCTCGCCCGGTCCCTGGAGGACGCGCTCGCCCGTGGAAGGCAGGCGCTTCAGGAGCAGCGCGGAGTGCTTGTACCCGCAGTGCTCCGACCAGAGCAGCGAGAAGACGGCGAGCTCGAAGTGGTTCGGGTCGCGGTCGAGCAGCTCCTGGATTCGCTCCAGCTCCCCGTCGGTGAGCCCGAGGGCACGATGGAGTGGCTGTTCGGCGACCGAAGCCAAGGGACGAGTCTAGCCTCCCCTACCGACGTTACGGCCCCGCCGCGCTTGCGGACCAGCCCTCATGTCAGGTATCACGCCAGCCGCTCGGCGGCACAGTTGACAGCGCCACGAGGTCCTGCAACTGTGACGAGCCGAGCTTCCGGATGCACGCCTACGCTGACCTGGACGCGGCAAGCCATCCAATGGTGTCGCGCTCGCCTGCTGCCCCGCGCCGGACGGAACCGTCGGCGCTGGCGCAGGCGCTCGCGTTCCGCGCGACTCCAGCGGACGCGCGCGGCGGCGCGGTCGGCGACGATCTGGTCGAAGACCAGCGCGACGCTGGTCCCGCCTGGAGCCCGGCGCCGGCACCCGGGGTGACTCCGCCTCCGCCGCCCCCGCCCGCCCCGCCGGCGCCCGCGGCGGGCCCGGTCCCGGTCGCCGTGCGAAACGGCCCGGCACACGCGCCGATCGACGAGCCGTCGCGGGTGGGCATGTCGATCGCGATCACGCTCACGTCTTCGACCGGCGTCGATGCGGACATGGCGGCGATCGAGGACTCCGAGCAGGTCGGGCTCTCGTACAACCACACCGGATCCTTCGTCGGAATGCCGCCGCTTCCGTCCAATCAGAGCGGGTGGATGCCGGGCCATCCGATTCCGGACGATCAGCACAGCGCACCGCGCGCCCTCATCGTCGACCGGGCGGACAACCACGGAGGCGACGGCAGCTTCGAGAAGGATCAGCTCGACATCTGGCGCGTTCCGGGGGCAACGCCCGGGCCGCCGGCCGCGATCCCGAAGTCGGGCTACATCATCAAGCGCACGATCACGACCGGTCCGGCGACGCGGATCGCGTTCCGGACCGAGAAGCGCGCCGCGGCGGTCACCGTGGGGAGCTACTCGACGACCGCGGGACCATCCGCGACCCAGGGCGAGACGGTCGTAGTACGGGCGTAGGCGGTGGACGAAGCCGAAGTCTCCGCACGCTACGCCGCCTTCGGGGACAAGGGCCCCGCCGTCGAGGGCCGCCGTTTGACCATCATGCCGTCGCGGGACGAAGTCGAATCGGGCGAGACCTTACGCGTGTACCACGTGTGCGAGGCGGTCGAGCCGGGGATCGCGCTCTATGTGATGGGCCCGAAGCCGGTGTACGGCGAATACGTGGACGACGTGCTCGCGACTGCTCCGCCCCCGTCCGGCGAGGATCCCTTCGTCCCGGCGAGCTATGACGGTCGCGTGCTCGAAGGGCCCGGCATCGACACGAACTACGAGGTGACGGAATACCGGTTCGACGCGGGCGAGCGCCGGATCCAGTGGCGCCCCGGCACGAACGCGTCGAACGAGCTCCGCATACGCGTGAGCGACGCCTAGCACGGGTCGCTGAGAGACTGGCGGCCGTGCAACGGCTGCGCTCCATTCCCATTTGGATGGTCCTCACCGGTCTGGTCGCGGTCTCGACGGCGCTGCGCGTCTGGGGAACAACGCTCGTGCCTGCGCCCTGGTACACGCCGGACGAGATGATCTACGGCATGCTCGGCCAGAGCCTCTGGAGCACCGGCCGACTCCAGATCTTCGGCGGGCCCACGCCGTTCTACAGCCTGGTCTACCCGGCGTTCGTCGGACTCCCGCTGACCCTGCACGACACGAAGGTCGGGTTCGAGGTCGTGCAGTGGTGCCAGGCACTGGTCATGTCTCTCACGGCCGTGCCGATTTACCTGTGGAGCCGGACAATGATGCGGCCGGGCTGGGCACTCGTCGCCGCGGCGCTGACGCTCGCGGTTCCGGGCCTCGCGTTCTCCGGGTTCTTGATGACCGAAGCGTTGTTTTACCCGGTGTTCGTGCTCGCCGCGTGGGCGATGGCCGTCGTGCTGAGTCGGCCGACTCCGCGGAATCAGATCCTGCTGGCCCTGCTCGCCGCCCTGGCGGTCCTGACGCGTCTGCAGGCGATCGTGCTCGTCCCCGCGTTCGTGCTGGCAGTCGTGCTGCTCGCGGTGTTCGAGCGGAGCGCCGCGCCGCTCCGGCGGTTCGGGTTGGCGCTGAGTGGAATCGGACTCGCCGCGATCGGGGTGCTCGCGTGGAAAGGCCCGGGCTTTCTCGGCGCATACCACACCGTCGGGGAGCACTCGTACCACACCGGCGACGCCCTCAATTTCGGCATCTACCACCTGGCTGCGGTGCTGATCGCGCTCGGAGTGATCCCGGTCTTGGCGACCCTGATCGCCTGCGTCCCGTCGTTCGCGGGCCGGGAGGGCTCGCCGCAGGTGCGCGCGTTCGTCGCGGTCTCGCTGACACTCTTGCTCGGGCTCGTCGCCCAGGTCGCGCTCTTCACGTCCAACTACACCGGGCGACTTGCCGATCGCAACCTGCTCTCGCTTTTCCCCGTGCTGCTGATCGGCTTCGCGCTCTGGCTCGACCGCGGGGCGCCTCGACCGCGAATCGCGACTGCGATCTTCGCGCTGCTCGCGCTCGCCGCGATCGGGCTCCTGCCGACGGGCCGCTTCATCGTCGAAGCCGCCATCCCGGATACATATGGCGTCGTCCCGTTCCTCCGGCTGCAGGCCGAAGCACCGTCGCTCGACCTGGGGATCGTGCTCTTCGTCGGGACGGTGGTCGCGCTGGCGCTGCTGGTCCTCGTCCCCCGGCGCGCGCTCGTCCTGCTGCCGCTGGCCGTCGGGGCATACCTTTGCGTCGCCTCGGTGGTCGTCACGAGAACCGTCGCGCACCAGGCTCGGGCCTTCTGGCCCTTCATGGTCGGCGACGATCTGCGCTGGGTGGACAAGCGCGTCGACGGCCCGACCACTTACCTGTACGCGGCCGACCCGCTCTGGAACCGTGCTTGGTACAACGCGCTCTTCAACCGCAGGATCGATCGTGTCTACGCCGTCGGCACCGAACGGGTTCTCGGGCCGATGCCGCAGCGGATCGTCGAGCTGTCCGGCAGCGGCGACCTCCACGCGCCGGCCACCCCGTATGTCGTCGCGCCGTGGTACTTCACGCTGGACGGCCGCCGGCTTGCGGGACAGCCCGCCGCCGAGCTCGCGCTCTGGAAGGTCCGGCCACCGCTGCGGGTCGCGACGTGGACGTTGGGCGTCACGCCTGGGGGCGGCCTCGGCAACGACGGGCAGCTTCGCGTCTTCGGCTGCCACGGCGGGCGCCTGTTGTTGACGCTGAACGCCGCCGGCCCCAGGCAGATCACGATCAGGCGCAATGGGCTCCTATGGAAGACAGTCCCGCTTCGCGGTGGCCAGACGTGGAACGCTGCCGTGCCGGCCGCGAAGCCTGACGGCGGGATCTGCACCTTCGAGGTCAGTGTGCAGAACGGCATCTACGCGAGCCGGTTCGAGTACGACCGGAAGTCGCGCGGGTAGCGGCTCGTTCGAACGACCATGGCCCGTCGGCACCTGCTGATGCTGCTCGCCCTCGCTGCGATCTGGGGCGCCTCGTTCATGTGCATCAAGGTCGGCGTCCGAGGCGGTCTCGCGCCGTCGACGCTCGTTCTCCTGCGCCTCGTGCTCGGCGCGCTCACGCTGGCGCCGATCGTGCTGCTCCGGGTCGGCGCGGCGAACGCGTGGCGGCAGCTCCGGTCCGCGGCGGGCGCGCTGTTCCTCACCGGCGCGGTCAACTCGGCGATCCCGATCTGGTCGCTGTCGTGGGCGGAGACGCGGATCGACTCGGGGCTCGCGGCCGTGATCCAGGCCTCAGCGCCCCTTTTCACCGCGCTGCTCGCGCTCGCTTTCGTGCGCTCGGAGCGGGTGCGCGGCGCGCGGCTCGGCGGCCTGCTCGTGGGATTCGCGGGCGTCGCGCTGCTCGTCGGCGCGCAACCGCACGGGAAGGTGACGGCAGGCCTCGCGGTCGTCTTCTCGGCGGTCTGCTACGCGATCGCCGCCCTGTACGCGGCCCTGGCGCTGCGCCACGTCTCGCCGCTCGTCACCGCGCTCGGAGCCCTGACCGGTGCCTCGCTCCTCATGCTTCCCGGCGGCGTCGCCCAGTGGCCGACCGATGTGCCCAGCCCGAAGGTGCTCGCGTCGGTGGTCGTGCTCGGAGTGATCGGGACGGGCCTCGCGTACGTCCTCTACTACGCCCTCCTCGCCGGCCCGGGCGCGTCGTACTCGATCCTCGTCACGTATCTCGTGCCCGCGATCGCGCTCGGCTACGGCGTGCTGCTCCTCGGGGAGCCGCTGACCGTCGCCGCGATCGCCGGGCTGGCGCTCGTGCTGCTCGGAGTCGCGCTCGGCACGGGCACGTTGCGGCTCCGCAGACAGGCCGTGGCCGCGACGGAGATGCCCGCATGAGCGACGTCCGCATCCGGCGCGCCGAGCCCGGCGACGTCGACTTCCTCGTCGAGCTCACGAACCACGAGGACGTCGAGCCGTTCATGAGCGCGCGTCGCCCGCGCGACCGCGACGCGCTGCTCGCCGAGATCGAGCGCTCGCAGGCCGAGCCGCAGAAGTTCGGCCGTTTCGTGATCGAGGTCGACGGACGGCTTGCAGGCGCCATGGGCTTCCAGATCGAGAACGAGCGGAGCCGCATCGCCCACCTCGGCGGCCTGGCGGTCCACCCGGACTTCCGCGGCGCCCGGATCTCGGACGAGGCGGCCCGCCAGTTCCAGCGGCACCTGATCTCCGACCTCGGCTACCACCGCCTCCAGCTCGAGATCTACGGCTTCAACGAGCGCGCGATGCGCCACGCCGAGCGAGTGGGCTTCGTCCGCGAAGGCGTCCGCCGGAAGGCGTACGACCGGCACGGCGAGTGGGTGGACGGCGTCCTCTACGGGCTCGTCCGAGAGGATCTCGAGCCGTGACCGGCCAGGAGCTTCTACGGAAGCACGTCGAACGGTTCAACGCCGGTGTCCGCACCGGAGACTGGGAGCCGATGCTCGAGCAGTTCGAGGATGATGCCGAGCTCGAGTTCCGCGGTATCCCTGTCGGGCCGTTCGACGGCAGGGACGCGATCCGGGCCGCGTACCGCGAGCAGCCACCGGACGACGCGCTGCGCGTCCTCGAGTCGCGCAACCGGGACGGGGTCATCGAGGCTCGATACGCCTGGGTCGCCGAGCCGGACGTCGCCGCGGGAGAGCTGCTGCTGGAGACCCGCGGCGCCCGGATCTCGAAGCTCGTGGTCACCTTCGACCGCGGTGTGGCCTGGAGCTGAAGTAGGCGGCGACGGACCGGGAAGGAGTCCCGTCGAATTCGATCCGTCGCCGCCCTTCAGTCGGAGCTGGAGGGGAAGGCCAGCTGCCGTCACCGTAGTGATCGAACGTGAGATCGGGCTAAGAATTCCCTGAACGTTTCGTCAGAGAAGGACCGCACCGCCGTCCGCGACCGCGATCACGTCCTCGACGCGCATCCCGAAGCGGCCGTCCACGAGGATCGACGGCTCGTCGGTGAACGTCATCCGGCTCTCGATCGGCGTCTCGTCCTCGACCGAGAGGAACGGCGACTCGTGGACGTCGAGCCCGATCCCGTGGCCCATGCGGTGCCGGAACCCGTCGCCGAGCCCGGCTTCCTCGATGGGCGCCCGGCACGCGGCGTTCACCTCGCGCGCGAGCGCTCCGGGGACGGCGGCGGCCCGGCCCGCCTCCTGCGCAGCGAGCATCGCCTCGCGCGCCTCCGCGTAGCCCTCCGGCGGCTCGCCGCAGACGATCGTGCGGCCGAAGTCCGAGCAGTAGCCCTCGACGACCGCCCCGAAGTCGAAGAGCACGGGATCGCCGTCGCGCAGCGGTTGGCCCGCCGTGGCTTCCTGGTTGTCGAGCGGCGTCTCGCCCCAGGTGAAGATGTGTGTCGGGAACGAGGGGCAACGCGACCCGAGACGGCGCAGCTGGTGCTCCACCTCCTCCTGCAGCTCGATCATCGTCACGCCCGGCTCGACGCGTGGCTCCGTGGCGCTCATCGCTTCGTGCACTAGTGCACAAGCTCGGCCCATCAACTCGAGCTCCGCCTCCGATTTCACGCGCCGTAGCTCGTTCACGAGCGACGAGCCCTCGACGAGCTCGAGCCCGGGAAGGGCTCGCTGCAGCTCGATCGCCGTCTCGGCCCAGGCGCGGGCGCCGATCGCGAGGCGCCCGGGCGGGCCGAGACTTCGCGCCGCTTCCCCGAACAGCGCGCGGCCGTCGGAGTTCTCGTGCACGACGACCGTGCCGTCGGGCGCGTCGCCGCCGTGGTGGAAGTCGACGACCATCCGCGGCAGGACGAAGAGGGGCTCGCGTCCGGGCCTGACAAAAGCGCCCGCGACCCAGCCGTGTGTGTACGAGATGTTCCCGAACGGAGGGATGTCGCGCTCGAGCCCGGTCAGGTACTCGAGGTCGGACGACAGCGGCACGAACATCGCGCCGATCCCCCGCGCCTCCAGCAGCTCCCCGAGCCGCTCGCGCCGCCCTGCGTACTCATCGCGTCCGATCGCCACGACCGCATACCATCGCAGCCGTGGAGCTCGCCCACACCTGCTACCGGATCACGGACATCGACCGCTCGGTCGCGTTCTACACTGCGCTCGGGTTCGAGGAGCTACGGCGGATGCCGATCCGCGAGGAGGCGATCAACGTCTTCATGGGCCTCCCCGGAGACGGCCCGCGGCTCGAGCTGACCTACAACTTCGGCGTCGACTCCTACGAGCTCGGCACCGGGTACGGCCACATCGCGGTCACCGTGGACGACCTCGACGGCACCCTCGCACGACTCGCCGAACAGGGCATCGGTCCCGAGCGCCCGCCGTACAGCGTGCGCGAGGGCGGTTCGCGGCTCTGCTTCGTCCAGGACCCGGACGGCTACCGCATCGAGCTGATCGACCGCTGTCAATGAGACGCACGGAGCCGCCAGTCGGTCGCCGGCGTGTGAGCCTAGCTCTGAAGAATCGATCCCGCCGCAATCGCGAAACCAACAACTGCAAGCCAGAGGATCGGCTCGTATCCGGTCAGCCACGAGAGTGGGCTTGCTTCGCCAACGTAGTACCTCGACTCGATATAAAGCTCTTCTGGATCACCGCCGGTACGTCTGCCGAGGATCTCTTCGAGGCGTAGCAGCTGCAGCGTCTGCCGCTGCACTTCGAACAACCAGAACAGACACGACACGGCAGACACGACGGCCGCAGTCGCGGCGCGGGCTGAGGTTACGTCTAGCGGCACGGTGACGTAAACCGCCATCGCTATCGCGACGATTCGGCCAAACGTTCGCAGCACTAGGATGTTGAGGACGCCCGAGCGGTGTCTCTCGAGGAGCATGGCCAATAGCGCAGAGTCATAGTCAGCTCGTGGCATCGAATTCGCCCGCAGTCGTTGTTCCGCCAACGAGCTCAGCGCTTCCGTGTGAGGGATGTAGCCAAGTCCACGAGTATCGAGTCGACCCACTTCATCCCGTCCGGATTCTCGACGGTAACCGCCGGTCGAAACAAAGGCTCGTCGGTGTGCGGTCCCCGTGACGCCTTCCAATGCTGAGCCATGATCTGTTTGTATGCGCGTTCGGCCGTTGTCATCGCGTCCGCGGGCACGAGATCCATCTTGTTCATAGCCACGATCACGCAGCGCAGGCGATTCCGTCCTGGATCTGCCAACCAACGCTGATCAAAGCGGATGCAGAAGTTCGTCAGCCAGCCGGCGCAAGGGACGCCCCCGTCGTCGTCACCGTCGAGTTCGCGCGAGACGTCGAGCAGGATCACAAGTGCGTGGGGGCGGCGCTCGAAGACGGCGTCAGCGAGAGGCACACCGTACTGACCCGGCAGGTCGACCGCCGTCTTCACGGATACCTCTAGCTTCTTGTCAGCCCCCAGCTGCAGGTTGAACCGCTGGCTTTCGATCGGATCGTATGTCCGTTGAGTTTCTTCGGCATGCTGGAAGATTCCGTACTGGATGTAGCGGACGAGAGTCGTCTTTCCGGCTCGGGGTGGCCCCGCGATCACGAGGGTCTTCCCCTTGAGCCAAGCTCTGACGCGCGAGATACCCCCTGGCGCCGTCCTCTCAACGGCAAGCTTCACGAGCGTCGCGCCAGCTGCTGTCTCTAGGCCCGTCAGGTCGAGGCCCCGTGGCGCGGACGTTGCTGCTCGCATGAGTTCCGCGGGACCGAGTCTGCGGTCTCGTAGACGCGGACTTGACCCCATCTCGTGTACATGCAGTTCGATGGTAGTCCTTCGCTCAGACAGATGGCTGGAAAGCCGCCTAGAGTGTCGGCCGATCGGAGCGCGGCCCGAAGTCTTACGAGCGTCTTAGATCAGGCGGCTACCGTCCACGCATGGACGAACGACGCCTAACGCGCCGCGGCTCGCTCGCGAAGCTTGGCGGGGTCGTCGCCGCTACTTTTGGGGCCGGCGCGTGGCTGAGTCGCGAAGCTGAGGGATCTGGCCCGGCCGCCGTCGCCTGCGGTGCCGTTTCGTGCGTGCTCGCCCCCGAGCAGACCGAAGGGCCGTACTACGTGCCGAGGGCCAAGGTCCGGCGCGACGTCACCGAAGGCAAGCCCGGAACCTTGCTGATGCTCCGGCTCAGGGTCGTCGACGCGTCGAGCTGCAAGCCGATCAAGGGCGCGTCCGTGGATATCTGGCACTGCGACGCGAGCGGCGTCTACTCGGGCGTGCAGGGCTCGAGCGGCACGTTCCTGCGCGGGATCCAGAAGACCGACGCGCACGGCCTCGCGGCCTTCAAGACGATCTATCCGGGCTACTATCCGGGGCGAACCGTGCACATCCACGTGAAGGTGCACCTCGGGGGCAACGTCGTCCACACGGGCCAGCTCTACTTCCCGGACGCGACGACGGACGCCGCTTACAGGGCGGCTCCGTACGCGAGCCGGCCCCTGCGCGCAATGCGGAATGCTGGCGACTCGATCTACCGCAACGGCGGCAAGCGCTCCCAGCTCGGTGCGAAAGCGGAGCGCCGGCGGCTATCTCGGCACGATCGCCATGGGCGTGCACCGCACATAGACTCGCGCGGTGAGCACGTTCGACCGCCTCGCCGACCTGTCCCTCTCGATCGAGTCGTACGAGCTCGAGCGGCTCGAGCAAGCGGTCTCGAGCGAGTTCACCCGCGTCACCACGATCATCCACCTGCGCGGAGGCGGGGAGGAGGGAGTCGGCGAGGACGTCACGTACAACGCCGGCGACCAGGACGTCCAGCTCGAGCGCGGCGCCGTGCTGCCGCTCGCCGGCGACTGGACGCTGCGCAGCTTCTCGGCGGCGCTCGGCGAGCTCGAGCTCTGGCCTCGCCCGCCCGCGATGGAAGCGCAGCGCGACTATCGCCGCTGGGCCTACGAGAGCGCGGCGCTCGACCTGGCGCTCCGTCAGGCCGGGACGTCGCTGGTCGATGCGCTGGAGCAAGAAGCCTCGCCGGTCACCTACGTCGTGTCGATGCGGCTCGGGAGCCCGCCGTCCCTCGACCGGCTGCGCGGGTGGGCCGAGCTCTATCCGGGGCTCAAGGCGAAGCTCGACCCGACGTCCGACTGGGACCAGTCGCTCGTGGACGAGCTGAACGCGATGGGCGTCATCGACTCGGTTGACTTGAAGGGCCGGTACGAAGGGACGGTCGTGGACAATCCGCCCGATCCGCGGCTCTACGCACTCGTCGCGGAGGGCTTCCCGCACGCTTGGATCGAGGATCCGGCCCTGACTCCCGAGACGGAGGCGGTCCTGGAGCCGTACCGCGACCGGATCACGTGGGACGCGATCATCCACTCCGTCGCGGACATCGAGGCTCTGCCTTTCCCGCCCCGGATGCTGAACGTGAAGCCGTCGCGGTTCGGGACACTCGAAGCGCTGTTCGCCGCGTACGACTACTGCGCGGAGCGGGGGATCGGCACCTACGGCGGCGGGCAGTTCGAGCTCGGAGCCGGCCGCGGCCAGATCCAGTACCTCGCGTCCGTGTTCTCGCCCGACGCCCCGAACGACGTGGCACCGAGCGGGTTCAACGCGGGGGAGCCTCGGGCCGGGTTGCCGGCGAGCCCACTGCAGCCTGCGATTGCTCCGGCCGGCTTCCGGTGGAACGCCTGACACGCTTTCGACGCGAATCCGTCACAGACACGCCACATTTCCTGCGCTACGTTGCCTTCCATGGCGACGAAGGCCGCGACACCGTGGGGAACGGCGAAGCTCGTCGAGGAGCTGAGCGTTCCTCAGCGGGCGGGCGAGAAGCGCTTCGCGACGATCGTGCAGCTGCTCGAGAACGAGCGCGGCGAGCTGCTGCTCCGGTTTGCGTACTCGACCGGGGGCACGGCGCGCCGCGGCCCGGTCACGCTGCGCGGGCGCGATCTCGACCGTCTACGGGCGGCGCTCGCGGAGCACCCGCGGCTCGCGGAGGTGCTCGCGATGACCTAGCTAGGCGGCGACGAGTGCGTGCTCGCGGGCTGCGTCGACGAGCCCGGAGAGGATCAACGCACCGTCCGATGCGCCGAGCAGCGGATCGACGGCGTGCTCGGGGTGCGGCATCAGGCCCATGACGTTTCCCCACTCGTTCGTGACCGCTGCGATGTCGGCGACGGCACCGTTCGGGTTCTCGCCGTCGTAGCGCAGCACGACTTGGCGGTTCGCCTCGAGGTGCGCCAGCAGCTCCGCGTCCGCGAAGTAGCAGCCGTCGCCGTGCTTGATCGGGATCGAGAGCCGCTGGCCCTCGTCACAGCGGGCGGTGAAGGCGAGATCCGTGCGCTCCACCCTGAGGGGCACGTCCCGGCAGACGAACGTGAGCGTGCGGTTCGGCCGCAGCGCACCGGGCAACAGGCCCGCCTCGCAGAGGATCTGGAACCCGTTGCAGATTCCCAGTACGGGGCCGCCGTCCCGCGCGAACGCGTCAACCGCCTCCATGATGGGCGCGAAGCGCGCGATCGCTCCGGAGCGGAGATAGTCGCCGTACGAGAATCCGCCGGGGAGGACGATGCCTGCGGTGTCACGCGGCAGCTCCTGGTCGGCGTGCCAGGCGAACGTCGGGTCGGCGCCGAGCGCGCCCAGCGCCCACGCCGCGTCGCGGTCGTCGTTCGAGCCGGGGAAGACGATGACCGCGACTCGCGGCGCCTGCGTCACTCGTCGTGCCCTTCCAGCGAGATCTCGTACGACTCGATCAGCGGGTTCGCCAGCAGGTGGCGGCACATCCGCTCGATCTGCTCGCGTGCCGCCGCCGGGTCCGATCCCTCGAGCTCCAAGTCGACGACGCGCCCGACGCGCGCCTCATCGACTGCAAATCCGAGCTGGCGGAGCGAGCTCCCGACCGCATCGCCCTGCGGATCGAGGATGCCTTGCTTCGGCCGGACGAGAACCGTTGCTTTCATGCGAGCACCACATCCGGGTCGGCGAGATACGCGTCGAACTCGATGCCGGTGACCGTCTCGAAGGCCTCGATGTAGCGGGCTCGCGTCCCCTCGACGACATCATCCGGAAGCTCGGGCCCGGGGGCCGTCTTGTCCCAGCCGAGCGTCTCGCAGTAGTCGCGGACGAACTGCTTGTCGAAGGAGGGCTGAGCGCCGCCCGGCCGGTACTGCTCGGCGGGCCAGAAGCGCGAGGAGTCGGGGGTGAACGCCTCGTCCGCGAGCACGAGCTGTCCGTCCTCGTCGAGACCGAGCTCGAACTTCGTGTCGGCAACGATGATCCCGCGCTCGGCGGCGTACGAGGATGCGAACGAGTAGAGCGCGAGGGCCGTCGTCTCGACCTCGGCGAAGCGCTCCTCACCGATGAGCGCGGCCGCGGCCGTCGCGTCGATGTTCTCGTCGTGTCCCTCGGCGGCCTTGGTCGACGGGGTGAAGATCGGCCGCTCGAGCTTGGCCGACTCCTGCAGCCCCTCGGGCAGTCGATGCCCCGACGTCGAACCGGTCGCCCGGTAGTCCTTCCAACCGGATCCCGACAGATAGCCGCGCACGACGCACTCGATCGGCAGCATGTCGAGCCGCTTGCACTCGGTCGAGCGGCCGTCGGAACGCAGTCCGAGCAGGTGGTTCGGGCACAGCTCACGCGTGCGCGCGAACCAGAACGCGGAGAGGCCCGTCAGCACGCGGCCCTTGTCCGGGATCTCCGTGGGCAGGACGACGTCGAAGGTCGAGATGCGGTCGGACGCGACGAGCAGCAGGCGATCGTCGTCGAGGGCGAAGAGCTCGCGAACCTTCCCGCTCCCGACGTGGACGGCTTCAGGCATGAATCGGTTCCTCCTTTCGCACGAGCGCGTTGAGCCGCTCGAAGACGAGGTCGACGTGCTTGACGGTGGCATCCAGGTCGAACACCGAGGCGAGCGCTTCCGGGTCGAGCTTCGAGGTGATCGCGCCGTTCGCCTCGACGAGCTCGCGGAAGTCGCGCTCCTCCTCCCAGGCGGTCATCGCGGAGTCCTGCACGAGCCGGTATGCCTCGTCGCGGCCGAGCCCGGCGTCGACGAGGGCGAGCAGCAGCCGGTGGCTGAAGTGGAGGCCGTGGCTCGCGTCGAGGTTCCGGCGCATGCGCTCGCTGTGCACGACCAGGCCCTCGACGATCCAGGCGAAGCGGTCGAGCATGTAGTCGAGCGCGAGGAACGCGTCGGGGATCGCGACCCGCTCGGCGGCCGAGTTGGAGATGTCGCGCTCGTGCCAAAGCGGGACGTTCTCGAGCGCTACCAGGGCGGTGCCGCGGACGACCCGCGCGAGACCGCAGATGCGCTCGGCCACCTTCGGGTTGCGCTTGTGGGGCATCGCCGACGAGCCCTTCATCCCGCGGCCGAAGGGCTCCTCGACCTCGCCGACCTCGGTGCGCGCGAGGTGGCGGATCTCCGTGCAGAAGCGCTCGAGCGAGGTGGCCGCGAGGGCGAGGGCGCCGATCAGCTCCGCGTGGCGGTCGCGGGCGATGACCTGGGTGGACAGAGGGTCGGGCTCGAGGCCGAGGCGCTCGCAGGCGATGCGCTCGACCTCCGGGTCGACCGCTGCGTACGTGCCGACGGTTCCGGAAAGCTGGCCGATGCGGTTGCGCTCGAGCGCGGCCTCGATGCGACTGCGGTTTCGGTCGAGCTCGAATGCCCAGCCGGCGAGCTTCCAGCCGAACGTGGTCGGCTCCGCGTGGATGCCGTGCGAGCGGCCGATCGTGATCGTGTGCCGATGCTCCTCGGCCCGGCCGACCACGAGCTCGAGCGCGCGATCGATGCCTTCGAGGATCAGCTTCCCCGCGGCGAGCATCTGCAGCGAGAGCGCGGTGTCGACGACATCGGACGATGTGAGCCCGTAATGGACGTAGCGACCAACGGGTCCGAGCTGCTCGGCGACGGCGTCGACGAAGGCCGCCGTGTCGTGGTCGGTGACGCGCTCGATCTCGGCGACTCGTTCCGCGGTGGGAGTGGTCGCATTGGCGCGGATCTCCGCCACGGCCTCGGCCGGAATCGAGCCGACCTCGGCCCAGGCATCCAGCGCGGCGAGCTCAACCTCGAGCCAGGTCTCGAGCTTGCCCTCCTCCGACCAGATCCTGGCCATCGCCGGTCGGGAGTAGCGGGCGATCACCGGAGCCAGTCTAGTGAGCGCCCAGGATGCGAGCCGCCAGCACCGCTGCGTTCTTCGCGCTGTCGACCCCGACGCAGGCGACGGGCACGCCGGGCGGCATCTGCGTGATCGCGAGCATGGCGTCGAGCCCGTCGAGCACACTCATCGAGGAGCGGAGCGGAACGCCGATCACCGGCAGATCGGTGTGCGCCGCGACCGCGCCCGGAAGCGCGGCGGCGAGCCCGGCGCCCGCGATCAGCACGCGAAGGCCGCGCTCGCGCGCGGTGCGGGCGTACTCGGCCACCGAGTCGGGGCTTCGGTGCGCCGAGCGCACGTCGAACTCGTGCGCGATGCCACGCGCGTCGAGCTCGTCCATGGCCGGCTGCATGCGCTCGCGGTCCGACTCGGAGCCCACGAGGATGCCGACGATCGGGGCGTCAGCCATCGACGGCTGCCAGTGCGGCGATGTCGGTGCGGTAGCGCATCCCGGCGAAGGAGATCTTCTCGACGGCGGCGTAAGCGCGCTCACGCGCCGCGGCGAGGTCGGACCCGAGCGCCGTGACGTTCAGGATCCGGCCGCCGTTCGTCGCAACGCGGCCGTCGCGCAGCGCGGTTCCGGCATGGAAGACGAGCGCGCCCAAGGCTTCCGCGTCGGCGATCCCGTCGATCGGGGTGCCGGAGTCGCCCTGGAGCGGATAGTCGGGCGCGGCCAAGGCGATCGTGACCGCGGCCTCGTCGCCGGGGTCGAGCTCGACCCCGGCGAGCTCGCCGCTTCCGGCTGCGGCCAGCGCCGGCAGGAGGTCTCCGGGGAGCCTCGGCAAGATGACCTGCGTCTCGGGGTCGCCGAAGCGCGCGTTGAACTCGAGCACGCGGGGCCCGTCGTCGGTCAGCATCAGACCCCCATAGAGGACGCCGACGAACGGCGTGCCGCGGGTCGACAGCTCCTCGAGCACGGGCCGATGAATCGTGTCGACAAGCTCGGCCGCCTCGGACTCGCCGATACCCGGAACCGGCGAGAACGAGCCCATGCCGCCGGTGTTCGGCCCGGTGTCGCCGTCGCCCACGCGGCTGTAGTCGCGCGCGGCCGGCAAGGGAAGCGCGTCGGTCCCGCTCGCGAGGGCGAACACCGACAACTCCTCGCCTTCGAGCAACTCCTCCGCGACGACCTCTGCGCCGAGCGCGGCCGCGGCCCGGAGCCCCTCCTGCAGCTCGTCGTCGGTTCGGCACATGAAGACGCCCTTGCCGGCGGTGAGACCGTCAGCCTTGATCACGCAGGGGACGCGCGGCTCGTCGAGCACCTCCGCGGTGGAGACCCCGGCGGCGCGCATTACCTCCTTCGCAAAGAGCTTCGAGCCCTCGATCCGAGCGGCAGCGGCGCCCGGGCCGAAGACGACGAAGCCGGCGTGCCGCAGCTCGTCCGCAACGCCGGCGACGAGTGGAGCCTCGGGCCCGATCACGACCAGGCCGGCGTCGAGCTCGCCGGCGAGCCCGAGCAGACCTTCGCCGTCTTCGGCGCGCACCGGATGGCAGCGTCCGAGGGCCGCGATCCCCGGGTTTCCGGGAGCGGCGTGCAGCTCGCTGAGTTCAGGGCTCTGCGCGAGCTTCCACGCGAGTGCGTGTTCGCGCCCGCCCGAGCCGACGAGGAGGACTTTCACGCGGCGAGTCTACGTTTGGCGTTCGCGGGCCGCGTGCATTAGCTCTCTCGTGCAGGAGCCGGGCCTCGATCGACACGAGTGGGAAAGCGAATGGGAGTCGCTCCAGGAGGAGCTCGCCGACGATCCCACCGCCACGCTCGGCTCGCTGGATCGGCTCGTGGCGGAGATGCTCGAGGCGCGCGGCTACGCGTTGACCGACGAGATCGCCTCGGAGGGCGACGATCCCGAGGTCCTTGCCGAGTTTCGCGCTGCGCACGAGGTGACGCAGGCGACGGAAACCGGAGGAGACGTCGACCCAGGCGACGTGGCCATGGCTGTCAACGCCTATCGAGCCCTGTACGAGCACGTGATCAACGACCGGAGCGCGCCCTAGCCGCCTGCCCGTCACGCTTTCGGCACGAAGTCGGCACAGACTTGCGCGCCGGCCCCGGCTACCGTTTCGGCGG